>WBZX01002391.1_pt1 | contig 12746 bp, 9 predicted proteins | sample 5204211 | NCBI WGS metagenome assembly WBZX01 (sample SAMN12344362, study PRJNA552823) | activated sludge metagenome | biome: Activated sludge suspended growth; feature: Nitrification reactor; material: Wastewater; isolation source: activated sludge from nitrification reactor of wastewater treatment...
ATAACCCGTACCGAAAATCAATCCCAGGTAAAGGAGCGGGAAAAGGATGGTGCCGATGATGAATGTTCTTTTTCGTACCCGGGTAAGAAACTCGCGTTTTATGATAAGTATGATCTTGTTCATGGTAGTGTGTTGTAAATGATTAAGCGGTTATCTTTTCGAACTGGCGGGATGTGGGCGTGCCTTCCACGAGTTTGATGAAGATATCGTTCAGGGAGGGAAGTATTTCACGGAAGGATACCACACTGCTTCCCGAATCGATGAAATGACTCAGTACATCATTGGGTTTGTAGCCTTCATTGATGCGCACCAGCAGTTCGTTGCCGCGGGTGCTGATGGTTTCAAACGACGGGTTGGCTGTTCGGGCGGGCAGTGTTTCGAGTTGTATGCCGAAGAGGTTCTCTTTGAAATCGTGCTTGATGCCTTCCACGGTTCCGTCGAGTATCTTTTTTCCTTTGTTCACCAGTACGATGTGCCGGCAGATCTCTTCCACCTGCTCCATGCGGTGGGTACTGAAAATGATGGTGGTGCCTTTCTGCGAGAGCCGGTAGATCTCATCTTTGATGAGGTTGGCGTTCACCGGGTCGAGCCCGCTGAAGGGTTCGTCGAGGATAATGAGATCGGGTTCGTGCAATACGGTGATCACGAACTGCAGTTTCTGACCCATACCCTTGCTGAGGTCTTCCACTTTTTTGTTCCACCAGCTGTCCATTTCCAGCCGCTTGAACCAGTCCTTGATCTTGTGCATCGCGTCGTGGCGGCTGAGTCCTTTTAAGCGGGCCAGGTAGAGGGCCTGCTCGCCGATCTTCATCTTTTTATACAATCCGCGTTCTTCGGGCATGTAGCCGATAAAGCGGGCGTCGTTCTCGGGTTCGAAATTTTTTCCTTTGAAGAGGATATTTCCCGAATCGGGGTAGAAGATACCGGTGATCATCCGGATCAGGGTGGTTTTACCGGCGCCGTTGGGTCCCAGCAATCCGAAGATGCTGCCCTGCCCGATCTGGAGGCTGATGTCGTCTACGGCTTTCTGTGTGGCAAAATACTTTTTGAGGTTCTGTACTTCCAGTATGTTCATAAAGAGGGTTGGTTTATTGCGATGTCAAATGTAGTACTGTAAATAAGATCACGTATACCGATTTTACAAGTGGTACCCCGAGCGCAACGGCCAGTTGCCTTGCCACCCGTTCGCCATCCATGGCTGCGCTTACAATGCCCCCGGCATAACCGGCGCCCTCGCCGCAGGGGTAAAGGTTTTTCAACTGCGGATGCGCCAGGGATTCATTGTCCCGCGGAATGCGAACGGGGGAGGATGTGCGGCTTTCGGTAGCCACCACCACCGCGTCGTTGGTGAAATAGCCCTTCATCTTTTTGCCGAACTCTACAAATCCCCGGGCCAGCGACCGGTAAATGAAGCCGGGCAACAGCTCTTCCAGGTTTGTGCTGGTCAGGCCCGGCTGGTACGAGCAGGCGGGCAGGGAAGAAGATGTTTTGCCGTTGCTGAAATCGGCCATGCGTTGTGCCGGCGCTTTCAAATGCCCGCCGCCTGCCTCGAAACATTCCTGTTCGATCTTCCGCTGAAATTGCATCATGGCCAGCGCATCATTCCTGATTTTTAATTTTTCATTCTTCAGGATATCGGCCAGTTCCACCTGTACCACCATACCGCTGTTGGCATAGGGATTATTTCGTTTCGAAGGGCTCCACCCATTCACCACCAGTTCACCGGGCGCTGTGGCGGCCGGAGCGATAATGCCCCCGGGGCACATGCAAAAAGAAAACACGCCCCGTTTGTTTACCTGCTGTACCAGGCTGTAAGCGGCGGGTGGAAGAAAATTGCCGCGGGTTACACAATGATACTGGATGCTGTCGATCAGCGTTTGCGGGTGTTCGATGCGAACGCCCAGGGCGAAGGGCTTTGCTTCGATGCGGATCTCTTTCTTATATAAGAGTTCGAAGATATCCCGGGCGCTGTGGCCGGTGGCAAGTATGAATGCATCGGCTGCGAACGAATCGCCGTCGGCCGTTTCTACCCCTGCGATCCTGTCGTCCCTGATAATAAAATCGGTCACTTTTTTTTCGAACAGGAACAAGGCCCCGCTGTGGAGCAGTTGTTCCCGCATGGCGGTGATGATATGGGGCAATTTGTTGGTACCGATATGCGGATGGGCTTGGTAGCGGATTTTTTCGTCGGCCCCGAAATGTACAAAGAGATTCAGTATGCGGTCGATATCGCCGCGTTTATTACTGCGTGTATATAATTTACCATCGCTGTAGGTGCCGGCGCCTCCCTCGCCGAAACAATAATTGCTTTCCGGGTTTACCAAACCTTCTTTGTTAAGCAGGGCCAGGTCTCTGCGTCGTGCCCGCACATCCTTGCCCCGTTCCAGGATGATGGGTTGTATGCCCAGTTCGGTCAGCTGGAGGGCGGCAAAGAGCCCGGCGGGTCCTGCGCCGATGATCACGGCTTTTTTGCCTGCCTTTCGTACATCCCTGAACAGGAAAGCGGGAAGTGACCGCTCCGTTACCGGCTCGCCGATAAAGCAGTCGAGGGTCAGGTTGATCCAGATCGTTTTGCCCCGGGCATCGATCGATTGTTTGAGAATGTGGTAACCCGAAACAGCGGAAAGAGAATGACCCGAATGTGCCGCGATCGAACGCCGGATGGCTTCGTCGTCGGCCGCCTCGGCCGGCGGCAGCTTGAGCGATATTTTTTGTTGCATGTGTTAGGTGTTTATCCTAAAAAGCATGAGGTGTTTCTGTGATCCCGGCTAAAAAGGCAGATCGTCGACCGCGTCGGGTGGTGTCTCCGAAAAGGTATCGAGCGGTTCTAAATAATCGTTGTCCATTTTGGCGGTGCCGGGTTGCAGTATCTGCTCGATGCGCCAGGCATCGAGGTTGGTGATGTAGTTCACTTTTCCGTCCCGTTCCCACTTGCTGCCCTTGATATTGAAATACACTTTGATCTCTTCACCCACGTTCACCCGGTCGATCATCGTTGTTTTATCCTGCACACACTGGAACTTTACATAGTTGGTAATGGTCCGGCCATTGATATCTTCACTCTTCTCCACCACAAACTCCCGGGTGCGGAAGGTTTCGGTGCGTTGCACCGTATCGTATTTGGCTACCAGTTTACCGGTTAATTCATAACTCATACAAAAAGTTTATTATCCAAAAGTAGTTTTATTTTGCCACAAATATTTTGATTCATTCGTTTCTTTGTTGTGTATAAAATAACTACCTTCCTTTTGTTTAACATCTGATTCAGGACATGCGTAAAATCGGCTCATTTTTTTTCGCCGGGGCGTTGACCACCGGCCTTCTCTTTTCCTGCACACTCAGTTACCAGGCTCAAAAAGTACAATACAACGATTACCGTATCGGTTCCGGTGCCACACAGGACAGCGCCATGCTGGTTCTGTTGAAACCCTATTCCGACAGCCTTTCCAAAAGCATGAACGATGTGGTGGCTGTTGCGGAAATGCCGCTTGAAAAAAAGCAGCCCGAGGGCACACTGGGTAATTTCCTGGCCGACGCCATGCTGGCCATGGCCCGCAAGAGCTACGACATGCAGGTGGATGCGGCCTTCATCAATTACGGGGGCATCCGCCTTCCTTCGATTCCCGCAGGCAATATCACCCGGGGCAAGGTCTTCGAACTTTCGCCCTTCGATAACCTGCTGGTCGTTCAGAAAGTGAGCGGCAGGGTATTGCAGGAATTCCTGGATCACACGGCTTATAAAGGCGGCTGGCCCTGTTCGGGCATCAGCATGCAGATAAAGAACAAGAAGGCGGTGAATGTATTCATCAACGGTGCTCCGCTCAATGAATCGGCAACCTATACCATTGCCAACAATGATTATGTGGCCAACGGCGGCGATGACTGCACGATGCTGAAACCGATCCCCCAGCTGAACAATGGCTATATTTTCCGGGATGCGGTGTTCGATTACCTGGCCGAACTGAAAAAACAGGGCAAATCAATTTCAGCGAAAACAGAAAACAGGGTTAGTAATGCAGAATAGACGGAAATTCATCGGCCAGTCGGTACTGGCGACAGCTGGTATATTGGCTTCCCGGACGGCCATTGCCGGTTTACAGGAAGAAGGCGTAAAAAAACTCACGATCCTTCATACCAATGATGTACACAGCAGGCTGGAACCCTTCCCGATGGACGGGGGCCGAAACCAGGGGCTGGGAGGCGTGGCTGCCCGTGCCGAACTGATCCGCAGGATACGCGGCGAAGAATCGAATGTATTGCTGCTTGATGCGGGGGATATATTCCAGGGCACGCCGTTTTTTAATATATATAAAGGCGAACCCGAGATGCGTGCCATGGCAGCGATGGGGTACGATGCCGCTACCATGGGAAATCATGATTTCGATGCAGGCCTCGAGAATTTCGCCACACAACTGCAGCATGGAAATTTTCCGCTGCTTATCTGCAATTATGATTTTACCGCTACACCGATGGAGCACAAATACCAGCCGTATAAGGTATTCAGAAAAGGAGGATTGAAGATCGGGATCACGGGTGTGGGGATTGAAATGGCCGGACTGGTGCCCGAGAATTTATACGGCAATACCAAATACCTCGACCCGATACAAAAACTGAATGAAACAGCGGCGATGCTGAAGAACGAAGATGCCTGCGACATGATCATCTGCCTGAGTCATCTGGGGAACAAATACAAGGACAATAAAGTGAGTGATGAAGTACTGGCCCGTGAAACGGAAAATGTGGACCTGATCATTGGCGGACATACCCACACATTCATGGATGCGCCCGCGGTGTACAAGAACAGATCGGGCAGTGATGTGATTGTAAATCAGGTGGGTTGGGCAGGCATTATGCTGGGCCGGCTCGACTTCGAATTTGCCGGCTACAAACGGAAAAATCTGGCGAAATCACATACTGTGGTGGTAGGCAAAAAAACAATGGAATAAAAAATTTTTTTTTCAACATTTTATTCGATATTCGCTGTCCTGCCAAAGATTTTATTCCTTTGAAAAACCAGAAGAAAAATCATCCGGCGAAACCACGGAACTAACTATTCTTAACTCGAGATATAAATTGCTTAAGGACTAATGGACAAAGCTTTTGATAAAGTTTGGACGAATTGTTTGGAGATAATAAAAGACATTGTTGAATGGCAGCATTTCAAAACCTGGTTTGAACCCATTAAGCCTGTTGCATTAAAAGATAAAGTTCTCACCATTCAGGTTCCCAGTCAATTCTTTTACGAATACCTCGAAGAGCATTATGTTTCCCTGCTTGCAAAAACATTGAAACGGGAATTGGGTAAAGAGGCGCGACTGGAATACCGCATCATGGTCGACAGCGGAAACAGCAAGAACAAACCGCAGACGATCGATGTTCCCGGACAGGGATATAAATCTTTCCCGAATAACGAAATGGATTTTCCGCTGGTGATCAACAACCCGGTGAAGAACCCCTTTGTGATTCCCGGGCTGAAAAAAATGCAGATCGACCCGCAGCTGAACCCGGCTTACACCTTCGACGCGTTTGTGGAAGGCGATTGTAACCGGGTGGCACGCCGGGCCGGAAAAACGGTGGCCGAAAAACCAGGCACCACCTCGTTCAACCCGCTGGTTATTTACGGCGGCGTTGGCTTGGGCAAAACGCACCTGGCCCAGGCCATCGGTAACGAAGTAAAACGGCTCCACGCAAACCGGATCGTATTGTATGTGAGCTCCGAGAAATTCATCAACCAGTTCATCGATCACAGCCGTAACGGAGCCATCAACGACTTCATTCATTTCTACCAGTTGATCGACGTACTCATCATTGATGATGTACAGTTCTTCAACCGGGCCGAAAAATCGCAGGACGCTTTCTTCTCCATATTCAATCACCTGCACCAGAGTGGTAAGCAGCTTATTCTTACCAGCGATAAACCACCGAAGGATCTTGAAGGTGTGCAGGAGCGTTTGTTGAGTCGTTTCCGCTGGGGTTTAAGCGCCGATCTGCAGGCGCCCGATTACGAAACCAAGATCGAGATCCTGGAGAAGAAAATGAAGAACGATGGATTGGATATGCCCCGTGAAGTGGTGAAGTATATCGCGTATAATATCAATAGTAATGTGCGTGAATTAGAGGGCGCTTTGATCTCATTGTTGGCACAATCTTCGCTGAACAAGCGGGAAATTGACCTCGAGTTGGCAAAGAAAGTCCTCCGCAATTTTGTTAAGTCTTCCAGCAAGGAAATCACCATCGATACCATCCAGAAAATGGTCTGCGAGTACTTCGATGTTCCCTACGACAAACTGTTGCAGAAAACACGCAAGCGTGAGATCGTTCAGGCACGGCAGATCACCATGTTCCTTGCCAAGGCCTTTACGAAGAATTCATTGAAAACGATCGGCGAACATTTCGGTGGAAGAGACCACACAACGGTTATTCACAGTTGCCAGACCGTAAAAGACCTCATGGATACGGACAGCCTCTTCAAGGAAAGCGTGATGGAGCTGCAGCAGAAGGTTCACCTGGCGGCGATGTAAAAAAGACCCATAACCAAGCACTAATAGTAGCCGGGTTCTGCAAAGAGCCCGGTTTTTTTATGCCGGGAAGCCGGCAAATGTTTTCCGATTTTGTTTTGGGTGGTACCTTATTGAATTGTATTTTTGCAGCCCCTTAATCAACGGGGAACGGAGAGGTGCCTGAGTGGCCGAAAGGGCCGGTTTGCTAAACCGTTGTACGGGCTTAAACCTGTACCGAGGGTTCGAATCCCTCCCTCTCCGCAAGTTCTTATATTGAGAGAAGGGCTTAAACCTGTTCCGCCGGCTGGCGGATCGAATCCCTCCCTCTCCGCAAGTTCTTATATTGAGAGAAGGGCTTAAACCTGTTCCGCCGGCTGGCGGATCGAATCCCTCCCTCTCCGCAGCAAGGAATTAAAGACGATAACCCAGTTCGGGATGTAGCGTAGCCCGGTTATCGCGCCTGGTTTGGGACCAGGAGGTCGCAAGTTCGAATCTTGCCATCCCGACACATCAACCTGAGCCCTTCGATATTTTCGAGGGGCTTTTTTATTTCGTTTTTTTGGTGCGTATGCCGGAGGTCGTCCCGCCGATGGCGGGACCATCCCGACACATCAAGCTGGGTCCCTTCGATCAGTACTGAGCCTGTCGAAGTATCGAGGGGCTTTTTATTTCATTTTTGGTGCGAATGCCGGAGGTCGTCCCGCTGCATCAATTTCTGTTCTACGGTTTATGTTGGCGGACTTTGTTTTCCATCAACTCAATTCAGGTTGTATAAATAACAGGTCTCGTTTATTTTCGTAACTTATCGCTAAATAACGAGCTTATGAAATACGCCGCTATACAGAACTATGTCAACGGACAGTTTGTAACGCCTTCTTCCAACCGAACCCTTGAAGTTATTTCCCCGGTGGATGGGAAACTTCTTTCTACCGTGCCTATGTCTTCGGCCAAGGACCTTGATGCGGCCGTTAAAGCCGCCAAAGCCGCTTTCCCGGCCTGGAGCCGGACACCCATCAAAGAGCGGGTACAGGTATTCTTTCGCTATAAAACACTGCTCGAAAAACACCTGAAAGAACTGGCCGAACTCTGCAGTGAAGAAAATGGAAAAACCTATGGAGAGTCGGTTGCTGAAATAGAAAAGTGTATTGAGCTTACGGAGTTCGCAACTTCCCTTCCCCAATTGGTGACCGGAGAAGTTCTCGAAGTAAGTAAAGGCGTTGAATGCCGGACCGAGCATGTTCCACTGGGCGTGGTGGCCTCCATCGTTCCTTTCAATTTCCCGGCCATGGTACCTAACTGGACCATTCCCAACGCGATCGCCCTTGGCAATTGCATGATCATTAAGCCATCGGAAAAAGTGCCCCTGAGTTGCGGCAGACTCGCTGAACTTTTGAAAGAAGCCGGCTTGCCGGATGGGGTATTCAATATCGTGCATGGCGATGTAGAGATTGTTGAAGCCATCTGCGATCATCCCGGTATAGAGGCCGTATCATTTGTCGGCTCTACCAAAGTAGCCAGGATCGTTTACCAGCGGGCAACTTCCCAGTTCAAGCGCTGCCTTGCACTGGGCGGGGCAAAGAACCACCTGATGGTATTGCCGGATGCCAAACCGGATATGACAGCGCAGAACGTGGCTGCTTCGATGAGCGGTTGCGCCGGACAGCGTTGCATGGCTGCCAGCGCCATGGTAGCCGTGGGTGAAGTGGATCATATCATCAGTAAGATCTGCGATGAAGCCAGGAAGATTGTTCCGGGTGAGAACCTGGGTGCGGTCATCAGTAAAGAAAGCAAGGCAAGGATCGAGGGATATATCAGTGAGGCCGAAAAGAACGGAGCGAAGATACTGGTAGACGGGCGGGGTGCGAAAGTGAACGGGAAAGAGAACGGAACCTATGTGGGTCCAACCGTGATCGATTATGTTACGCCGGATATGAGCGTGGCCAAAGAAGAAATATTCGGACCTGTCATTTCCATTATGCGCACCAAAACCGTCGACGAAGCCCTGGCGATTGAAAATGCCAATCCTTACGGCAATGCGGCGTCGGTATTCACCCAGAACGGGGGCATGGCCCGGTATATCATCGACCGGGCAAGCGCCGGCATGATCGGTGTGAACGTAGGCGTGCCCGTTCCGCGGGAACCCTTCTCGTTCGGCGGTTGGAATGAAAGCAAGTTCGGGGTGGGGGATATCACCGGAAAGAGTTCCATTGAGTTCTGGACCAAACTGAAAAAATCAACCACCAAGTGGAATCCCGAAGCCGGGGTGAACTGGATGAGCTGAAATAATATTCTACATGCTGAATTTTAAGTGTTGAATGATGCAGGGATCTTTCATTTATAATTCAGCATGCAACATTCAAAATAATAATCAAGATGTCATCAACAAAAGCAGTTTCCGAATCGGCTGAGATTATCCAGAACGCACAGGACTATACCCTGTTCAGCTGGAGCAAACAAAAAGGCACCAATCCCATCGCGGTTAAATATGCCGAAGGCGTTTACCTGTACGATTACGATGGCAACCGCATCATTGATTTTTCCAGCGGACTTATCAATATGAACATCGGGCACGGCAACCAGCGCATTACCGAAGCGGTGGTAAAGCAGATGCAGGAAGTAGCCTATGTAACACCCAGTTGTGTTACAAAAGCCCGCGCCGACCTGGGAAAGAAGCTGGCCGAGATCTGCCCAGGCGATCTGAATAAATCCTTCTTCACCTTATGCGGCGCCACATCCATTGAGAACGGGATCAAACTGGCCCGTTTGTATACCGGGCGTCATAAGATATTAACCCGCTACCAGTCGTACCACGGCGCTACCATGGGCGTGATCTCCGCCGGTGGCGATCCGCGGCGCTTACCGGTGGATGCGCAGCAGGCACCCAACTTCGTTCATTTCGACCTGCCCAATTTATATCGCTGGGAATATGGAGAAGAGAATCTGCTGAAAGAAGCCGTGGCGCAACTCGAACGGGTGATCGCTTATGAAGGTCCGAATAATATCGCGGCGGTCCTGCTCGAAGGCGAATCGGGCACGTCGGGATGCCTGCAATACCCGAAGGGGTATCTGAAAGCCGTACGGGAAATCACCGCGAAGCACGGCATACTGATGATCATGGATGAAGTCATGAGCGGATTCGGAAGAACCGGCCAGTGGTTTGGTTTTCAGAATCACGGTATTGTTCCCGACATGATCGCGATGGCGAAGGGACTTACCTGCGGGTACCTGCCCTTTGGTTGTTTGCAGGTGAGTGAAAAGATCGCGGCGAAATACGACGACGCGGTAATGCCATTGGGTTTGACCTACTCGGCGCATGCCGTATGTTGTGCGGCCGCGTTGGAAACACTACGGATATATGAAGAAGACGGGCTGATTGAGAATGCACGTGCGATGGGCAGGTACATGGAAGAGCAGGTGGAGAAACTGAAGCAGAAGCATCCTTCCATCGGCGATTTCCGGAATACGGGACTGCTCGGCTGTATCGAACTGGTGAAGAACCGGAAAACAAAAGAACCGATGGCCCCCTTCAATGCAAAGCCGGAAGAAATGGCCGTGATGAATAAGGTAGCCGCGAAGATCAAAGAGCTGGGTATGTATACGTTCGTGCGGTGGAATTATATCTTCTGCGCCCCGCCGCTGATCGTTACCAGGGAACAGATCGACGAAGGACTTGCGATCATCAGTGAAGCGATTGCTATTGCAGATAAGGAAGGTTATACGGCTTGATTATTATGTATGTTGAATTTTAAATGTTGAATGACTTCATTTAAGATTCAGCATTCAACATTCACAATAAACCGCTTCATGACCGAACTGCGAAATTCATCTCTTTATAACGAAGACCTTGCTCCCGTTCCGGCCGAACGCCGTAAATGGAAAACCTGGAACTACGCGGCGCTCTGGATCAGCATGAGCCTCTGTATACCCACCTACATGCTGGCGAGTTCGCTGATCGAAGGTGGTATGAACTGGTGGCAGTCCATTCTCACCATCTTCCTCGGCAATACCATTGTGCTGGTACCAATGATCCTGAACGGGCATGCCGGTGCCAAATACGGTATCCCGTTTCCTGTTTTTGCCCGCGCCAGTTTCGGAACAAGGGGCGCCAATATACCGGCGCTGTTACGGGCCATCGTGGCCTGCGGCTGGTTCGGTATCCAAACCTGGATCGGCGGATTTTCGGTTTACCAGATGCTGCGTGTGTGGATACCTTCCCTGGAAACGCTGCCACAGGTATTCCCCGATTCCTTCGGCTTGCAAACAGGTCCCGCCATCTGCTTCCTCCTTTTCTGGTTGCTGAATATGTGGGTGGTTTATCTTGGAGTGGAAAGCATCCGCAAACTGCTTGTCTTTAAAGCGTTCTTTCTTCCGCTGGCGGCCCTGGCTTTATTGTTCTGGGCCATCAATGCCGGCAATGGCTTGGGCCCGATTCTTTCGCAACCCGCCAGGTTAACCGGCGCCGCGTTCTGGAATTATTTCTTCCCGGCGCTTACCGGCATGGTGGGTTTCTGGGCCACCTTATCCCTGAACATACCCGACTTCACCCGCTACGCCCGCAACCAGAAGGCGCAGATCAACGGGCAGATCATCGGCCTGCCCCCATCCATGACGCTCTTCGCATTCATCGGCGTGGTGGTTACTTCGGCCACCTTTATCATTTATGGCGAAACCATCTGGGACCCGGTTGTGCTCGCCGGAAAATTTCAGAATAAACTGCTGGTAAGTTTTGCCATGATCGCCGTGGCCATTTCTACGCTGGCCACCAACATCGCGGCCAATATTGTGAGTCCGGCCAACGACTTCGCCAACCTGGCGCCGCGGAAGATCAATTTCCGCACGGGCGGATACATCACCGGCATCATCGGCATCCTGATCTTTCCCTGGAAACTCATCGCCGACCCGAATGGCTATATATTCACCTGGCTGATCGCGTACTCCAGTTTGCTGGGGCCCGTGGGCGGCATCCTGATCGCCGATTATTATTTCATCCGCAGGCAACAGTTGCAGCTGAACGAACTTTATTCCCACCAGGGACAATATGGATTTAGAAACGGATTCAACAGCGCGGCGATCGTTGCGTTACTGGCGGGCGTATTGCCCAATATCCCGGGATTCCTGTTGCAGATAAAGCTGATCTCAGCCACCACGTTCCCGGTATGGGTGTCGAACCTGTACAATTATGCCTGGTTTGTCGGCTTCTTCATAAGCGGTATCATTTATATGCTTTTAATGCGGAATTATAAAGGGCGGAACGTAAATTTGGATAACAACGAAAACGATTGATCATGTCCTTGCTCATCAAAAACGCCCATATCGTTGGCGCTGCCGACGATTATGTGGGCGATATCTTCATCCAGGGCGAAAGCATCGCGGCGCTTGGTAAGAATCTCGACATCCGGGCAGACAAAGAGATCGATGCTGCCGGGCTCTATGCCTTCCCCGGATTCATCGACCCGCATGTACACCTCGAAATGCCTTTCATGGGCACCTTCAGCAGCGATAATTACGAAAGCGGCACCCGGGCCGCCCTGCACGGTGGCAACACGATGGTGATCGATTTCATCCTGCAGAAACAGGGACATTCGCTTTACGAGGCCTATAAAGAATGGAGCGGCCGGGCCGATGGCAATTGCGTGGGCGATTACAGCTTTCACATGGCCGTGACCGATTTCAACGATAATACCTGTAAAGAGATCGTGGACCTGATCGAAAAAGAAGGCATTACTTCTTTCAAGATGTTCATGGCCTACAAGGGAGCGCTGATGATCGATGATAAACAGATGGTGGGCCTGATGAATGAGGTGAAGCAACGCGGTGGTATGGTTACCGTGCATGCCACCAACGGCGATATGATCGATTTCCTCATCGCCAAAAACAGGGCGGAGGGAAACCTGGCCCCGCTGTATCATTATCTCTCTCAACCCGAAATAACCGAGGCCGAAGCTTCGGAACGTTTCGCTTCCATCGCGGGCTACACCGGTTGTCCCGGGTACATCGTTCACATGACCTGCGAAGGCGCTTTGAATGCCGTACGGGATAACAACCGCCACAACCAAAAAGTATTTGCCGAAACCTGTATCCAGTATTTATTACTCGACGCTTCTTTGTACGAACAGAATTTCGACGGAGCGAAGTGGGTGATGAGCCCGCCCCTGCGGGAGAAGAAAGACCAGGAAGCTTTGTGGGCCGGCATCAACCAGGGGCTGGTACAGGTGGTGGCAACAGACCATTGTCCGTTCAAATGGG
>WBZX01002393.1_pt1 | contig 12744 bp, 18 predicted proteins | sample 5204211 | NCBI WGS metagenome assembly WBZX01 (sample SAMN12344362, study PRJNA552823) | activated sludge metagenome | biome: Activated sludge suspended growth; feature: Nitrification reactor; material: Wastewater; isolation source: activated sludge from nitrification reactor of wastewater...
GGCCTCCTCCGGTACCCTGCCGGCCCCCGTCGCCAAACCCGCCGAGCCGCCGCCCGCGTCAGGGAACACCAACTGGCTGGAAGTCCTGCTCAGCGCCCTGGCCGGCGGCGCCATCGCCGGCGGCCTTGCCCATTTCCTGGGGCGCCGGCGCGAACGCCGGCAGGACGACGAACGCCCGCTGCCCGCCCCGCCGGAACGGCACCCCGCGAAGTCCGCGCACCCGGCAGCACCGGAAACACTTCCGCTTCCACCGGCAAGCGTGGCGGAAGCAGCCAGGCCTGTTGCGGTCGACGTTAAGGCGGACGACTTTTCGCGCGCACCGACCGACGTCAAGGCCGTCGATGTCCGCTTCGACCAGGACGAGAGCGCGATCGCGCTGGCCGAGATCATGCTCTCCTTCGGCCGCCCGCAAGGCGCCGCCGAAACCCTGGCCCGGCACATCGAGGAAAGTGCCTCCGACAATCCGCGGCCGTGGCTGATGCTGCTCGATCTGTACCGGCGCGGCGGCCTGAGCGGCGAGTACACCCGATTGCTGCCGGCCCTGCGCCAAAAATTCAACCTGCAGGTACCGGCCTGGCAGGATCTCCAGACCCCGGTTTCGGGTCTTAAGTCGCTCGAAGACTACGCGCACGTCGCATCCCGGATCGCTGCCATCTGGGGCACCCAGGAGTGCATGGACTATCTCTACAAGCTGGTCCACGACAACCGCGACGGCCAGCGCAGCGGCTTCCCGCTCGAAGTGGTCGAGGAAATCGTGCTGCTCCTGCTCGTTCTCGACGCCGGCTACGGCTTGCAGCGCCAGCGCTAGACCGGGTTATCGACGTCCACGAACTCGCATTGCAGGCCGCACTGTGCGCTCAGATGCGCGGCCAGCGCCGCGACGCCGTAGCGTTCGGTGGCGTGATGGCCGCAGGCCAGGTAGGGGACGCCGCTCTCGCGCGCCAGATGGACGGTCTGTTCCGAAATCTCGCCTGAAATGAAGGCATCGACCCCCAGCGCGATGGCCTGCTCAAAATAGCCCTGCGCACCGCCGGTGCACCAGCCGAGACGGCGTAGCGGACGTTGCGGGTCGCCTATCAGCAGCGGCTGCCGCGACAGCCCGCCGGCGATCTGTTCAGCCAGTTGCCCAGCCGTCGTCGGCACTGCGGTCTGCCCCAGCCAGGCAATGTCCTGCTCGCCGAAACGTCCGTCGGACTGCCAACCCAGGCGGCCCGCCAGTTGCGCATTGTTGCCCAGCTCCGGGTGGGCGTCGAGCGGCAGGTGGTAGGCGAACAGGTTGATGTCGTAACCCAACAGTGTCTTCAGGCGCTGGCGGCGGATACCGGTGACGCGGCCATCCTCGCCCTTCCAGAAATAGCCGTGATGCACCAGCACGGCGTCGGCGCCGCGCGCCACGGCCGCATCGAGTAGCGACTGGCTGGCGGTAACTCCGGCAACCACCCGCACGATCTCGGTGCGTCCTTCCACTTGCAGGCCGTTTGGGCAATAATCCCTGAACTTCGCGGGCTGCAACAGCCCATCCAGATACTTCACCAGTTCTTCACGTTTCATCGACACGGTCTTTCATGCGCAGGTTGTGGCTGATTTTTGCACAAACGGTAACGGTTGCGGTTGCGTTTCTGTTCGTGGTCCAGACGCTGAAACCGGAATGGCTACCGTCCCGGCCGGTCCCGGTCACGCTGCAGCAGGTGCCGTCCGCCACCGGCGACGACGAGCACAAGGCCAGCGGATCGTACCGCGAAGCGGCCCGCGCCGCGCTGCCGGCCGTGGTCCACATCTACACCACGCAACAGGTCAAGAAGCAGCGCCACCCTCTGCTCGACGACCCGGTCTTCCGCCACTTCTTCGGCGAACGCCCGGAAGGCCCGCCGCAGCAGAACCTCGGCCTCGGCTCTGGCGTCCTGGTCAGCAACAACGGCTACATCCTGACCAACTTCCATGTCGTCGAGGCAGCCAGGGACATCCAGGTTTCGCTCAACGACGGCCATACCTACAAGGCCAAGGTCATCGGCAGCGACCCGGAATCGGACCTCGCCGTGCTGCAGATCAAGGCCGACAAGCTGCCGGCGATCACCTTCGGCCAAATGGAAACCCTGCGCGTCGGCGATGTCGTGCTGGCCATCGGCAACCCCTTCGGTGTCGGCCAGACGGTGACCATGGGCATCGTTTCTGCCCTCGGCCGCTCGCATCTCGGGATCAACACCTTCGAGAATTTCATCCAGACCGACGCCGCGATCAACCCGGGCAACTCGGGCGGCGCGCTGGTCGACATCAATGGCAACCTGGTCGGCATCAATACGGCGATCTACTCGCGCACCGGGGGCTCGCTCGGCATCGGTTTCGCGATTCCGGTGTCGAGCGCCAAGAACATCATGGAACAGATCATCCAGTTCGGCGCCGTGACGCGCGGCTGGATCGGCGTCGAAGCACAGGAGATCACCCCCGAACTGGCCGAATCCTTCGGCCTGCCGGACAATGACGGCGCGCTGATTGCCGGCGTCGTACGCGGCAGCCCGGCCGACGCCGCCGGCATCCGCCCCGGCGATGTGCTGCTGACGGTCGGAGGCAAGCCGGTCACCGATCCGCAGGTGATGCTCGACTTGATCGCTGCGCTCAAGCCGGAGGAGCGCTCGCCGTTCCGCCTGCGCCGCGACAAGAACATCGTCGAACTGCAGGTCAAGGTCGGCAAGCGGCCAGCCATGCGCGCGGAACAGGAGTGAGCGATGTGCCAACTGCTCGGGATGAACTGCAACATACCGACCGACATCTGCTTTTCCTTCACCGGCTTCCAGGCCCGCGGCGGCGCTACTGACGTTCATTCCGACGGCTGGGGCATCGCCTTCTTCGAGGGCCGCGGCACGCGCGTCTTCCTCGAACCCAAGCCGTCATGCACGTCGCCGCTCGCCGAACTGGTGCGCCAATATCCGATCCACTCTAAAAACGTCATCGCCCATATCCGCAAGGCGACGCAGGGCGTCGTCGGGCTCGAGAACACGCACCCGTTCATGCGCGAGTTGTGGGGGCGCTACTGGATCTTCGCCCACAACGGCAACCTGCTCGACTTCAGCCCGGAACTTGATGGTTGCTACGTCCCGGTCGGGCTGACCGACAGCGAACGCGCGTTCTGCTGGCTGCTCCAGAAACTGCGCCGGCGCTTCGGCGGGACGCCGCCGGCACCGGCCGACCTGTTCGCCGCCATTCACGAACTGACACTGGAAATCGCGCAGCACGGCGAGTTCAATTTCCTGCTCTCGAATGGCGACTGGCTGTTCGCCCACGCCTCGACCAAGCTTGCCTACATCGTCCGCCAGGCGCCGTTCACCCAGGCACACCTGAAGGATCAGGACGTCACGGTCGATTTCAGCGACATGACGGCCCCGGAAGACCGCGTCGCAGTGATCGCCACCTTGCCGCTGACCGACAACGAGGCATGGACGGTAATGCCGGCGGGAACGCTGTGGTGGTTCGCCGAGGGGGAACCGGTGCAGATGCGGGAAACCCGGCCGGGGCCGGAAAGAAAACCGGCCTGATTACTTGCCGGTCAGCTTGCGGAACTCGTCTTCCGCCTTGTTCATCTCGACATCCATTTTGGCCTCTGCGGCGGGGTCGACCGCAACCGCCTCCTCCGCCTCCGTCCGAGGCGCGACGAGGCGCGAGGCGAGGATGCCGAGTTCGTAGAGCAGACACATCGGGATCGCCAGCGCCAGTTGCGACACCACATCCGGAGGCGTTACCACGGCGGCGATGACGAAGGCGCCGACGATGAAGTAGGAACGCCACTCCTTCAGCTTCTCCACTGTGACCACCCCGAGCTTGACCAGCACGACCAGCGCCACCGGCACCTCGAAGGCGATGCCGAAGGCGAGGAACATGGTCATCACGAAGGACAGGTAGGCCTCGATGTCTGGCGCCGGCGTGATGCTCTTCGGCGCAAAGCCGGCGATGAAGCTGAACACCTGGCCAAAGACGAAGAAATAGCAGAAGGCCATGCCGAGCATGAAGAGCAAGGTGCTGGAGATGATCAGCGGAATGCCGAGGCGCTTTTCGTGGGCGTAGAGCCCGGGCGCGATGAAGGCCCAGGCCTGGTAGAGAATGAACGGCAGGGCCAGCACGAAGGCGACCATGCCCGTGACCTTGAGCGGCACCATGAAGGGCGTGATGACGCCGATCGCGACCATCTTGGTGCCTTCCGGCAGGGCGGCAGTCAGCGGCGCGGCGAGGATGTCGTAAATGGCGCCCGGCCCGGGGTAGATGCACAGCACGCCGAGTATCACCCCTACCGCGATCAGGCTGCGCAACAGGCGGTCGCGCAACTCGACCAGATGCGACATGAACGACTCTTCCGGGGCGGACGGGGCCTGCGGATCGCTCATGCGGCGGGTTTGCCCGTATTGTCGGCAGCGGGGGCCGGCGCCGGCGTTGCCTGCTGCACCGTCTGAGTTGCCAGCTGCGCCGTTTCCTGCAGTTCGGCGGCTGCCGCCTGGGCCGGTGCCTCGACCGCTGAACGGGCGGTTTCGTATTCCTTGCGCACCGAGTTCTCGAGTTCGCGCGCCGAGTCGGTCACCTGCGCCTGCAGTTTCTTCAACTCGTCGAGCTGCATTTCGCGATTGATGTCGGACTTGACGTCATTGACGTAGCGCTGCGCGCGCCCGAGCAGATGCCCGAGCGTACGCGCCACCTTCGGCAGTTTCTCCGGCCCGATGACGAGCAGGGCGACGACGCCGATGACCATGAGTTCGGAAAAACCGATATCGAACATAGTTGTTAGTGGTTAGTTACTAGTTTTTAGCTGAAGGCTAACGACTAGCGACTCGCGACTAGCTCTTGGTCTTTTCCTTCACTTCGACATCAATAGTCTGGCCGCTGACCTTCTCGGTTGGCGCGGCGTCTTCAGCCGGCTTGTCGGTCGCGTTGGCGTCCTTCATGCCGTCCTTGAAGCCCTTGACTGCACCGCCGAGATCCTGCCCGACGTTGCGCAATTTCTTGGTGCCGAAAATCAGCAGCACGATGACCAGTACGATCAGCCAGTGCCAGACGGAAAAACTGCCCATGATTGTCTCCTAGATGCGTTTGAGCATGGGGCCGACCGGGTCCGGTCCGCCCACGATATGCAGGTGCAGGTGCGGCACCTCCTGGTTGCCGACCCGACCGGTATTGATGATGACGCGAAAGCCGTCCGGGCTGCCCTGCGCAGTGGCGATTTCGTTGGCGACCGCCAGCATCTTGCCGAGCACCGGCGTATCTTCCGCGACGACCGTGGCCAGCGAGGTTATGTGCTTTTTCGGAATCACCAGCACATGCACCGGGCGCGCCGGGTTGATGTCGTTAAAGGCGAGGATGTCTTCGTCCTCGTAGACCTTCTTCGCCGGAATCTTCCCGTCGACGATCCTGCAGAAGATGCAGTCGCTCACTTGGCGCTCCGCGCCTTCTTCTCGTCGATGCCGGAAATGCCCTCGCGGCGGCGCATTTCCTGCGACACGTCCTCGATGGAGAGGCCATAGAAGGCGAGCAGGACCAGCACGTGGTAGATCACGTCGGTCGATTCCCAGACGACGTTCAGGCGCTTGCCTTCCTTGCCGGCCATGATCAGTTCGGCGCATTCCTCGCCGATCTTCTTGAGGATGGAATCGGGGCCGCTGGCGAACAACTGGGCGGTATAGGACGTTTCCGGATCGGCATTACGGCGGGAGGCGAGCGTCTCCGAGAGACGGTGCAGGATGTCGTGCGTGCTCATTTTGCGTAAATTTCCTTAGGGTCTTTCAAAACCGGATCAGTGGGAACCCAGCGTTCCCCCTGCAACTCGTTGAAAAAACAGCTTTCGCGGCCGGTATGGCAGGCGATACCGCCGACCTGCTCGATCGCCAGCAGCAGCACGTCGCCGTCGCAGTCGGTGCGAATGGACTTCACTTTCTGGAAGTGGCCGGATTCCTCACCCTTGCGCCACAGGCGTTTTCTCGAACGCGACCAGTATACCGCGTTGCCGCAACGGACAGTTTCCTGCAGCGACTCGCGGTTCATGAAGGCGAACATGACCACGCGCCCGTTCTGATCCTGGGCAATGGCCGGGATCATGCCGTCGGCGTCCCACTTGAGCGCCTCCAGCCATGGCAATGCGTTGTCGAGATCGCTCACAGGCGGACTTCGATGCCACGCGCCGCCATGTATTCCTTGGCCTGGCGCACGGTGTATTCGCCGAAATGGAAGATCGAGGCGGCGAGCACGGCGTCGGCGCGGCCCTCGGTGACACCGTCGGCTAGATGCTGCAGGTTGCCGACGCCGCCCGAGGCAATCACCGGAATTTTCACCGCGTCGGACACGGCACGGGTCAGCGCCAGATCGAACCCGTTCTTGGTGCCGTCGCGGTCCATGCTGGTCAGCAGGATTTCGCCGGCACCGAGCATTTCGACCCGTTTTGCCCAGTCGACCGCATCGAGGCCGGTATCGTTGCGCCCGCCGTGAGTAAAGACATGCCACTGCCCCGGCGCGACCTGCTTGGCATCGATGGCAACAACGATGCACTGCGAGCCGACCTTGCTGGAGGCGTTGAACACCAGATCGGGATCATTGACCGCCGCGGTGTTCATCGACACCTTGTCGGCGCCGGCATTGAGCAGACGGCGAACATCCTCGACCTTGCGCACGCCGCCACCAACGGTCAGCGGAATGAAAACCTGTTCGGCACAAGCTTCGACGATGTGCAGGATGATGTCGCGCTGGTCCGAGGACGCCGTGATGTCGAGGAAGGTCACCTCGTCGGCGCCCTGCTCATCGTAGCGGCGGGCGATCTCGATCGGGTCGCCGGCATCGCGCAGGTCGACGAAATTGGTGCCCTTGACGACGCGGCCGGCCGTGACGTCAAGGCACGGGATGATCCGTTTGGCGAGCATCAGGCGCCCAGTTCGTCGGCGGTTTCCTGCGCCGACTTGAAATCGAGCGAGCCGTCGTAGATGGCGCGGCCGGCGATGGTGCCGACGATGCCTTCGGACTCGACGGCACAGAGTTGCCTGATATCGTCGATATTGGACAGGCCGCCGGAAGCGATCACCGGGATGGTCAGCGCCTGCGCCAGGCGGACGGTGGCCTCGATATTGATGCCCGAGAGCATGCCGTCGCGGCCGATGTCGGTGTAGATGATCGACTCGACGCCGTAGTCCTCGTATTTCTTGGCCAGATCGACGACGTCGTGGCCGGTCAGCTTGGACCAGCCGTCGGTCGCCACCTTGCCGTCCTTGGCGTCGAGGCCGACGATGATGTGGCCGGGGAAGGCGGTGCAGGCGTCATGCAGGAAGCCGGGGTTCTTGACCGCCGCGGTGCCGATGATGACGTAGGTCAGGCCATCGTCGAGGCAACGCTCGATGGTATCGAGATCGCGGATGCCGCCGCCCAGCTGCACCGGAATATCGTCTCCGACTTCGCGCAGGATCGCCTTGATCGCCGATTCGTTCTTCGGCTTCCCGGCAAAGGCGCCGTTGAGGTCGACCAGATGCAGGCGCCGCGCGCCCTGAGCCAGCCAGTGGCGGGCCATTTCGGCCGGGCTGTCGGAAAAGACGGTGGCCTGTTCCATCAGGCCCTGCTTCAGACGGACGCACTGGCCGTCCTTGAGATCGATGGCGGGGATAATCAGCATGGGATTTGGATGAGAAGTAAACGGCAGACGTCGTCTTACGGACGCCACTCGACGAAATTCTTCAGAAGCTGCAGGCCGTCCTGGGCACTTTTCTCGGGGTGGAACTGAACGGCGAAGATATTATCCCGCCCCACCGCACAGGTAAAGGGCACGCCATACTCGGCCGTCCCCGTCACCACCGAGGCATCGGCCGGCTGCACGCAGTAGCTGTGCACGAAATAGAAGCGCGCGCCGTCGGCGATCCCGGCCCACAGCGCGTGCGGCTTCTGCTGCAGGCGATTCCAGCCCATGTGCGGGACTTTCAGGCGCTGACCATCGGCGGCGAACATCTTTTCTTCGGGAAAGCGCCGGACCTCGCCGGCAAACACGCCGAGGCCGGCGACATCGCCCTCCTCGCTGTGCTCGAACAGCATTTGCAGGCCGATACAGATGCCGAGAAAGGGTTTGTCCTGCGCTGCAGCCAGCACCACCGGGCGCAGGCCACGGGCGTCTAGCTCACGCATGCAGTCGGGCATCGCGCCCTGGCCGGGAAAGACGACACGTTCGGCGGCGGCCACCACCGCCGGGTCGGCCGTAACGATGACCTCTTTGCCCCCCGCGACATGCTCCAGCGCCTTCGACACCGAGCGCAGGTTGCCCATGCCGTAGTCGATGACGGCAATGCTCACAGCGAACCCTTGGTCGACGGCATGGCACCGGCCATGCGCGGATCGGGCGTCGCCGCCATGCGCAGCGCGCGGCCGAAGGCCTTGAAGACGGTTTCTGCCTGATGATGGGCGTTGACGCCGCGCAGGTTGTCGATGTGCAGGGTCATCCCGGCATGGTTGCTCAGGCCCTGGAAGAATTCGTGGACGAGGTCGACATCGAACTGACCGATCATCGCCCGCGTGAATGGCACATGGAATTCCAGCCCCGGGCGTCCGGAGAGGTCGATCACGACACGCGACAACGCTTCGTCGAGCGGCACGTAGCTGTGGCCGTAACGGGTCAGGCCCTTCTTGTCACCCCACGCCCTAGCCAGTGCCTGACCGACGGTAATGCCGATATCCTCGACGGTGTGGTGCGCGTCGATATGCAGGTCACCGGTGGCAGCAACATCGAGATCGATCAGGCCGTGGCGGGCAATTTGGTCGAGCATGTGGTCGAGGAAGGGGACGCCGGTGGCGAACTTGCCCTGGCCGGTGCCATCGAGATCGAGACGCACGGTGATCTGCGTCTCCAGGGTGTTGCGTGTAATTTCAGCTTGCCGCATGACGTAAGGCCGCGAAGGCATTGGAACAGAGGGCCATGATACCATTTCGGCCTACTTTTACGCTTTCCGTGAAAACCCCATGAGTCGCTTTTGGAGCCAGGTCGTCCGCGACCTCACCCCGTACGTGCCGGGCGAACAGCCCAAGATCGCCAACCTGATCAAGCTCAACACCAACGAAAGCCCTTATCCGCCCTCCCCCAGCGTGCTGGCGGCGATCCGGGCGGAACTCGGCGACGACGCGGCGCGCCTGCGCCTCTACCCCGACCCGAATGCCGATGCGCTCAAGGCCACCATCGCTGCAAGGCATCGCGTGACGCCGCAGCAGGTCTTCGTCGGCAACGGCTCTGACGAAGTGCTGGCGCACATTTTCATGGCCCTGCTCAAGCACGAGGCGCCGATCCTCTTCCCCGACATCACCTACAGCTTCTACCCGGTCTATTGTGGCCTCTACGGCGTCGACTACTGCACGGTGCCGCTGGCCGACGATTTCAGCATCGACCCGGCCGATTACTGCGCTCGACCGAACGGCGGCATCATTTTCCCCAACCCGAACGCGCCGACCGGTCGCCTGCTGGCGCTCGATGCCATCGAGCGGATGCTGGTCGCCAACCCGGACTCGGTCGTCGTCGTCGATGAAGCCTACGTCGACTTCGGCGGCGAAACGGCCATTTCGCTGCTGGATCGCCACGACAACCTGCTGGTCGTGCACACGCTGTCCAAGTCGCGCTCGCTGGCCGGGCTGCGCGTTGGCTTCGCGGTCGGCCATCCGGCGCTGATCGAGGCCCTGGAACGGGTCAAGAACAGCTTCAACTCCTACCCACTGGATCGCCTGGCCATCGTCGGCGCCGTCGCCGCGATCGAGGACGAAGCGTACTTCAGGCAGTGCTGCCAGGCGGTGATCGCCACCCGCGACGCGCTGACCGCGGAACTGCAGACGCTCGGCTTCGAGGTTCTGCCTTCGGCCGCCAATTTCCTCTTCGCCCGCCATCCGCAACGCGACGCGGCGGAACTCGCCAGGGCCCTGCGCGATCGAAACATCATCGTTCGCCACTTCAATTTGCCGCGCATCGAGCAGTTCCTGCGCATCACGGTCGGCACCGACGCCGAGTGTCGCGCCTTGGTCGATGCGTTGCACCGAATCGTCGCATGACTCACGCCGAAATCATCTGGAAACGCCCTGACGGCTCGGTGGTCGCCTGCACCGAGAAGATCAAGGTGCTGCGCGAAAACCTCGATGAACTGCGCCAGATGGCGCAGGATGCCTTCGAGGACGCACTGCTGATGGAATGCACGGAAAGCCAGATCCGGTCGGTGTTCCAGGAAGTGATCGCCGGGCTGGAAAACCCCTACCGCGACGTTTAAGGGCGATTTTCGACGGCTGTTGCGGTCGACCGCAAAAAAAGGGCGAAAATCAGACGAGGCCGAGCAGGCCCACCGCCGCCCCCACGGCAATGAACCACAACGGATGCAGTTTCGTCCGCAGATTGGCGACCACCGTCACTGCGACCAGCGCCCACGCCGCCCAGCCCAGGCCGGCCGACCTGGCGATCAGCGTGGCGCCGGAGAAGACGAGGCCGACGGCGAGCGGCGCCACGCCGAGGCTGATCGCCCGCTGCCAGCGCTTGCCGGAAAAACCCTCCCAGCGGTCGATCAGCAGGTAGATCAGCACGCTCATCGGCAGGCACATCGCCAGCGTCGCCGCCAGCGCGCCCGCCAGCCCGGCGACTTCCCAGCCGATCAGCGTCACCACCAGCACGTTGGGCCCCGGCGCGGCCTGGGCGATGGCGTAAAGATGCGTGAAGGTCGTGTCGTTCAGCCAGTGATGATTTTCGACCACGACGCGATGCATTTCCGGCAACAAGGCGGTCGCGCCACCGAAGGCAACGAAGGAAAGTAAGGCGAATTCGAGGAAAAGCTGGAGGGCGATCATTTCTTGCCCAACCGCCAATAGGCGACCATGCCCGACGCCACCAGCCCCGCCAGCATGACCGCCGGCATGGGCCAGCGCAGCCAGGCAATGGCCGCCACCACCATGACGGCAAACGGCAGGAAATAGTGCTTGTCCCGGATCGCCGCCCCCATTCGCCAGGCCATGGCGAACAACAGCCCGCAACCGACGGCGGCGATGCCGCGCAGCATGCCCTGCGCCAACGGCAGGCTGCCGTAGGCATCGTAGAGCATGGCGAGCAACAGGACGATGGCGAACGGCCCGGCCAGCAGGCCGACCGGCGCGACGATGGCGCCGAGCGCGCCCTGATAGCGCTTGCCGACGACGACCGCCAGGTTGATGACGTTCGGCCCCGGCAAAAACTGGCAGAGACCCAACTGCGCGTTGAACTCCTCGGCCGTCATCCAGCGCTTTTCCTCGACCAGCATGCGCCGGGCGAAAGGTAGTACGCCGCCGAAGCCTGACAGGCCAACCGAGGAAAAGCCCAAAAAAAGCGCCCGGAGGTCCGGGCGGTTCTTGTTTTCGGTGCCTGCTGCGGTCAACGCCGTTTTCCGGTCAGTTTTCCAGCCGGAACTCGGCCGATTTGGCATGCGCCGGCAGGCCTTCGCCGTGCGCCAGCGTCGAGGCGATCCGGCCCAGCGTCTGCGCGCCGACTTGCGACACCTTGATCAGGCTGGTGCGCTTCTGGAAGTCGTAGACGCCGAGCGGCGACGAGAAGCGGGCAGAGCCGGAAGTCGGCAGCACGTGGTTCGGCCCGGCACAGTAGTCGCCGAGCGATTCCGAAGTGTAGTGACCGATGAAAATGGCACCGGCGTGGTGGATCTTGGCGACCCACGGATCGGGATCGGCCAGCGACAGTTCGAGGTGTTCCGGCGCGACGCGGTTGGCGATGGCGACCGCCTCGGCCAGATCACGCACGAGAATGAAGGCACCGCGGTTGGTCAGCGAGGTTTCGATCACTTCCCGGCGCGGCATGGTCGGCAGCAGCTTTTCGATGCTGGACTGCACCTGCTCGATGAAGGCGGCATCGGTGCAGATCAGGATGGACTGCGCCAGTTCGTCGTGCTCGGCCTGCGAGAAGAGGTCCATCGCCACCCAGTCCGGGTTGCCCGAGCCGTCCGAGACGACCAGGATTTCCGAAGGCCCGGCGACCATGTCGATACCGACGATGCCGAATACCCGGCGCTTGGCAGTGGCGACGTAGGCGTTTCCGGGTCCGACGATCTTGTCCACCTGCGGCACGATCTTCGTGCCGTAGGCCAGCGCACCGACCGCCTGGGCGCCGCCCATGGTGAACACCCGGTCGACGCCTGCCAGGCAGGCGGCCGCCAGCACCAGCTGGTTGTGCTCGCCGCCTGGGGTCGGAACGACCATGATCAGTTCCTTGACGCCGGCCACCTTGGCCGGAATAGCGTTCATCAGCACCGACGACGGATAGGCCGCCTTGCCGCCCGGCACATAGAGGCCGACGCGATCAAGCGGCGTGATCATCTGGCCGAGCATCGTGCCATCGGCCTCGGTATAGGACCACCCTTCCATCTTCTGCCGCTCGTGGTAGGCCTTGATCCGGCCGGCAGCAGCTTCCAGCGCAGCACGACGGTCGGCCGGCAGGCCATCGAGGGCCTTCTGCATTTCGGCCTTTGACAACTCCAGATCGGCCATCGACGCGGCCGTCAGGCGATCGAACTTGTTGGTGTATTCGACGACGGCGGCATCGCCGCGCTCCTTGACGTCAGCCAGAATGCCGGCGACGGTGCGCTCGATACCTTCGTCCGCCGCCGCCTCGAAGGCGAGCAGCGCATCCATTTTTGCCGTGAAATCGGCGTCAACCGTAGACAGGCGTTTTATGGCGATCATAGGGATTACTTCTCCACCGCCTGGGCAAAGGCGTCGATAATCGGTTGCAGGGTTTCGCGC
>WBZX01002091.1_pt2 | contig 12740 bp, 11 predicted proteins | sample 5204211 | NCBI WGS metagenome assembly WBZX01 (sample SAMN12344362, study PRJNA552823) | activated sludge metagenome | biome: Activated sludge suspended growth; feature: Nitrification reactor; material: Wastewater; isolation source: activated sludge from nitrification reactor of wastewater...
GGTGGCTGATGGGACTCGAACCCACGACGACCAGAATCACAATCTGGGACTCTACCAACTGAGCTACAGCCACCGTAGAGGGTCGCGATTATAGCGACCGGGCGGCGTCAGGCCGCCGTGTCAGTTGCCCGCCGGTGCCGACGCAGCCGCGGACGGCGCGTCCATCGACACCTTGAACCGCCGCTCGAGCGCCTTGTAGTAGGCCTGCGCCTCGGCGGCGGCCCAGGCTTCGGCCACGCGCGGAAGCAGCTGAGTCACTTCCGGTGCGTCGGATGCAGGAGCCTTCACGGCCGACACGCGCGCCAGCGCGAAGCCCGCATCGCCCAGGTCCACGCCGACCCACTGCGGCAGCTTCGCCGAATCGACGCGCAGCACCGCGTTCAGCACCTCGGGCGGCTGCCCTTGCGGATTGCCGCGCGACATCGACACGGAAGGCGGCAGACCCGCCGTCGAATCGGTCTTCTGCAACTCGGCCAACCGAGCCTGGCCCGCCTTGCGCGCCTTGTCGGCGGCCTGGCGTGCCAGCACGCGCTCCCGCACCCTGGCCTGCACTTCAGTCAACGACTGCAACCTGGACGGCTGATGCTCCACCACGCGCGCGGCGGCGAGCTGGTTCGAGCCGACTTCCACGGTTTCGGTGTTCAGCTTGCTCTTGAGCGACTCGCTCGTGAAGACGGCCTCGAGCAGCTTGGCTGACGCCAGCGCGCCCGTGGCGCCGGGCGCCGGCGTTCGCTGAACGGTGGCCGTCTGCACCTTGAGCTTGAGCTTGTCGGCCGCCGGCGCCAGGCTGTCGCTCTGCGCATTGACCAGATTGGAGAACTGTTCCGCGGCGCCGGCGAACTCGCGCGCAGCCAGTTGCTTGCGCACTTCCGCCTCGATTTCGGGGCGCGCTTCCTCGAACGGCTTCTTCTGGCCGCCACGCACGGCGTCGAGCCGAATGACGTGGAAGCCGAACTCGCTCTCGACCACGTTGCCGATCTCGCCGACCTTCATGGCGAAGATGGCGTCCTCCTGGGCCTTGGCGGCAAACGCGCCGCGGCCGTTGAACTCCAGGTCGCCGCCCTGCGGCGCGGACAGGGTGTCGTCCGAGTTCTTGCGCGCCAGGTCCGCGAACCCGGCCGGATTCTTGCGCGCCTGCTCCAGCAGCTGCTCGGCCTTGGCCTTGGCCTTGGCACGCTGATCGGCCGGCGCGTCCTTGGGCGCCGCCACGAGGATGTGGCTGGCACGCCGCTCCTCGGCCGTGGTGTAGCGCGACACGTTCTCCTCGTAGAACTTGCGCAGCTCGGGCTCCGGTGCGGCCACGCCCTGCTCCAGCGCCTTGGCGTCGAGCACCACGTACTCGATTCGCGCCTGCTCGACGGTGCGGAACTCGGCGGCGTGTTCCTTGTGATAAGCCGCAAGCTCTTCATCGGTCGGCGCCAGGCCGGCACGCTGATCCTTGGCGTCGAAGCGCAGCACCTGCACGTCTCGCAATTGCAGCAGCGCGTCCAGCGCCGTGCGCCCTGCCATCGTCACGGACAGGCCCGTGTCGGCCACCCCGGCCGTGACCTGTCGCAGCGAAATCTCCTGGCGCAGGCTGGCCTCGAAACTTTCCGCGCTGCGGCCCTGCGACTCGACCATGACCTTGTAGGCCGCGACGTCGAAGCTGCCGTCGGGCCGCTTCAACGCCGCCAGTTGCGGAATGCTCTGCAGTTCGCGCATCAGTCGTTCGTCGCTCACCGTCAGGTGGCCGCGCATGGCGGCCGCGAACAGAACGCGTTCGCGCACCAGCTGCTCCAGCGTGGTGCGGCGCAGCTCGGGCGAGTCGAGCAGCTTCGGGTCCAGGTCCGGCATCCGCGCACGCGCCTGCTCCACCTGTCGGCGATGCTCGGCGTCCCACTCGGCCCGGGTGATCTTGTGCCCATCCACGCGCGCCACGGACACCGTGCCGCCCTCGTTGAACTGGCTGTAGCCCTGGACTCCGAAGAACACGAACGACGGGAAGATCAGCAGCACGAGCACGAAGAACAGCAATCGGTTGTGCGTGCGGACGAACTCGAACATGGACGGACCTCGGCTGTCAGGCAGGCGATCGCGCGGGCGATCTCAGAAAGGAGCGCGGCCGCTCGAAGCGGCCGCGGTCATTCGGGCCCGGCATTCTAGCCGAGCGTTAGAGAGGAATCCTGGTGGGTGCTGACGGTCTCGAACCGCCGACCTACGCCTTGTAAGGGCGCCGCTCTACCAACTGAGCTAAGCACCCGGTGTACCCCGGGCAAGGGCTTCAGAGGGCGTCCTTGAGTGCCTTGCCTGGACGGAACTTCGGCACCTTGGCCGCCTTGATCTTGATCGCCGCACCGGTGCGCGGATTGCGGCCGGCGCGAGCCGCGCGCTTGCTTACCGCGAAGGTGCCGAAACCGACCAGGGACACGCTACCGCCCTTCTTGAGGGTGCCCTTCACGCCGCCGATGAACGCCTCCAGGGCCCGCGTCGCTGCGGCCTTGGAGATGTCGGCCTGCTTGGCGATGTGTTCGATCATTTCCGTCTTGTTCACGTGGGGTCCCCTCAAACGGATTGCAGTGGCGCCTCGGCGCGGAATTGTGTTCGGGTTCGGCGACCGCGGTTGCGGTTCACACCATGCACCAGGTCATTACAGCCGCGCCAGCCCTGCGGTGTCAAGGCGGCGCACCCCGGTTCGAGCACTGGATTCTAGGCGTTGAGGCAGCCGCCGTTCCGACGCGCGTCAAGGCCTGCCGGCATCGAAGAAGGAACGGATCTCTTCCAGAAGCTCCTGCGGAAGTTCCTCGGCGATGTAATGCCCGCACGGCAGGGCACGACCGCTGCAGTCGGCCGCGGCTTGGCGCCACAGAGCCATGACGTCGAAACATCGCTCGACCACGCCGTGCAACCCCCACAGCACCCGCACCGGCACGTCGAGCCGACGCCCGGCGTCACGGTCGGCGCGGTCATGCTCGAGGTCGATGGTGGCCGACGCGCGGTAGTCCTCGCACACGGCGGTGGCGCTGCCGGGCAGTGCGAGGCAGCGCTCGTACTCGGCCAACGCTTGCGGCGCAAATGGCGCCAGCCCCGCATGGCGCGTGCCCATCCCCTCCCTGACCCAGGCCGCGGGATCGGCCTCGATGGCGCGTTCAGGGGTGGGCGCCGGCTGGATCAGGAAGAACCAGTGCCAATACGCACGCGCAAAGGCCTCGGTGGTGCCTTCGTACATGGCCAGCGTGGGAGCGATGTCCAGCAGCATGGCGCGTTCCACGGCCTGGGGATGGTCCAGCCCCAGCCGGTGTGCAACGCGCGCACCGCGGTCATGCGCACACACGTCGAACCGGTCGTGGCCGAAGTGCCGCATCACCGCCAGCGCATCATTGGCCATCGCGCGCTTGCTGTAGGCGGCGTGGTCGGCGCTGGCCGCAGGCCTCGAGGAATCGCCGCGGCCCCGCAGGTCCATCAGCACGACCTCGCGGGTCTCGGCCAGGGCCGGGGCCACGCGATGCCACATCGCCATGGTCTGGGGATGCCCATGCAGCAGCAGCAGCGGTGCGCCGCGGCCGGCACGACGCACGCGAAGGCGCACGCCGTCGTGCGTCACTTCGTGGGTGTCGAAGCCTTCGAGCATCGGCCGATTATCCGGCGCGCACCACCAGGGCCACGCCCCCGGCGGTGAGGGCCACGCCGGCCAGCACCTGGGCCGACAGCGGCTCGCCGAACAGCAGCCAGGCCAGCACGGCGGTGCACGGCGGCACCATGTAAAGCAAGCTCGTCACCTTGGCCGCCGCGCCGCGCTGGATCAGCAGATACAGCATCGAACTGCCCCCCAGCGTCAGCACCAGCACCGACCAGGCCATGGCGCCGACCAGCTCGGGATGCATCTGCCACGCGCCGGCCTCGATGAAGGCCAGCGGCGCCGTCACCACGAACGCGGCGGCCAGCTGCACCGCGTTGGCGGTGCGCACATCGCAGGGCTGGATGTGGCGCTTCTGGTAGAGCGTGCCGGCAGTGATCGACAGCAGCGCGAACACGCCCAGCGCGAAGTTGTGGCCGGTGACTTCGCCGGCGCCGAGCTTGTGTCCCACCACCAGGACGAGCCCACCCAGGCCGAGCATCAGGCCGAGCCATTGGCGGGGCGTGATCGCGCGTGCACCACCCACGGCCGACAGCCATAGCGCCGTGAGCACCGGCTGCAATCCCACGATCAACGCCACCGTGCCGGCGCCGATGCCCGACTTGACCGCCGCCCAGACGCCGCCCAGGTAGCCGGCATGCATCAGCACGCCACTGACCGCGAGATGCGCCCACTGCGCGCGTCCGACCGGCCAGGCGGCCTTGGAGATGACGATCCAGACGGCGAACGCCAGCACCGACAACGCGTAACGCAGCGCCAGGAAGCCCATAGGCGGCGCGTGCGGCATGCCGTAGCGCGCCACGACGAAGCCGGTGCTCCAGACGAGGACGAACACCGCCGGCATCGACGCCAGCAGCGCGTCGCGACGGTCCTGTGCCGCGACGTTCATCGCACCTTGGCGCGGATCTCCGGCAGCGCTTTCTGCAGGTAGTACACCATCGACCACACGGTCAGCACGGCCGCCACCCAGATCAGCACCGTGCCCCACAGGCGGGTGTCGATCACGCCGAACAGCGCACCGTCGAAGAGCAGGAACGGGATCGCCACCATCTGAGTCGCAGTCTTCACCTTGCCCAGCATGTGCACCGCCACGCTGCGGCTGGCGCCGATCTGGGCCATCCACTCGCGAAGCGCGGAAATGGCGATTTCGCGCCCGATGATCACGAAGGCCACCAGGGCACCGACCCGGCCCAGGTGCAGCAGGATCAGCAGCGCCGCGCAGATCAGGAACTTGTCGGCCACCGGGTCGAGGAAGGCCCCGAACGACGAGGTCTGGTTCAGGCGCCGCGCCAGCCAGCCGTCGGCCCAGTCGGTCAGCGCCACCGCCACGAACAGCACCGTGGCCGTCAGGTTGCGCGTGGCCGGCTCCGCGGGCAGATAGAAGATGCCGATGATGAGCGGGATCGCGACGATTCGCGCCCAGGTCAGCAGCGTCGGCAGGTTGAAGAACATGGCCCCATCGTAGCCGCAGACGACAGGCCCGCGCCGTGGCGAGGGCTTGGGGCTACAGGTCGAGCACGCGCGGCTTGAACCGCCGGTCGTCGCGGAACAGGAACACCTCGCTGAACTTCCACGGCCGAGGCAGGTGGGACACGTCGCCGAAAGGCGCCGCCCGGTACACCGCGTCCACGGCCAGCTTGACGGTGTCGGTCGCCTGGCTGGGCGTGCGCTGCACGGTCACGCGACGCACGCTGCCGTCGCCGTTGAGTTCCACCTCCAGCACGGGAATCGCCAGCAAGGGCTCCGGCACCGCGCCGGTGTAGGTCCCGGCCGGATTCGCTGCCACGAGGCGAAGCCCCGCATGGCGCTGGAAATCGTCCCAGGTGCGGAAGCGCGCGGACTTGTCCGGCGGCAGGGCGGGCTGGGCCGTGGACGTGACCACGGGGCCGGTGGAAGTGTGGAAGATGGTGGTGGGCATGGTCAGCGATCCGCATCCTGCCACGGATGCGCCCGCGCCGAGCAGCAACACCGTGCGTCGGTCGACGAGGGCGGTGGCGGAGCGGCCGGGCCGCTTGGGGTCAGTGCAGGGCACGATAGATCTCCTCGGCCAGGGGTCTGGAAATGCCGTCGACGCTGGCCAGATCGTCGACGCTTGCATGGGTGACGCCGCGCACGCCGCCAAAGCGTTGCAGCAGCAGGGCCCTCTTCTTGGGCCCGACGCCCGGAATGTCCTCGAGCCGGCTGCCCCCGGTGCGAACGCTGGCGCGCCGGGCGCGCATGCCGGTGATGGCAAAGCGGTGCGCCTCGTCGCGGATCTGTGCCACGAGCATCAGGGCGGCCGAATCCGGCGGCAGGGTCACCTTGGCGCGGCCATCGGCAAAGACCAGTTCCTCCAGGCCCACCTTGCGGCCTTCGCCCTTTTCCACGCCGACGATCAGCGACAGGTCCAGGCCCAGCTCCGCGAACACCTCGCGCGCCATCGCCACCTGGCCGCGACCGCCGTCCACCAGTACCAGGTCGGGCAGGCGCACGTTGTCACCGCCGGCGGCCAGGGCCTCGGCCAGCTTGGCGTAGCGGCGCGTCAGCACCTGCCGCATCGCGGCATAGTCGTCGCCGCCGGTGATGCCGTCGATGTTGAAGCGCCGGTACTGGGACGATGCCATCTGGTGGTTCTCGAACACCACGCAGCTTGCCTGCGTGGCCTCGCCCGCGGTGTGGCTGATGTCGAAACATTCGATGCGCAGCGTATCCAGGTCGGGCACCTCCAGCGACAGCACCTCGGCCAGGGCGCGGGTGCGCTCGCGCTGGGAGCCCTCCTCCGCCAGCAGGCGCGCCAGCGCGAGTTCGGCCCCGTTGACCGCCATCTCCAGCCAGATCCGGCGCTGCTCGCGCGGCTGGTGCTGGGCGACCACCTTGACGCCGCTGTGCCCGGCCAGCACCTGCAGCAGGCCGGCGTCGACCGGATGGCTCGTCACCAGCTGCGGCGGCACGAACCCGTCGAGGTAGTGCTGGGCGATGAAGGCTTCCAGCACGGCCTCCTCTGGCGACTTGCCCTCGTCGGCGCCCTGCCAGGCCGAACCGTCGTCGACATGGGCCGGAAAGTAGGCCCGGTCGCCCAGGTGGCGCCCGCCGCGCACCATGGCCAGGTTGACGCAGGCGCGCCCGCCGCGCACCCGCACGGCCAGCACGTCCACGTCCTTGGTCTGCGCGCCCAGGCTGCTCTCGTCCACCGACTGCTGGTGCAGCACCCGCGACAGCGAGCCGATCTGGTCGCGCACGGCGGCGGCCTGCTCGTACTGCTGGGACTCGGCGTGATCCATCATGCGCCGCTGCAGGTCGTCGAGCACGGCCTGCGTGTCCCCGCGCAGGAACCGCTCCGTGTCGGCCACGTCGCGCGCGTAGGCCGCCTCGCTCACCAGGCCCACGCAGGGCCCGGTGCAGCGGCGGATCTGGTACAGCAGGCAGGGCCGCGACCGGTTGGCGAACACCGTGTCCTCGCAAGTGCGCAGCCGGAACACCTTCTGGATCAGCTGGATCGTCTCCTTCACCGCCCAGGCGCTCGGGTACGGGCCGAAGTAGCGGTGCTTCTTGTCGACCGACCCGCGGTAGTAGGCCACGCGGGGCCAGGGCCCGGACACGAGCTTCAGGTAGGGATAGGTCTTGTCGTCGCGAAAGAGGATGTTGAACTTGGGGTTCAACGCCTTGATGAGGTTGTTCTCCAGCAGCAGGGCCTCGGCCTCGCTGCGCACCACCGTGGTTTCCAGGCGGGCGATGCGCCCCACCATGAGCCCGATCCGCGTGCCGCCGTGGTCCTTCTGGAAGTAGCTCGACACGCGCTTCCTCAGGCTGCGCGCCTTGCCCACGTAGAGCACCGCGCCGGCCTCGTCGAGGAACCGGTAGACGCCCGGGCGCAGCGGCAGCGCAGCCACTTCGGCCAGCAGGCGGTCGCGGTCGGTCTCGGGGGCGGTCATCGGCGCGGATTATCGATGTCGATAATCGGTCGATGCAGTGGGACGTGTTCTGCCGGGTCGTCGACAACCACGGCGACCTGGGGGTGTGCTGGCGCCTGGCCGCCGACCTGGGCGCGCGAGGCGAACAGGTGCGGCTGTGGGTGGACGACCCCCGCGCGCTGGCGTGGATGGCGCCCGCGGGCGCACCGGGCGTGGCCGTCTTCGCCTGGCAGGCGCCGCTGCCCGACGTGACGCCCGGCGACGTGGTGGTGGAAGCCTTCGGCTGCAACCCGCCGGACGCGTTCGTGAAGCGGATGGCGCAGCGGCGGCCGGTTTGGATCAACCTGGAATATCTCAGCGCCGAGCCCTACGTCGAGCGCACCCACGGCCTGCCGTCGCCCCGGCCCGAGGGCATGAAGTGGTTCTTCTATCCGGGCTTCACGCCGGCCACCGGGGGCCTGCTCCGCGAGCCGGCCTGGGCGGGCGCCGCCACCGACCCGCCGTGGCCGCAACTCGGCGTCGAGCCGCGGCCCGGCGAGCGCCGCGTAAGCCTGTTCGCCTACGCCGACGCGCCCTTCGCCGACCTGTTCGACCGGCTCGACGACCGCCCGACGCTGCTGCTGCTGGCGGCGGGCGCGAGCCAGGCGCCGGCCCTGGCCGCCTTGCAAGGCCGGCCCCGCCGCCACCTGAGGGCCGCCCCCCTGCCCTGGCTGACCCAGCCCGACTACGACCGGCTGTTGCACGCCTGCGACCTCAACTTCGCCCGAGGCGAGGACTCCGTCGTGCGCGCCATGTGGGCCGGCGCCCCTTTCGTGTGGCACATCTACCGGCAGGACGACGGTGCCCACGCGGCCAAGCTCGACGCCCTGCTGGAGCTTCAGCACGCCGCGTCCGACGTGCGCTCGCTGTGGCACGCATGGAACCGGCTCGGCCCCTGGGCGCCATCGATGCCAGCGGAAGGCCCCTGGCGCGAGGCCAGCCGCCTATGGCGCGCCGGGCTCCTCGCCCAGGCGGACCTCACCACCCAGCTGCTTCAATTTGTCGCAGCGAAACGGTAGAATCGCGGGCTTCGCGCCGGCCGGACAGGCCCGCGCCACCGATCACCCCAACCAGATTCCAGCCATGAAACTCGCCCAGGAAATCCGCGCCGGCAACGTCATCATGCAGGGCAAGGACCCGATGGTCGTCCTGAAGACCGAATACAGCCGCGGCGGCCGCAATGCCGCCACCGTGCGCATCAAGATGAAGAACCTGCTCAACGGCGGCGGCGCCGAAGTGGTGTTCAAGGCCGACGACAAGATGGACCCCATCGTCCTGGACAAGAAGGACTGCACCTACACCTACTTCGCCGACCCGATGTACGTGTTCATGGACAGCGAATACAACCAGTTCGAGGTCGAGGCCGAGAACATGGGTGACGCCATCCAGTACCTCGAGGACAACATGTCGGTCGAAGTGGTGTTCTACGACGGCAAGGCGATCTCGGTCGAGATGCCCACCACCGTGGTGCGAGAGATCTCCACCGAGCCGGCCGTCAAGGGCGACACCTCGGGCAAGGTCATGAAGCCGGCCAAGCTGGTCGGCACCGGTTTCGAGATCGCCGTGCCGCTGTTCGTCGAGAACGGCGACAAGGTCGAGATCGACACCCGCACGCACGAGTACCGCAAGCGCGTCTGACGCCTGCCGCGTGTCGATGTCAGGGCGCCTTCGGGCGCCCTTGTCGTTGGTGCGTCAGACGATGTAGGCCGCGACGAACGCACCCACCATCACGAAGGTCAGTGCCAGCTTGACCGCGGTGCCGATCATCATGCCCAGCCAGGTGGCAAGGCCCACGGTCAGGGCGCGCTTGCCGTCCGCCGCCAGCGTGGCCGGCCCGCGCGCCTGCCGGCTCAGGGCCCACCACTCGCCCGCCATCGCTCCCAGCAGCGGCATGAACAGCAAGCCCACGAAGCCCGTGAACACGCCCGCCACGGTGCCGAGCGCGGCGCCCGCCAGGGCCCAGCCACTGGCCTGCACCCGGCGCGCACCGAGCGCAGCGGCGACATAGTCCGTGGCCCAGGCCAGGGCAGCGAGCACGGCGCACACGGCCACCAGCCAGACCGGCACGCGAGTGAAGTCGTCGAGCCACGCGCCCCAGACGATGCCGGCCAGCACCATCACCGTGCCGGGCAACGCCGGCAGCACGGTGCCCGCGATGCCTACCGTGATCAGCAAGACGACGCCGGCCCAGGCCAGCCAGTGGGGATCGAACGACAAGGCAAACTCCCGGTACGACAGGGCGGAGATGCGACAACGGCGGTCCGCGCCCCGCAGCCCGCCAGCCCCATGATGCCGGCGGATCGCCCGCCTTCAAGTTCACCGATGCGATGAGTTTCGATTTCGACGCCGCCGTGCAGGCCCCTTTCCGCATGCAGCCTGGCCTGCGCCGCCTGGCTGCGGGCGCGCGTCAGCTCACGCCCCTGGCGGCGGGGTCGCGCCACCAGCGGGAGAAGCTCGCGGTGCTGTCGGCCTGGCCCGCGCGCGCCCTGGCCTGCCAACCGGGCTTCGATCCTTCCCCCGCACTGCACGCGCTGTTCACCCATGGCGCCAGCGAGCACCCGGAGCACTTCCAGTGGGACGGCGTTCGTGCCGCGGCACCGGGCCTGGGCGTGGCGGTGGCCGGCGAGCGGGTGGAGACGCTCGCCGGCGGCAGCTTCGGCCTCGGCGACGAACTGTCGCGCTGCCTGACGGCCCTGCCTGGCCCGTGGCGCCTTGCGGGACTGGCCTGCCTTGCATTCGCCGAGGACTTCGCCGCCATCGACGGGCATGACGCCACGATCCCCTGGATCGCCGCCTGCCTGCCGTCGCACTGGGCGCCGCAGGCCAAGGTCGGGCGCCACTTCACCGAGGTGCACCAGCCGGTGGCGGACAACGCGCTGATCCAGCGCGCCAGCGAGGGACTGTTGCGGATGGTCTGCGGGCCGGACCGGTGGGAGCGCTTCGTCTGGACCGTGACGCGCCATCCGCGGCTCAATGCGCATCCCGACAGCGTCGATGACAGTCCGTGGGAGCACGACGCCTTCGACGACGCCCGCTCGCCGCGCGCTTGGTGGCGCACCGAGCGGCAGACCTTCGTGCCGGTGGGTGACGGCCGGCTCGCGATGTTCACCATCGCGGTGAACACCGAGCCGCTCGCGCAGGCGATCGACTCGCCGCAGCGGGCGCGCCGCCTGCACGACGCCGTGGCGTCGATGAGCGAGGCGGTCCAGGCGTACCGCAGCCTGAAGGACGTGCGCGAGCCGCTGCTGCGCTGGCTGGACGCGCGTGCCGGCACCGCGAGCGCCGACGCTCCTGCGCCGGGGCCATGAGAACCGAGCCGATCGTTCCGGCCCGCATCGACTTCGGCCGCGACGACGGCGTGCCGTGGGCGCCCGACTTCGGCGACGTGTACCACCCGCGCGAGGGCGTGGCGGCGCAGGCACGGGGCGTGTTCCTGCTGGGCAACGGCCTGCCCGGACGCTGGCAGGGCCGCGCGCGCTTCACCATCGTCGAGACCGGCTTCGGCCTCGGCCACAACTTCCTCGCCACCTGGGCCGCCTGGCGCGACGACCCGTCGCGCTGCACGCGCCTGCACTTCGTGTCGTTCGAAAAGCACCCGCCGCGACGCGACGATCTGCAGCGCGCACTGGCGCGGTCGCCCTGGCCCGAGCTGGGCCGCCGACTGGTGCAGGCCTGGCCACCGCTCACGCCCAACCTGCACGAGATCGACTTCGACGACGGGCGGGTGCGCCTGCTGCTGGGCCTGGGTGACGCCACCGCGCTGGCCCGCGCGACAGTGGCCCGCGCCGACGCGTTCTACCTCGACGGCTTCGCGCCGGCCTGCAATGCGGCGCTCTGGACACCCGACCTGTTCCGTGCCCTGGCCCGGCTGGCCGCGCCCGGTGCCACGGTGGCCACCTGGAGCGCGGCCCGTGCGGTGCGCGACGGTCTGGCCGGCGCCGGTTTCGACGTGCAGGCCGCGCCGGGGCCCGGGCGCAAGCGCGACATCACGCTGGCGCGCTACGCACCGCGCTTCGTGCCCGAGCCGCCGCCAGGCCGCCGCATGCCCGAGGCCGCACCCACGCACGCCGTGGTGGTGGGTGCCGGCCTGGCCGGCGCGGCCACGGCCCGGGCGCTGGCGCGCGAAGGCATCGGCTGCACCGTGCTCGACCGAGCCCCGGCGCCGGCTGCCGGAGCGTCGGGCAACCCGGCCGGGCTGTTCCACGGCACCGCGGGCATCGACGACGGGCCGCACATGCGCTGGCACCGCGCGGCGAGCGTCGTCGCGGCGGCCTGGGTGCGCGACGCGGCGGCCCGCGGCGTGCCGGGCGCGGCCGACGGCCTGCTGCGCCTCAACGCCGCCGACGCCCATGACGTCATGCGGGCCGTCGTGCAGGCGCAGGGCCTGCCGCCGGACTATGTCGAGGTGCTCGACGCCGCCGCGGCCAGTGCACGGGCCGGCCTGCCGCTCGGCCACCCCGGCTGGCAGTACGCGCACGGCGGCTGGGTCGATCCCGCGGCGCTGGTCTCCGACGCCCTGGCGCAGCCCGGCGTGCGCTGGAAAGGCCAGGCCCATGCGCAGGCGCTGCACTGGTCACCTGAAGGCTGGCAGGTGCTGGACGGGCAGGGAAAGCAGCTGGCCGAAGCGCCGATGGTGGTCCTGGCCAGTGGCGACGGTGCACTGGGGCTGGCCGGCCTGCCCGCGGCCTGGGCGCGTCGCCAGCGCGGTCAGGTGAGCTGGGTCGGCGCGGCGGACGTGGCCGTGCCGCTGCCGCGATGCCCCGTGGCCAGCGGGCACTATCTGCTGGCACTGCCCGGCAGCGGCCTGCTGTTCGGCGCCACGCAGCAAGCGGACGACGACGACGCCACCGTTCGAGACGCCGACCATGCCGCCAACCTGGCCGGTGCCGCGGCGCTGGTCGGCGGCCGGAACCTGTTGCGCGACGGTGCGTCGATCGACGGCCGCGTCGGCTGGCGTGTGGTCACGCGCGACCGCCTGCCGATGGCCGGCAGGGCGCCCGACCTGCTGGCGCCGATGCCGGCGCGCCGAGACGCTCCCCGGCTGGTGCCGCGCCGCGAAGGTCTGTACCTGCTGTGCGCGCTCGGTTCGCGCGGGATCACCTCGGCGGGCCTGGCCGCCCGCCTGGTGGCGGCGCAGGCCTGCGGCGCCCCGTGGCCCGTGGAAGCCGATCTGGCCGACGCCCTGGACCCGGCCCGCT
>WBZX01002396.1_pt1 | contig 12726 bp, 9 predicted proteins | sample 5204211 | NCBI WGS metagenome assembly WBZX01 (sample SAMN12344362, study PRJNA552823) | activated sludge metagenome | biome: Activated sludge suspended growth; feature: Nitrification reactor; material: Wastewater; isolation source: activated sludge from nitrification reactor of wastewater treatment...
GCTGGCCTTTCTGCTGTTCGTCGGCCAGCGCGTCATGCGGCCCTGGTTCCAGTGGGTGGCAGGGCGCAAGTCGCCGGAGCTGTTCACCCTGAACCTGCTGCTGTTCACCCTGGGGCTGGCCTTCCTGACCGAAACGGCCGGCCTGTCGCTCGCGCTCGGCGCCTTCCTCGCCGGCATGCTGGTGTCGGAAACCGAATACCGCTATCAGGTGGAAGACGACATCAAGCCTTTTCGCGATGTGTTGCTGGGCCTGTTCTTCGTCACCATCGGCATGCGGCTCGACCCCATGCAGGTGATGCTGAACTGGAGCAGCGTGCTGCTGCTGGTCGCCGCCCTCGTGCTCGGCAAGGGCGCGTTGGTGGCCGGCCTGTCGATGGTCTTCGGCAGCGCCCGCCCGACCGCGGTGCGCACGGCGCTGGGCCTCGCGCAGGCCGGCGAATTCGGTTTCGTGCTGCTGGCGCAGGCGGCCGACCTGCATCTGATGGGGGCGGACATCACGCAGCCGGTGCTGGCGGCGATGGTGGTCTCCATGCTGCTGGCGCCCATCCTCATCAACCGCATGGATGCGTTGACCCGACTGATCGCCGGCAGCGAATGGGCGGGCAAGGCGAAGGAGGTGCACGACATCGCGGTCAAGACCTTCGGCAAGAACAAGCACGTGATCGTCTGCGGCTACGGACGCAGCGGCCAGAACCTGGCCCGCCTGCTGGAGGCGGAAGGGATTACCTTCGTCGCGCTCGACGCCGATCCAGAACGGATACATGCGGTGGCGGCCTCCGGCGTGTCGGTGGTCTATGGTGATGCCAGCCGGCGCGAAGTGCTGGTCGCGGCCGGCCTGTCGCGTGCGCAGGCCGTGGTGGTCACCTACTCGGACATGCCATCGAGCATGGCCATCCTGCGCCACGTGCGCGAACTCAAACCCGAGCTGCCGGTGGTGGTGCGCACCATCGACGACACGCATATCGACGCGCTGAAGGCGGCCGGGGCCACGGAAGTGGTGTCGGAGGTCATGGAGGGTTCGCTCATGCTCGCCTCGCATGCGCTGATGCTGCTGGGCGTGCCGCTGTCGCAGGTGCTCAAGCGCATCCGCGACGTGCGCGAATCGCGCTATGCCCTGATGCGTGGCTTCTTCCGCGGCGCCAGCGATGCCGACGACGAACTCGACCAGCACGCGCAGCCGCGCCTGCATACCGTGCTGATCACGCAGGGGGCCGCGGCGGCCGGCCACGAACTGCAGGCGCTGCGGCTGGAGGACCTGCTGGTGGAAGTGGTGGCGATCCGCCGCCAGGGGATCAAGGGCATCGATCCGCAGCCCGCCACGCCCATCGAGGTGGGCGACGTGCTGGTGCTGCGCGGGGCGGCGGACGGCCTGGCCGCCGCGGAATTCAGGCTGCTGCAGGGCTGATGCCCCGCAACAGATCAGGGTGCCTTGCAGACGACGTAGAAGCTGTTGCCGTCGTCGACGTAGTTGAGCGTCGGCTGGGTGGCGCCGGCGGTGGTGCCGGTCACGGCACGAACCGTGCCGCTGGTTGCGTTGCCGTCGTCGAACTGGGTGTCGATGGCTTGTGCAATCTTCGCGGGCAGGTTGTTGGAACAGATCACCAGGCCCGGAATGGCAAATGCGCCGTTCTGCACGCCGGTCACGCCCGATGCGGCATTGGGCGGCAGGGTGTCGTCGGTGACGGCGCCGCCGACCAGGCCGGCGCGGCGCAGATGCAGCCAGAACTGGCGCGATTCGTCGGCGGCGGTCGAGGTGTTGTAGGTGCCGGAAATGGCGCCGTCGCCCAGCGCACCGGCGCTCGGGGTGGGCGCCGTGATGGCCCAGCGGGCGGCCGCGCCATTGTCGTCACCGGGCAGCGCGCGATAGCGGTCCTGATACAGGTTGATGGCGGCGGTCATGGACTGGAAATCGTTCGCCACGTTGCGGATCCGGCCCTGGGTGATGAGCTCCTGGCCCTTGAGGATGCCGCCGAGCAGCAGGCCGATGATCACCAGCACGATGGCGATTTCGATCAGCGTGAAGCCCGCTTGACGACGCTTGATGTAGGGGTGCGGCATGGTAGGGTTTCTCCGGGTTTTATATTGCCTGTCAGCCTTTTTGCAAAATGCGTGCCACCCGGGTTTGTTTGTAATATATTGATTTACAAAAACATATTGACAAAACCCGGTCCGGGTCTGCGCGTGGTTCGATGAAAAACCAACGCCCCTGCCAGCTTTCCGTCAAGCGGGCTGACGGGTCCGCCTCCATTTCCGGCAGCAATTGCCGATAGCAGTGACATGCTGACTTTACCCTCCCGCCCGACCGCGAATCCCGAAGGTCCGGAGTCCGCCGCCGAACGGTCGTGGCTGGCCGCGATGGCTGGCCGGCTGGCCGGTGTGACGCCCGGACGCTGGCTCGGCCTGATGCTGCTGGCCCTGCACGCCGCGGTCCTGTTCGACGCCGAAGCGGCCGTCACGCGGGCGTTCCTGCTGGCGCACTATGGGCTCTTCCTGCTGTGGCAGCCGCTGGTGCGCAGCGAGGCGCGCATCGAGCTGCGCCTGGCGTTCCCGGTATTCGCCATGGCCGCCCTGCTGGTGCTGTCGGACAGCGCCTGGGTGATGGCCCTGTGGCTTGCGATCCTGACCGGGCTCGTGGGGGCGGCGGCGGCGGGGCAGACCGAGCGCGGTCCGCGACTCGCCTATCTGCTGGCGCTGGGCTACCTGCTCGCCCTGCTGCTGGCCTGGGTGTTGCCGCAGAGCCTCGGCAACATGGCCCTGCCGGAAACCCTGCATGCGGTCGTGCGCTACGGCTTGCCGGCGTTGCCGCTGGGCGTCGCGTTCCTGCCGGCGTCACGCCAGCGTGGGGCCTCCTCGACGCTCGACTTCGTCTACGGCCTGATGTTGTCCCTGCTCGTCATCGTGATGGCGCTCGGCGTCTTCGCCGTGGTGGCGATCTCGCGGGCGAGCTATGCCTGGGCGCTGGTCCAGACCCTGCTCGGCATGGCGGCGCTGCTGCTCGCGCTGTCGCTGTTGTGGAACCCGCGTGCCGGATTCACCGGCCTGGGGCAGGTCACTTCGCGGTATCTGCTGTCGGTCGGCCTGCCGTTCGAGGAGTGGGCGCGCCGGCTGGCAACGCTGGCCGAACGCGAACGCGATCCCGAATCCTTCGTGCGCGACGCCCTGGCGGACCTGCGCGAACTGCCGTGGATACGCGGCGGACGCTGGCAGGCCGCGCGCGGCGAGGGCCACTTCGGCGAGGCGGCGACGCACGAAACGACGCATCAGTTCCACGGGCTGGCGCTGACCTGGCAGTCGGCGCGGCCGCTCACGCCCGCCCTGGCGCTGCACGTGCGGCTGCTGTCCCAGCTGCTGGGGTATTTCTATGCGGCCAAGGTGCGCGAACAGACGCTGCGCGAGCAGGCCTACAGCCAGGCGATCCACGATACCGGGGCACGGCTCACGCACGACGTGAAGAACATCCTGCAGTCGATGAAGACCCTGCTGGCGGCGGCGGACGCCTCGACGCCGGAAGACGGCGAACGCCTGCTGGCGCTGATGAAGCGCCAGTTGCCGCAACTGGCCAGCCGTCTGTCGCAGACCGTGGACAAGCTCAAGCAGCCGGCGGAAATGGATGTGGCGAGAATCGCCGCGCGCGACTGGTGGGATGCCTTGCGCAGCCGCTACGAACACGACGATGTGCGTTTCTTTGCCGAAGAAGTCCCGGACGACACGCCGCTGCCGCAGGACCTGTTCGACAGCGTATCCGATAATTTCCTCGTCAATGCCCTGCGCAAGCGCCAGGGCGAGCCGAACGTGGCGGTGGAAGTCCGGCTACGGCTGCGGCCGCTGCCCGCGCTGACCGTGACCGATAGCGGTGCGCCTGCCCCCGAGCATGTCGCGCGCAATCTGTTCCAGAGCCCGGTGGCGTCGGATTTCGGTTTGGGCGTGGGGCTCTACCAGGCGGAACGCCAGGCGGCGCGCACCGGCTATGGCATCGACCTGGTCGAGAACCGGCCGGGGCATGTGGCGTTCCGCCTGCAGGCTAGGGAGCGGAACACCCCGTAGGACATACCCGGGCGACCAGCTGGGATTGCGAGACCCAGGTCAGCAGGTCGTCGAATTCGCCGTTGGCGTTGTCGGCGCCGGTCGGCGGCCGGCTGACGTAGATGCGGTTGACGGTGTCGAGATTTTCCGCCTCGTCGAGGCCGGTCGGGGCGGCGAGCGTCGAGCCGCCGACGTTCAGTGCGCCCCAGCCGTTGGGCCCGTAGGAAACCAGGACGAAGACACCGTTGTCGGCGACGAGCGGGGAAGGACAGCTGCGTGTCGAACAGACCTTGAGCGGATCGAACATGCCCGGGGCCGGCACGGTAGCGGAAAAACCGACGCTGCGGTCGATGAAATTGGGGATCACGGCGTAGCGCAGGCGATTGCCCCAGGCATCCTGCGCGGCGGCGCCCAGATCGGCCCAGGGGAACCAGCCGTGGTAGGCGGCGCACTGCGTGCTGGACAGGCGGTTCTCGCGTCCGTCGCCGTCGGTATCCGGGCAGGGCAGGTAGAGCGCGCCCGTGCCGCCAACCGGATGGGTCATCGCGTAGCCGAACAGGGCATCGCGGGCTTCCTCGAGCGTCTTCCTGGTTTCGGCGATCCGCCGCGCCTGGATCTGCGCCGACAAGGGAACGGCCAGGCCGCCGATCAGGATGGTGATGATGACCAGCACGATGGCCAGTTCGATGAGGGTAAAGCCGCGTTGCCGCTTCATGGCGTGGGGTCCTTCGGCGCAGCGGGGCGCAACACCTGGTAGGGTTCGTACACCTTGCTGCCGGCCCGGACCTGCCCCGGCTTCATGCCCGCGACGCCCGACGCGTCGAGTTGCGGCCTGCCGTTGATCCAGCGGGTGGTCTTGCCGTCCGAGCGGATCACCACGCCGTCGTAGCGCAGCGGCGGGGCGTCGCCGTCGGCGCTGCCCCGCGAACCCGGGGAACCCTTGTACATGCGCGCCGCTTCCAGTTGCGCACGCTGGGCCGGCGTGTAGAACAGGCGCCCGGGATCGGCGACGACGGTGTCGGCTGCACAGGCCTGTCCGGAGGCGAGCAGGCCAACCAGCAGGGCGGCTGTGCATCTCATGGCCGGACCCCCGTCTGCGCCAGCGTGAACCACTGCAGGTCGCATTCGGCCTGCAATTGCGGCTGGCTGGCCAGGCGCGTCGTGGCGTCCGAGAGGCGCGCGAGCTGACATCCCCGGACCCGCATCAGGCCGGGCGCACGGGATTTCAGGGCGGCGAGGAAGCGCGGCAGGTCGGTTTCCACCAGCACGGGAAAGCTCAGCGTCATGATGGTATGGCCCAGCGGCAGGCCCTGTGCCAGTTCGGGCTTGTCCGGCACGCGCGGCGCCATGCGATAGTCCAGGCCGTACAGTCCGGCATCCCGGTTGGCGAGTTGCACCGCCTCGATCCAGGCCAGCCTGGCTTCGGGGCCGACGAAGCCGCGTGCCGCCAGCATCCGGTAGGCGGCGAGATGCGTGGCGACGACGTTCTGCTGCTGGCGGCTGCGGCCGAGATTCAGCCGCGCCTCCGCCACCGCCGTCCGGGCGGCCTGCAGGTGCTGTCGGGCCTGGGCGGCCTGGTGATGGCTCCACAGGGCACCGGCCAGGGCAAGCAGCAAGGCGGCGACGGCCAGCGCCAGCGGAAATTTCAGGGCGGCAAGCGGTGGCCGGTTCATGGCGTATCCCCGAGGCGCAGTTCGATGCTGAAGCGGGCGGCGGGTGCCGTTTCCGAGCGCATGTCGAACGTCTTGCCGCTGAGCGAACTGGCGGAGTCGGCGTTGATCGGGCTGGAGCGTAGCTGTACGTCACTGACGCCGGCTGCGCTGCGCAATGCCTGCATGAAGGCATCGATGCGCTGCATTGCCGCGCGGTAATTGCCGTCGAAGGGCGTGATGGCGGCATCGATGCGCAGCGCAACGGCATTGCCGCGTGGCGTCGTATCGTCGACCCAGGAAAAACGGTCGAGCCGCACCTCGGGCAGGGTTTGCAAAGCCTGGCCGAGCAATGCGAACAAGGCATCGGGGTCGGCCGGCTTCTGCGCCAGCGTCCGCGCCAGCGCGACGGTCTGCACCAGTTGTTCGGGGGTGGCAACGTCGTGCGGGAAAGTGCGCGCGATATCCAGCTGGCGCGCCTCGAGCTGCTGCCGTTCGCTTGCCAGTGCGCGTGCCTGCGCCTCGACGTCCTGTGCGTTCAGCCACCATGCGCCGGTGACGGCCACGCCGGCGAGTGCGATCGCACCCGCCGCGGCGTGGAGGCCGCGGCGCCAGAGAAACTCGGTATGGCGCCGCAGCAGTTCCGGCGGGGCCAGGTTCAGTTGCAGGGCCTCGCCAGCCAGCGCGGCCAGCGGAGCGACTTCCGGCGTCGCGGCAAGGAAGTCGTCGGGAATGCGCAGGGCCTGCGCCAGGGTCGGCATGTCGATCAGGCGGGTGCTGAAGGCCGGGTCGGCGTTGAGCGGCGCCTGGGCGTTGTCGAGTTGTCCGGCCGCGTCGACCAGCACCACATGCAGGCGTGCTTCGCGCGGAAGCATGCGCTGGCCGGTGAGATAGAGCTGGGTCTTTGCGATTTCGTCCGCGGCGTTGCCGGATGCGGGTGTCGGCGCGTCCCCGCCGATCAGGCGCGAGAAACGCAGGAGGCCGTTGTGGTAATAGGACAGGCGCAGGCGGTTGTTGAGCCGGCAGGCCAGCAAGGTGTGCGCTTCCTGGATGCGCAGCGCCTGGATCAGGTGCTGGCACGCCAGCGCCAGCGGGGTGATGCCTTCAAGCGGCATCCGCTCGTTCTCCAGCGCGGCCAGCCAGGGCGTCAGCCAGTCGGCATCCGTCAGCGCGGCGAGCAGATAGCGGTCGTCGCGGCGGCCGCTGGTTTCGCGGGCCTGCTTCCAGGCACCGATGAAGCGGGCGTTGCGGAAGATCTGCTTCAGCTTGCGGACGAGCAGTTCCTCGCGCGCGCGCCCCTGCACGTGCGGCAGGATTTCGCTGCGATAGTCCTCGTCCACGCTGTCGACGACGATGCGGACGGGCAGCCGCGCGTGGCGGGTGAGGACTGCACGGAATCCGGCCAGGCCTTCGCTCGTCGCCGCGAACTCGCCCAGCCAATGCATGTGGCCCGGGCGCCAGTCGAGGAGGCCGATCTGGCGGGGGGTGGCAAGCAGGACGAGGCGACGGTTGAACATGGCCGGGTTCAGAGGGGCAGGTTGCCGATCAGGTCGTAGATCGGCAGCAGAACCGAGACTAGGATGCCGCCGAGGATCAGGCCGAGGATCGCGGTGAGCAGGGGTTCGAGCACGCGCAGGCCGTTCTCGATCGCGTCGAGCACCTCGCGGTTGTAGAAGTAGGTCACGTTGTCCAGCGCCTCGTCGAGCGCGCCGGTGGTTTCGCCCACGCGCAGCATGCGGATCACCAGCGGCGGAAACAGGGCGAGCGACTGGAAACTTTCGGACAGGCCGCGGCCGTCGGCGATCTGCTGTGCCGCGCGGCGGATGCCGTCGGCGATCACGCGATTGCCGGCGATCATTTCGCCGGCACGCAGGGCGTCGAGTACCGTCACGCCCGAGCGATACATCATCGCCAGCGTGTTGGTGAAGCGCGCCAGCACGATTTTCTGGATGATCGGACCGACGATGGGCAGACGCAGCTGCGTGCGATCCCACCATGCGCGCCCGGCCTCGGACCGGGACGCCCACAGCGGCACGCCGACGCCGACGGACAGCAGCGCCACCAGTCCGACCAGCCAGTACGAACGCAGCGCGTTCGACACCGCCATCAGGACCAGCGTGGGCAGCGGCAGCTTGACGCCCATGGTGGCCACCAGCTGCAGCACCTGGGGGACCAGATAGATCATGAGGAACAGGATGGCGATCCCGACCACCGTGAGGACGATCGCCGGATAGATCATCAGGCGCTTGGCCTTCGCCGCGACTTCCTCCTGCCATTTCAGGGCCTCGCCGAGGCGGTCGAACACCTCGTCAAGCAGGCCGGTCTGCTCGCCCGCCTTGACGCTGTGCACGAACACGGCGCCGAACACGGCCGGGTGCGCGGCGAGCGCCTGCGAGAGCACCTTGCCGCCCTCGAGGTCTTCCAGCAGGGCCGTCAGCACGTCGCGGAAGCCGCGCTTGTCCATGCTGTCGCGCAGGTCGCGCAAGCCTTCCAGCAAGGGGATGCCGGCGCGCGTGATGTAGCGCATGTGGATGCAGAACGTGACCAGGTCGCGGCGCGTGACGCGCTCGCGACCCTGCGGGGCATACTGGCGCGACAGTTCGCTGAGCGTGACGAGGTCGAGCCCCATGCGCTTCAGGCGCAGTTCGAGGTCGACGTCGTTGACGGCCGAGAGCGTGCCCCTGGTCGTGCGGCCGGTCTGGTCGATGGCGCGGTAGGCGAAGAAAGGCATGGCGTCAGGAGAGGGTAGCCAGGATCACACCCGCCCCGTCAGGTCGACCACCCGCGCCACTTCCGCCAGCGTGGTCACGCCATCCTTCACGCGCTGGATGCCGTCCTCGGCGAGGGGGCGATAGCCGTGCTCGAGGGCGGCATGACGAATCTGGTGCAGCGGCGCGTGGTTGGCGATGAGTTCGTCCAGCGTCGGGTCCAGGCGCAGCAGTTCGATCAGGGCAAGCCGGCCGCGATAGCCCTTGTGCCCGCAGCGCGGGCAGCCCACGGCGCGGTAGACCGGCGATGCCCCCGCTTCCCAGCCGAGGATGCGGGCCTCGTCCTCGTCCGGGGTGTAGGCCTCCCTGCAGTGCGGACAGAGCTTGCGCACCAGGCGCTGGGCGATGACGCCGATGATGTTGCCGGACAGGATGCCGGGCTGGATGCCGATGTCCATCAGGCGCGGGAACACGCCGAGCGCCGAGTTGGTGTGCAGGGTGGTGAACACCTGGTGGCCGGTCATGGCCGCGCGGAAGGCCATTTCGGCGGTGTCCTTGTCGCGGATTTCGCCGACCAGGATGATGTCCGGGTCCTGCCGCATGATCGAGCGGATGCCGTTGGCGAAGTCGAGCTTGAGCGTCTCGTTGACCGAGCTCTGGCGCATCAGCGTGACCGGGTATTCGACCGGATCCTCCAGCGTCATGATGTTCACGGTCTCGTTGTTCAGGTGCGAGAGCATCGAGTACAGCGTGGTCGTCTTGCCCGAACCGGTGGGGCCGGTCACGACGAGGATGCCTTCGGGGCGCGCCATCATCAGCTGCAGTTCGCGCAGTGCGTCGGCGGTGAACCCCATCTGCTCCAGCGGCATGATGGATTTCTCGCGGTCGAGAATCCGCAGCACCAGGTTCTCGCCGTGGATGCCGGGCTGGCTGGAGACGCGGAAGTCGATCGGACGGCCGTTGAGCGTGAGCGACATGCGGCCGTCCTGCGGTGCGCGCGTCTCGGCGATGTTCATGCCCGAGAGCACTTTCAGGCGCACGAGGATGCCGGGCCAGTAGGTCTTGTGCAGGCTGCGGATCTGTTCGAGCACGCCGTCGACCCGGTAGCGGATACGCAGGAAGGCGTGCTCGGGTTCGAAGTGGATGTCCGACGATTCGCGCTTCACCGCGTCGGTGAGCAGCGCGCCGACCAGCCGTACCACCGGCTGGGTGTATTCCTCGGTTTCGGGGTTTAGGCTGGCGTAATCGACCTCGCCGGTTTCGATCTCGCGCAGGATGCCGTCGAGCGACAGGTCGAAACCGTAGAACTTGTCGATGTGTTCGAGCAGCTGTGCCTCGGCTGCGAGCAGGGTGTCGATCTCGATGTTGCCGCCGAGCGCGGCCTTCAGCTGGTCGAGCGCGACGACGTTGAACATGTCGGTGGTGGCGAGCGTGAGCACGTTGCGCGCGGCGTCGTGCGCGATCGGCAGCAGGTGATGGCGACGGGCGAATTCTTCCGGCACCAGATGCAGGGCTTCGGGGTCGGCGACGACCTGGGTGAGGTCGATGCCCTGGCTGCCGAGCGCATTGGCGAGCTGGTCGCGCAGCACCGCCTCGGTCATGAAACCGAGCGCGACGAGCTGGCGGCCGATGGGCAGCCCGGTCGTCTTCTGTTCCTTCAGGCCGATGCGCAGCTGGTCGACGGTGATGAGTCCCTGGGAGACCAGGGTTTCGCCCATGCGGAGTTTCTTGCGGCGCTCCATGACGCGCCCCTAGCGGAACGATTTCAGCTGTTGCACGCGCGCCTCGGCCTGGGAGCGGTCGAAGCGATGGGTGCCTTCTGCGGCGAGCGCCTTCTGGTAATACGTCAGCGCGGCGGAGTACTGGCGCAGCTGGTCGAGGCTGACCGCCAGATTGAATGCATAGTCGGCGCTGTCGGGAGCGCCGCGGTAGGCCTCGAAATAGGCGGACTGTGCTTCGCTCCAGCGCTGCTGGTCGGCGTAGAGATTGCCGAGCGTCTGGTAGAGCTGCGGACTGGGATCGCGGTCGATGAGGATTTTCAGCCGGCTTTCGGTCGCCTGGTTGTCGGTGTTGCCGAGCAGATCGAGCAGCGCGCCTTGCGCGGTGGCATTGTGCGGGTCGAGTTCGAGCACCTGGCGATACAGGCGCTGCGCATCGGCGTCGCGGTTTTGCAGGCTGGCGATCGCGCCCAGGCCGAGCAGGGCGTCGACGTTGCGCCGGCCGGACGCGGCCTGGGCGTAGAGCCGTTGTGCTTCGTCGAGCGCGCCGCGCGCGTAGGCGGCGTAGGCGCGGGTGAGCAGTTGGGACTGTGCATCGGGCTGCAGGCTGGGCACGCCGGCCGACGGAGGCGCAACGGGCAGCCTGGCGGCCTGCTGCGGTGCCGCCTTGCGGGAGGCGGACGGCGACGCGACCGGCTGTACGGCCGGTCGCGCGGTGGGCGCGGCTGCAGGCGGTTCCGCCTGCACGTCAGCGGCGGGCGGCGGCACGGGGGCCGGGGCCGCTGCGGGCAGCGGCTGGTCGTGCGTTGCGCCCGTCGCGGGCGGGGCCAGCGGGGAAGGCGGCGCTTGCAACGCGAAATAGAGGTAGGCGCCGTAGCCGAGCGCGGTCAGCACGGCGAGGAGGGCGGTCGTCGGGACCAGCGAAAGTTGCGGCCAGCGGAACCCCCGGGCAGGACCGGGCGCGGGGCTGAGTCCGCTGCTGCCGAACAGCAGGCCCGGCGGCTCCACCCATTCGCGCGCCTGCGCACCCGCTGCGGCGACCGGTTCGAGCTCGAGTTCGGGATCCTGCCGCCCGTCCGCGACGGTTCTGCCGGCGCCGGGCTTGTCGCCGAGTTCCGCCTGCTTCAGTGCTTTGAGCAGCAGGCTCAAGGGGTGCTCCCCGCGCTGGACGGCAGCAGCCGCTGGAACTGGCGCAATTCCTCGATATCCAGCGAGGGATTGGACACCACAATGGGGCGCAGGAAGATCACCAGCTCGGTCTGGCTGTTCGAGCGTTCGTGCTGACCGAACAGCGCGCCGATGCCTTCGGGCCGCGACAGGCCGGGGATGCCGTCGCGCGCATTGTTGGTGTCGTCCTCGATCAGGCCGCCGAGGATGACGGTCTGGCCGCTCTTCACCTGCAGCAGCGATTCCATTTCGCGTACCTGGATCACCGGGACCTGGTTGGGAATGTCGGCGGGAATGCTGGGGTTGGGATCCTTCACGAAGCCGACGTTGCGTGAGATCGTCGGGCGCACGGTGAGCGAGACCATGCCGTTTTCGTTGATCTGCGGCGTCATCGTCATCACGATGCCTACCGGCACGGTCTGCGGCGTGGTGGTGTAGGTGGTGGTCGTGCCGACGTTCGCCGTGGTGGTGGTGTCGGCCTTGACGTTGAAGTACACCAGGTTGTCGACCACTTTCAGCAGCGCGGTCTGGTTGTTCAGCGCCATCAGCTTGGGGCTCGACAGCACCTTGGTCTTGCCGAAGGATTCCAGCAGGTCGATGGCGGCGGTGAAGCCGTTGCTGCCGGAATTGGTGTAGGTGGCCTGGATGAAGGGCGTGAGCGCCCCGGCCAGCGCATTGGTGCCGCCGCCCAGCGTGTTGATCGTCCAGCCGGTGGCGCCCTGCAGGGCTTTCGACCAGTCGATACCGGCGCGGTAGCGGTCCTTGAGCGTGACCTCGACGATGGTGGCCTCGATCAGCACCTGGCGCTGCGCGGATTGCATGGTGCGATCCAGATAGCGCTGCACCAGCTCCTGCTGCTGGCTGGTGCCGAGCACTGTCACGGTGCCGGCGACCGGGTTGACGGCGACGTCGTATTTGCTGTCGCTTGCGGGCTGGCCGGAGAATGCGGTGGCGAAGAGATTGGCGGCGCCGGCACCGGCCTTGCTCGCCGCTTCGGCCTGCGACACGCGCTCGGCGCGCGCGGCCTTTTCCGCGTCGAGCCGGGCTGCGCGTTCCTCGGTGCTCTGGGTGACGGCGCGGGTGCCGGCGAGGATGGTGCGGATGTTGTCGGCCAGCAGGGCCCACAGGTCGCTGTTGGACTGGCTCGCCACGGTGGTGAGCGAAGAGTTGCTGCTGGCCGTGCTGGCGGTGGCGGACCCGGAGGTGGTGCTGCCGCCGGTACTGGCGATCTGTGCCGCCACGCCGACGCTCGACGTGGTGTTGCGCGCCACGTTCACGTAGTTGACGGTGTAGGTCTTGACGTAGGGCGTGTCGGGCATGACGGACACGGTGCGGCCGTTCATTTCGTAGCGCAGGTTGGCCTGGCGCGCGATGCGGTCGAGGATCGCGGGCAGCGGTTCCTGCACCGCGTTGAGCGAGACGCGTCCGGCAATGCCCGGGTAGAGGTCGATGTTGTACTGG
>WBZX01002397.1_pt1 | contig 12725 bp, 13 predicted proteins | sample 5204211 | NCBI WGS metagenome assembly WBZX01 (sample SAMN12344362, study PRJNA552823) | activated sludge metagenome | biome: Activated sludge suspended growth; feature: Nitrification reactor; material: Wastewater; isolation source: activated sludge from nitrification reactor of wastewater...
CGCCGGTGCGCGAGTTTCAGGACGGCCCGGTGCCGGTCTTCCTGATCAGCCTGAAGGCTGGCGGCGTCGGCCTCAACCTCACCGCCGCCGACACGGTGATCCACTTCGACCCGTGGTGGAACCCCGCCGTCGAGAACCAGGCCACCGACCGCGCCCACCGCCTTGGCCAGAAGAAGGCGGTGTTCGTCTACAAGCTGGTGGTGGCCGGCTCCATCGAGGAAAAAATCCTCGCGCTGCAGGAGAAGAAAGCCGAACTCGCCGCCGGCATCCTCGCCGAGGATCACACCGGCACAGTCAAGTTCGGCGAGGACGATATCCGCGCGCTGCTGGCACCGTTGCCGGACGCCAAGGGCGACGGCGACGGCACGCCGAAGAAGCGCGGGCGGCCGAAGAAAGGCTGAGGCGCAGCGCCGCCGTCCCACGGCCTCGCGCAATCCCCTTATGCCGCGGCGTAATCAAAGTGCGGACCCGCGTAGCAATGCGGCGATAGCCGCAATCGATAAAGCGGGGCCGGCAATTGCTGCTGCGCGCTATCGTGACGAAGGCAGGTGATGACGTAGCCATCCGGCGATAGCTTCTACCCTCAATACGCGACCGCGTAATAAGGGTACGCACTATCGTGACGGCAATTGAGCGGCACGCCGGCATGCCCGTCGCCCGCCGCGTTATGGATGCCGGCAGCGCCGCCTGCATCCATAACGTGCCGGCCTGCGTCATGCAGGGGCCAGCGGCAATACCCGACGATGCACTGCGCCGTGGCGGCCTGCTGTGCAAGTCGCGACCCCGCCGGACGGCGCGCCATCATCGCCTATCGGCGCGGCGCCCGCTCGCCGCTTCAGGCCACCCGGTTGCGCGCTTCCCCGGCCGCAAACGCCTCGATGTTGTCGATCAGCTGGTCGGCCAGCGTCTGCATCGCCTCGCGGCTCGACCACGCCACGTGAGGCGTCAGGATGAAGTTGCCGGCCTCCAGCAGGTCGGGCGCCAGCAGCGGGTTGTCCACCGGCGGTTCCTCGGTCAGCACGTCGAAGCCGGCGCCGGCGATGCGCCGCGCGCGCAGCGCGTCGGCCAGCGCCTGCTCATCGACGAGGCCGCCGCGGGCGGTGTTGATGAGCAGCGCGGTCGGCTTCATCGCCGCCAGCTCGGCGGCGCCGATCAGGTGGCGGGTGGCGTCGTTGAGCGGGCAGTGCAGACTGATCGCGTCGGCCTCGCGGATCAGGCGTTCGAAGGGCAGATAGCCCTCGCGGCAGGCGGCGGCATCCTTGTGCTCGCCGAACACCACCCGCATGCCGAAGGCGGCGCCAATGCGCGCCACGCCCTGACCAAGCGTGCCGCCGCCGAGGATGCCGAGGGTCTGGCCGGCCAGATCGCGGATCGGGTAGTCGAAGTAGCAGAACTGCTCGCTCTTCTGCCAGCGCCCGGCGGCCACCGAGCGGTGGAACGGACCGATCTGCCGGGCCAGCGCCAGCAGCAGCGCGAAGACGTGTTCGGGCACCGTCTCGCCGGCATAGCCGCGCACGTTGGAAACGACAATCCCGCGCGCCCGACAGGCGTCGAGATCGACGTTGTTGTAGCCGGTGGCGGCGATGGCGATCATCTGCAGCCGGGGCAGCGCTGCGATGAGGTCGGCAGACAGCCGGCGCTTGTTGATCACCGCGATGGTGGCGTCGGCGAGGCGTTCGGCGACCTGCTGTTGCGTGGTGGCGTCGTGGCTGGTCCAGCGATGCGGGAAGGCGGGCGCGCGCAGCGTCGCGACCAGCGCGCCGGCTTCGAGGGAAACGATGTGATGCATGAGGGGCCTCGGACTGTTCGGGGGGCGGGAGATGCCGGAGCGGCAGCTTAACAATAGGCGATGTCCCGGTTCGCTGTGGAAACGCGCTCAATCGGTGCTGCGCTGTAGGGGCGAACTTGTTCGCCCGCCGGGGAAGAAGCAGGGACCGACCCTGATTTGGCCGGCGCTTGGGCGAATGAATTCGCCCCTACGGCGGATGCCTGCGATGCGGCTTGAACGCGTGGTTCAGAAGACGTCACAGCCAACGGGGACAGAGCCTGACAATATCCCTCCCCGCGCGGCCGTGACGGCGGCCTCGGCGACATGGGCCGGCGTGCCGCCGGGGCGTCGGTGCGTGGCAGGCCGGACGCCTGCCGGCCGTCAGAACTCGAGCCCGGCCTGGGCGGCGATGCCGGCCTTGAAGGCATGCTTGGTGGCACCCATGTCGGTGACGGTGTCGGCGGCGGCGACGAGGGCGTCGGGGGCGCCGCGGCCGGTAATGATCACGTGCTGCATGGGCGGACGGGCCTGCAGGTCGGCGATCACTTCGGCGACGTCGAGGTAGCCGTACTTGAGCGCGATGTTGAGTTCGTCGAGGATCACCAGCGCGACGGCCGGGTCGCGCAGCAGGGCGCGGGCCTGTTCCCAGCCGGCGCGGGCGCTGGCGGTGTCGGCGCTGCGGTCCTGGGTGTCCCAGGTGAAGCCGTCACCCATCACGTGCCAGCTGACGTCGGAGTGGCGCCGGAAGAAGGCTTCCTCGCCGGTGTCGGAGCGGCCTTTGACGAACTGCACGACGCCGGCCTTGAGACCATGGCCGAGGGCGCGGGCCAGCACGCCGAAGGCGGCACTCGATTTGCCCTTGCCGTTACCGGTGTTCACCAGCAGCACGCCGCGGCGTTCGGTGGCGGCGGCCACGGCGGCGTCGACGACGGCCTTCTTGCGTTCCATGCGCGCCTTGTGACGGGCATCGCGGTCGGGATCGGGTGTATTGGTTGGGGTCATGATTCCTCCGGATCGTTGCTTTTATTGCGATTAAGGTGGATCGACGCGATTTGTCCTCATTCCGTGCGTAGCGTGGCAAGCCGGCGGCGGATGCCCGCCTGCGCCCTGCGTTGCCTGCGGCTGGCTAGGCCGGCACGAACAGCGTCGCGTCGCCGTCCGCCACGGCGCGCAGCGGGTGGCCGAAGGCGGCGGACAGGCGCGGGACGGTGAGCACCTGGTGGACCGGGCCGGCGACGTGGCCGCCTTCGCCGTCGAGCAGCAGCACATGGCTGGCGTAGCGGGCGGCGAGGTTGATGTCGTGCAGCACCATCGTCACCCCGGCGCCGGCCGCGGCGAGGGCCTGGAAGTGATCGAGCACGGCCACCTGGTGATGCAGGTCGAGATGGGCGAGGGGTTCGTCGAGGAGGTACAGGCGCGGCTGCTGGACGAGCAGCGCGGCAATCGCGAGGCGCTGGCGTTCGCCGCCCGAGAGGGTTGGCACCTGACGCCCGGCAAAGCCGGCGAGGCCCATCGCATCCAGCGCGGCGAGCGCGATGGCTTCGTCTTCGGGGCCTTCCCAGTCCCAGCGGCCGAGGTAAGGGTGGCGGCCGACGAGCGCCGTTTCGAGCACCGTGGCGCTGAAGAAATCGGGCTGGCTCTGCGCCAGCAGGCCGCGCAGGCAGGCTTCGTGGCCGCGTGGCCAGCTGGCGTAGGGCTGGCCGGCGAGCAGCACGCCGCCGCCGGTGGCAGCGCGCAGGCCGGCCAGGGTGTGCAGCAGGGTGCTCTTGCCGGCGCCGTTGCGGCCGAGGATCACCAGCGTGTCGCCGGCCTGCAGCGTGAAGTCGAGCTGGTGGCACACCTGCCGGTGGCCGATCTCGACGGCGAGCTGCTCGGCGGCCAGCAGGGGCGGGCGGGCGTCCATCTTCATCGCGGGTGGCGCGCCAGCAGGAACAGGAACACCGGCACGCCGATCAGCGCGGTGAGTACGCCGACCGGCAGCTGGATCGGCGCGACGACGGTGCGCGCGGCGGTGTCGGCGGCGGTCAGCAGCACGCCGCCGGCCAGCGCGGCGGCGGGCAGCAGCAGGCGCTGGTCGTTACCGATGGCGAGGCGCACCAGATGCGGCACGATCAGCCCGACGAAGCCAACCGAGCCGACCGTCGTGACGGCCACCGCGGTGAGCAGTGCGCCGAGCCCATAGACCAGCCCGCGCAGGCGCCCGACCCGCACGCCGAGCGCGCGGGCAGTGATCTCGCCGCGCGCCAGCAGGTTGAGTTCGCGCGCGAAGGGCAGCGCGGCGACGAGGCCGGCGGCCAGCAGCAGCAGCGCCGGCCACGGCTGGCTGACGCTGCTGGCGTCGCCCATCAGCCAGAACAGCATGCCCTTGACCCGGCCTTCGGGCGCCAGACTGAGCATCAGCGCGACGGCCGCACCGCAGCCGGCGGCGACGATGACGCCGGTGAGCAGCAGGCGGGTCTGGGTCCAGGAACCGTCGCCGCGGGCCAGGCCGAACACCAGCAGCGTGGCGCCGAGAGCGCCGGCGAAGGCGCCGGCGTCGATCCAGCCGGAGGTGGCGCCGGTGACGATCGCCGCCAGCGCGCCGACCGCCGCGCCGCCGGAAATCCCCAGCACGTAGGGGTCGGCCAGCGGGTTGCGCAGCAGCACCTGCATCAGCGCGCCGGCCAGCGCCAGCAGGCCGCCGCAGGCGAAGGCGGCGACCGCACGGGGCAGGCGCAGGCTGCGCACGATGTCGGTTTCCATGCTGCCGCCGGCGCCGCCGAGTGCGGCCAGCAGGTCGGCGGCGGAAACCGGCAGCGCCCCGGCCGACAGCGACCACACGAAGGCGGTCAGCGCGGCAAGCAGCAGCCCGGCGATGACGAGGAGGCCGCGCCGCCGGCCGCGCCGGTGGAATGCGGCTGGCGCCGCCGGGGCGGGCGTCCGCGCGTGGCGGACGGAAGTGGCGATACGGGTGTCGTCGGTCATCGTTGCCAATCGTATCGGATACGCCCCCGGCCGGCTTCAGCGCGAGGTGTAGCGCACGCCGACGAAGACGTTGGCGCCCAGCGTGTTGTAGCCGCGGACCAGATCGTAGTCCTTGTCGAGGACGTTGTTGGCGCGGGCTTCGAGGCGCCAGTTGCGATCGACCTGGTAGTGGGCGAACAGGTTGACGAGGCCGTAGCCGCCGAGCTTCTGGGTGTTGAGGGCGTCGCTGTAGCGCTTGCCGCTGGCGAACACCTCGCTGCCGACGGTGAGCGCGCCGAAGCTCCGCGTCAGGCTGGCCCGGCCCGCCTCGCGGGAACGCCGGGCGAGCTGGCGGCCGCTGGTTTCGTCGCGCGGGTCGAGGAGATCGACGCTGGCGGTCAGCTCCCAGGCGCCGAGCAGCGCGCCGTAGCCCAGTTCCCAGCCGGTGATGCGTGCGTCGCCGGTCTGCAGCGGCACATAGGCGTAGGTCGGCGGCAGCGCGGCCCATTCGATCAGGTTATCGATGCGATTGTCGAAGTAGGCCACCGAGGCCCGCGTACCGGCGGCGTCGTAGCGCAGCGCCACTTCGCGGTTGTGGCCCTGTTCGGCCTTCAGGTTGGGGTCGCCGTGGTTGCCGGCGCTGTCGATGTAGTACAGATCGTTGAGGGTCGGCGCCTTGAACGAGGTGCCGATCGACGCGTTGGCGCGCAGCGCCGGCGTGATGCGGTAGCCGTAGCCGAGCAGGTGGGTGAGCTTGTCGCCGAACTGGGAGTTGTTGTCGTGGCGCAGGTTGGCCTGCAGCAGGTGGTTGCCGAGGGTGGCGTTCCAGCCGGCCATCAGCGACGAGATGTCGCGCGACTTGACGGTGTAGGTGGTGGTGCTGTCGGCGCTCTGTTCGAGGTGTTCGTAGCCGAGCATCAGTGTGCCGAGCGGCAGTTGCACGTCGTTCTGCCACAGGAACTGCTGCTGCTTCGAATTGAAGCGCGAGACGCCGCGGAAGCCGGTCGATTCGTCCTTCGACTGGGCCAGGCGCAGCGTGCTCCGCCAGTTGTCGGTGACCCGGTTGAGACTTTCGACGGCGATCACTTCGGTCACCAGATCGTTGCCGACATCGGCGCCGCCGACCGCGTTGAAGCCGCCGCCGTCATACCAGTTGCGCGATTCGATGCGCAGCAGGTTGACGCGCAGCTCGTGGCCCGGCGCGACGGTGTAGCCGAGGTTACCGCCCACCGAGCGGGAACGCAGGCCGTCGCGGTCTGCATCGAGGCCCGGGTTGTAGTCGTGCCACGCTTGCTGGGCCGGGTGCGGGCCTTTGCGCGCCGACACGCCGTGGGTTTCGTATTCGGCCGCGCGCAGCGCGTAAGACCAGGCGCCGCTCGAACCGGACACGCCGGCGCCGAGCTGGGTGGTGCCGAAGTTGCCGGCGCCGCCGAAGGCTTCGAACAGTGCCGGGCCTTCGCCGCGCTTGGTGAACACCTGGATCACGCCACCGACGGCGTCGGCGCCGTACATCGCCGATGCCGGTCCGCGCAGGATTTCGATGCGCTCGATCTGCGACAACGGGATGCTCTCGAGGCTCGGTGCACCGACGGTCACCGAGCCGACGCGCACGCCGTCGATCAGCAGCACGGTGTGGTTGGCATTGGCGCCGCGCAGGTAGACCGACGAGGTTTTGCCGGGGCCGCCGCTGTTGCTGATCTGGATGCCGGGCTGGCGGGCCAGCAGGTCGAGAACCGAGCCGGCACCGGCGCGCTCGATCTCCTCGCGGTCGATGCGGTCGACGCTGGCGATCAGTTCATCGGCGCGCTGGGCCTGGCGGGTGGCGGTGACGACGACGACCGGCTGCTCGGTGGGCGCGGCGGCCAGCACGATGCGTTGATCGTCGGGGCCGGCGGCATGCGCGGCGGCGGAAAAGACGGAGGCGACCGCGAGGGCGGCGACGGTGGGGCGGATGTTCATTTGAGGTTTTCTCCCTGACCCGCTGGCGTCCCCGCCAGATCGGGCGAATTGCGTCTGGAGGCGCCGGGGAGGATCGAGAGAGGATGGCCGGAATCCGGCCGCGCCCGTCGCCACCACCCCGTGGCACTTCCGCTTGATGTGTTCGAGGCCGGTATCCGGGCTTGCAGGGTGGGCCGTGCCGGATGAACCGGACCGGCTGCGGGGCGTCGCCTTCCCAGACCGAAAGGCCCAGTGGCGGTGTGACGCACCGTGTACCTGCTTACCGTTGCGGGGGCAGCACAGGAATGGCGGCTTCGGCGGAAGCACGCGCACCTGTTTCCCGTTTAACTCCTTGGCCGGCTGGCCCGTGGAGCACCTGAAACACGTCTGTCGCCAGCGGAGGCTTCCGCTGGCACACAGCCGCTGATGATAGCATTGAAAAAAGGGTCTGCTGCACTGCGGTGGACGATCGAACGCGCGGTGGAGGAGAAACAGTGACGCGACACGGTGGTGATTTCGTGGGTCGGCGGGCGGCGCCCGGCCGCCCGCAGGCAATCCGGTGAGCTGCCAGCTGATCCTCGGCGGCGCCCGTTCCGGCAAGAGCCGGCTGGCCGAACAGGCGGCGGCGGCGAGCGGGCTGGCCGTGCACGTGATCGTTACCGCCGAAGCCCTCGACGCCGAAATGGCGGCCCGCATCGCCCGCCACCGCGCCGACCGCCCGGCCGGCTGGACGGTGGTCGAGGCGCCCCGCCGGCTGGCTGCCGCGCTGGCTGCCGCTGCCGCGCCGGGGCGCTGCGTGATCGTCGACTGCCTGACCCTGTGGCTCGCCAACCTGCTCGACGGTGCCGAAACCCTGCCGCCGGGGGCCGGCGCCGAGTCGCTGCCGGCCTTTGCCGGCGAGCGCGCGGCGCTGCTCGCGCTGATTCCCGACCTGCCCGGGCGGATCGTTTTCGTCGCCAACGAAGTCGGCCTCGGGCTGGTGCCCGAATCGCCCCTCGGCCGCCTGTTCCGCGACGAGGCCGGCCGTCTCAACCAGGCTGTCGCCGCGCTGGCCGGGCGCGTCGTCTTCGTCGCCGCCGGCCTGCCGATGGTGCTCAAAGGCAACGCGCCCTGAGCTGTTCCGGTCCTCCTTCCCGTTACCCACTTCCCGCCCACCGCCCACGCCATGTCCTACGCCATTTCCCGCCCCGACCAGGGCCTTGCCGCTGCACTGCAGCAGCGCATCGACACCAAGACCAAACCCCTCGGCGCGCTCGGCCGGCTGGAGGGGCTGGCCAAACAGATCGGCCTGATCCAGCAGACCCTGACGCCCGAACTGCGCCGGCCGCAGATGCTGGTGTTTGCCGGCGACCACGGCGCCGCGAAGGCCGGTGTGTCGGCCTACCCGCAGGACGTGACCTGGCAGATGGTCGAGAACTTCCTGGCCGGCGGGGCGGCGATCAACGTCTTCGCGCGCCAGATGGGCATCGGCCTGTCGGTCGTCGATGCCGGCGTGGCCCATGATTTCGGATCGCGTCCGGGTCTGATCGACGCCAAGCTCGGCGCCGGCACCGCCAACTACCTCGAAGCGCCGGCGATGGACGCCGCCACCCGCGACGCCGCGCTGGCCCGCGGCCGGGAGCTGACCCGCCAGCTTGCCGCCGACGGCAGCAACGTGGTCGGCTTCGGTGAGATGGGCATCGGCAACACCGCCGCCGCGTCGCTGATCACCCACTGCCTGACCGGCGCCGAACTGGCCACCGTGATCGGCCGCGGCACCGGTCTCGACGATGCCGGCATGGAGCGCAAGCGCGCCCTGCTGGCCCGTGCGGTGGCGCGCGGCGGCCGGCCGGCCGATCCGCTGGCGGTGTTGACCGAATACGGCGGCTTTGAAATCGCGATGATGGCCGGCGCGATGCTCGGCGCGGCCGAGGCCAAAATGCTGCTGCTGATCGACGGTTTCATCGTCACCAGCGCCTTGCTGGTGGCCCACCGGCTGGCGCCCGACATCCTCGATTACTGCGTGTTCGCGCACCGTTCCCACGAGCAGGGCCACGCCGTCCAGCTCGCCCACCTGGCCGCCGAACCGCTGGTCCAGCTCGACCTGCGCCTCGGCGAAGGCACCGGCGCGGCGCTGGTCTACCCGCTGGTCGAGGCAGCGGTGAATTTCCTCAACGGGATGGCGAGCTTCGAATCGGCCGGCGTCAGCACGCGCGAATGAACCCATCTTGCGGTCCATGTCCGCGCCGTTCCTGAAAGTCGTCGCCCTGCCGTGATGCGTGCCCAGCTCGAGCTGTTCTTGATCGCCGTGTCGTTCTTCACCCGCCTGCCGGTGCCGGCGTGGGTGGACTTTGCGCCGGACAAGTTGGCCCGCGCGGCGCGCTTTCTGCCGCTGATCGGCTGGTTGGTCGGGCTGGCGGCGGCGGCGGTGTTCTGGCTGGCGGGGCGGCTGCTGCCGGTCGATCTGGCGGTGGTGCTGTCGATCGCCACGACCGTCCGCCTGACCGGCGCCCTGCACGAGGACGGCTGGGCCGACACCTGCGACGGCCTCGGCGGCGGGTGGACCCGCGAGCAGGCGCTGGCCATCATGAAGGATTCGCGGATCGGCAGTTACGGGACCATCGGTCTGGTGCTGATGCTGCTCGCCAAATACCTCGCGCTGGCCGATCTGGGCGCCGACGAGGACTACCCGGTGATCGCCGCGCTGCTGGTCGCCCATCCGCTGTCGCGCCTCGTCGCGGTGGGGCTGATGGCGACGCTCGATTACGCGCGCACCGACGCCGGCGCCAAATCCGCCCCGCTGGCCAGACGGCCGGACGCCGCCGAACTGGGCATCGCCACCCTCGCCGGCGTGCTGCCGCTGTTGCTGCTGTCGCCCCGCGAAGCGCTGCTGGCGCTGGTGGCCTGCGCGGCGGTCGGGGTGCTGGCGCGGCGCAGCTTCGTCCGCCGCCTCGGCGGTTACACCGGCGACTGCCTGGGCGCCGCCCAGCAGCTCGCCGAACTGTCGATCTACCTCGGAATCCTCGCCGCGTGGAGCTTTACCTGATCCGTCACCCCCGGCCCGACGTCGCGCCGGGCATCTGCTACGGCCACACCGACCTCGGGCTGGCCGAATCCGCCGACGCCGTCGCCGCCCGTCTGCGCCCCTTGCTGCCGGCCGAGTTCGCCCTTTTCGCCAGCCCGCTGATGCGCGCCCGGCTGCTTGCCGAAGCGCTCGGCACGCCGCACCTCGACCCGCGTCTGCGGGAGATTGATTTCGGCGAATGGGAAGGGCGCAGCTACGCCGACATCGGCCAGGCGGCCCTCGACGCGTGGGCCGACGCGCCGCTGGACTTCGCCCCGCCCGGCGGCGAATCGCCGCGCCGGATGGCTGCCCGCGCCCACGCCTTTCTGGCCGAGCTGCGGGCCGCGCCGCCGGCGCCGGCGGTCGTCGTCGTCGCCCACGGCGGCCCGCTGCGCGCGCTGGCCGGCGAGCTCCTCGGCCTGCCGGCGGAACGCTGGCTGGGCCTTGATTTCGCGTGCGGCGAGGTGTCCCGCCTCGACCTCCACGACTGGGGCACGCTGCTGCGCTGGTTCAACCGCTGAAACGCCGCGGCTGATTTCATCGCGTGTCTTCTTCCCGCCGTCGGCCCCGCTTTCGTCGCCGGCCTCGTTATCCCCGCTTGCGCGTCCGGCATTTGTAGGCAATTATCCCAAAACGATCATTTGTGTCGAATTTGGTATTTAAACTATAAAAATGTCGATATGCTCGTTTCGGCAGGAGGCGCCTTCCGCGTGTGCGGGCGGTTCCACGCCGGCAACGCGGCGGACAGCGCGCAGGAGACTTCATCGTGGCCACCCGACGTACGCTTCTCAAGACCGGCAGCGCCGGCCTGCTCACCTCCCTCTTCTCGCCGTGGAGCTTCGGCCACACGGTGACGACGCTTCTCGCCGCGACGAAGAAGCAGCAGCGGTTTGCCCTGCCGATGCCCAACCTCCTCGATCCGGCCAGCCTGTTCGCGCCGGATACGCCCGGCGGCAGCGCCTACACACTGAAGATCAGCGAATTCCAGGCCCCCCTCGGCCTCGTCGACCCGGCCACCGGCCAGGCCGTCACGACGACGTTGTGGGGCTACGGCTCGCGCTCGCAGCCGCCGTCCTACCCGGGCCGAACCTTCAACCTGCGGCGCGGTGCGCCGGTCAGCGTGCGCTACGAGCACGAACTGAAGGCCGAAGCCGGTCGGCTGCCTTATCGGCTGCCGGTCACCACCACCGCCCGCAGCATCGATAACAACCAGGAAGCCGGCCACCTGTGGTATCGCGACCACGCCCCCGGCGTGACCCGGCCGAACGCCGACATGGGCCTCGCCGGCCACTACTTCATCCGCGACAGCAACGAAGATTGCCTGGTCCACGGCGGCCAGCTGCCCGCGTGGCCCTACGAGCTGCCGGTGTGCATCCAGGACCGCCGCTTCACCACCGCCGGCGAGATCGTCGACCCGGCCACCGACCCGGCCCACCTGCCGGAGTCTGTCGGTGACGTGATCGTCGCCAACGGCGTGGCGTGGCCGCGTTTCGACTGCGAGCCGCGGCTGTATCGCCTGCGCCTGCTGAACGGCTCCGACTCGCGGGTCTACACGCTGCGCCTGGCCCTCGAGAACTTCATGGGGGTGAGCCTCAAGTTCTGGCAGATCGGCACCGACCTGGGCCTGATGGACAGCCCGGTGGCGCTCACCAGCCTGACCCTGGCGCCCGGCGAGCGGGCCGACCTCCTCGTCGATTTCTCGAGGGTCGTGTGGTGGTGGCACGGCAAGGTCATCGTGATGAACAGCGCCGCCACTCCCTTCCCGAACGGCCTGCCGCCGCTCGCCGGCAGCACCGACCGGGTCATGGCCTTCAGCGTCATCAAGCCGCCCGGCTCCGTCGGTGCCAGTCTGGCGGGGCTGGCCGGCATGTCGCTCCCGACCAACCTGCGCCCGGTGCACGGCCCGCTGCCGCGGCCCGATCTGGCGGCGGCCACGGTGCGCAAGCTGATGCTGTTCGAAGGCAGCGACGCCGACGGCCGCCTGCAGACCCTGCTCGGCACCGTCAACCCGGCGCCCGGCAACCCGCCCGCCCCCGGCTTCGGCACCTTCATGTACGCCGATCCGGTCACCGAGCGCATCGCCACCGGCAGCACCGAGATCTGGGAGATCCACAACACCACCGTCGATGCCCACCCGATCCACCTGCACCGCGTCGCCTTCCGCGTCCTCGACCGCCAGCCTTTCAGCGGCACCCTGGTGCCCAAGCCGATGGGCGACGGCGTCTCCGGCGGCTATCTGACCGAAGTCGCGCTGAGCGGCACGCCGACCGCCGCGCCGGCCCACGAGCAGGGTCGCAAGGATACGGTGCTGGCGCTGCCCGGCGAGGTCACGCGGATCGTCGCCACCTTCGACCGGCCCGGCGAATATGTCTGGCACGGCCCCATCCTGTCCCACGACGATCGCGCGACGATGCGCCGCGTCATCGTCGCCTGAGCCGCACGCAAAACTGCGCACAATCGCCCGGCCGCTCCCGGCTCCCGCCGGCCGGCCGCGCGAAAGGAACCCGGATGCAGCGCTTTACCGCCGCCGACGGGCGCGACGCCATCCCCGGCGCGCGGCTGCATCGCTACGCCGGCGCCGACCACGCGCCGCACCTGGCCGAGCGCGAACGCTTCGTTGCCGACGTGCTGGACTTCATCGCGGCGCGCTGAGCCGGCGTCGCCCGGCCTGTGGCTAGGTTCCCGCGCTGCCGCCGACCGTCGCTGCCGCCGGCGCGTGGCGGTGCTGATCGCCGTGGCCGGCGGCGAGCACACTGCCCGGCGTGGCCAGCAGGGCGACCATCAGCAGCACGGGCACGGACCACAGCAGGCGGAGGGCGATACGGAGCAGGAACATGGCGGTTGGCGGAGGACGAGGGAATGGGCGGAATTGTCGTTCAGGCCGCCGCCGGCGACTGTGATGTAGCCCACAGTCTGCAAGGATCAAAACTGTAAATTTGGTAAAATAAGTAAAAACGCGTGAAGCAGTCGCGGCGCCATGCCAGTCGGGTGATACGGTTCGTCCTGTCGAAACAAAACGGGCGACCGCGCCGT
>WBZX01002398.1_pt1 | contig 12723 bp, 2 predicted proteins | sample 5204211 | NCBI WGS metagenome assembly WBZX01 (sample SAMN12344362, study PRJNA552823) | activated sludge metagenome | biome: Activated sludge suspended growth; feature: Nitrification reactor; material: Wastewater; isolation source: activated sludge from nitrification reactor of wastewater treatment...
ACGAGCCACTGCAGTTCGGCGAGCTCATCGATCTCGACGACGCCGAGGTCACGAAGTACCTCGAGGCCCACCGCGCGGAGCTGAGCCAGCAGTACGCCAGCCAGGGCAGCCGCTTCGCGAAGCTGCCCAAGCAGTCGCGGGTGTGGCTGATCGCGCTCGACAAGCCGGCTTCGGCGAGCCCGGCCGCCGACGGTGCCGACGGTGCCGACGGTGCCACCGACGCTACCGACGATGCCGGCGAGGGGCCGCCGAAGAACCCGCCGGCCGCCGACGCAGGCGCGGCCGCGAAGCCGCGCAAGGGCAAGCCGGGCGACGATCCGGCGGCGACGGTCCGCGCGCAGCTGTCCGCGCTGCGCGGCCGCATCGATCGCGGCGAGGACTTCCGCAAGCTGGCCCGCGAGTTCTCGAGCCACGAGAGCGCGCTGCGAGGCGGCGAGCTGGGCTGGATCAGCGAGAGCGTCGGCTCGGGCATCGATCCGGCGATCGATGCCGCGGTGCAGGCCGCGAAGCCCGGCACGCTCTCGGAGGTGATCGAGGGCGCGGACGCGTTCTACCTCGTGCAGGTGCGAGCGCGTCGCGAGGGCGACATCCCCGAGGCCGACGCGCTGCCCGAGCTGGCCGAAGAAGGTCTGCGTCGCGAGAAGGGTCGCGCGCTGGCCAAGACCGCCGCGCAGGAGGACCTCGCGGCGATCGTCGCCGGCGCTGCGCTCACCGACGTCTTCCGCGGCGGCAGTGCGCTGGGTGGCGACGGCGGTGGCATCGAAGACGCCCGCGACGCCCGCAAGCGCGTCGAGCTCAGCGAGACCGGCTCGTTCGCCAAGGGCGACGCGCCGCCGGGCCTCGGCACCGCCCCGGAGCTCATCACCGCGGCGTGGGCCGGGACCCCGGATCAGGGACTGCTCGACCAGGTGTTCGAGGTCGGACAGGACTACGCGCTCGCCGGCGTGATCGAGAAGAGCGAGGCCACCGACGCCGGCTTCGCCGACGCGAGGCGCGAGCTCTATCGCCAGCTGGTCGCGCGCAAGGGGCAGCAGGTCACCGCGCGATGGACCCACCGGCGTTGCATCGAGGGCAAGGCCAAGGGCCAGATCAGTGGCGACGCCGACAAGCTGACCAAGCTCGTCAGCTACGAGGTCGCGAACGAAGACGGCACCACCGCGCCGCAGCAGCCCTACGAGCTGTGCGATCGCGTGGGTAACCGCGGCGGCATGCTCCGGGGCGGCGGTCGCGGCGGGTTTCCCGGCGACGGCTGATCGATGAGCGAGACCCAGCGGCCGCAGCCGAGCATCGGCAACCTGCTGGGTCTGTCGCTCATGCTGCGCGATCATCGAGCGCTGCTCGCGGTCGAGCGACGCACGCTCGCGCCGGGGGTGCACCTGGTCGACTACGAGGCCGTGGTGCCCGGCGTGCAGTTCCCGCTCGAGGGGCCGCTGTCGGCGAGCCGCTTCCGTCACCGTCGCTGCGCGGTGCAGCGCATGGGCCTCGAGGTCGAGCGTCACAGCGTGCAGGCGTGGCTGACCGCGCGCCTGCTGGGGCGGGTGGTCGCGGGCATCCGCGTCGAGACGGTGGAGTTCGAGCCCGCAGTCACGCTGCGCGAGGGTGATCGACCCGCGCCGTGGATCGCGATCGGCGGCCGCGGCCACGCCGGTGCGTGGGCGTGGTTCGGCACCTCGTTGCGCGTGGGCGGGGCGGGGCGCTGCCTCGCACTGACGCCGGGACACCGCTGGGTGTTCGGTCGCCACCACCCGGGTGACGACGCACTTTGGCTGGCGCTGGCGCGCGCGCTCGATCCGACCCGCCGCGGCGACCAGTCCGAGATCCGGCTCGACCCTGCGATGGAGGCGTTGCGGCTGCCGTTCGTGCGCGCGGGCTGGAAGCTGCCCGCGCTCGAGCGGCTCACCCTCGAGCACGCGGTGCTCGACGAGCGGCGCGCGAGCGCGGCCTGGCGCAGCGGCGCGACCGCGCCCGCGCCCACGCCCACGCCATCGGCCGACGATCCCGTGCCGGCGCTGTGTGCCCGCGTCCGCGCGGCGCTCGTCGACCACCAGGCGACGCGCGCGTGCGATGCCGTCGACGAGGTCATCGAGGCCACGCGCGGACTTCCGATGGCGCAACACGCCGCGCTGCGCTGGGCCGGCGAGCTCGCGGCACCGCTACCGGGGCGGCGACTCGCGTATCTGCGCGCGCGGCTGCGTCTGCGCCCGACCGATCGCGACGCCAACCGCCGACTGGTCGCGGCGCTTCGAGCCCACGGCGATCACGAGGAGCTCGAGCGACACGTGCGGGTGTGGTCGCAGGTGCTGCAGGGCCCCGCCCAGCGGCTTCGCTGCGCGCTGGCGCTGACCTACGCCCACGCCGCGACGGGTGCGTTCGCCCAGGCGCGCGCGCAGCTGGCCGCATGCAGCCACGAGCCCTCGACCCCGCTGCTGACCGCCGAGCTCGCGCGGGCCCACGCATTCGCCAACCTCGATGATCCACCGCTCGCGCTGCGCACGATGACCGAGGCCACGGCGCAGGCGCGACCGCGTGCGCGCGCGCAGGGCTTCGTCGATCTCGGGCACGCCTGGCTCGCGGTGCGCAACGACGCCGCGGCGTGGTCGGCGGTGGTGGCCGCGATCGAAAGCGGAGGCGGGCCCGCGTGGGCCGAGCTCGCCGCCGAGCTGCTCGACCGCAGCGTGCCCGATGCCACGACGCACGCGCGACTGGCTGCGGCGGCGCACGAGCTCGGCGACGCCGAGCTCCACCGTCGGCTGGCGGCGATGGCCGATGCCCAGGGTGACGTGCATGGCGCGCTGGCCCACCAATGGGCGGCCGTGCAAGGCGCTGCCACCCACGAGGACGCCCGCGTCGCCCTCGACGTCTACTTCGCGTACGCGCAGGTCGATCTGCACCACCTCGCGGGGATCGCCGCCGCGGCCACGCGGCCCGAGGTGGTCGCCGCGTGCGAGCGGATGCTCGCCGTGCGACCCGACCACCTGGCCTCGATCTGCGTGATCGCGGCGGCGAGCGACGATCCCGATCGCATCGCCGCGCTCGACGCCCACGTCCTCGCGCTGCACGGCGATGACGCGCGCGCAGTGCCGTCGTGGGTGCGTGCCGCCGAGCGGGCCCATGCCGCCGGCGACCACGGAGCCGCGCTGGCGCTGGTCGATCGCGTCTCGGCGCAGCCCATCCGCGACGAAGTCGACGCCCGCTGGCACGAGCGACTCGCGCGGGTTGCCGACGCGATCGCCACCATCGACCCGGTTGCGCGGGCACACGCCACCATCGCCGCACTGGGTCACCGCGAGCACGCCGACGCCGTCATCACGCTCGCGGTCGCGCTCGGCCGTGAGCGTGACGACGGCGCCACTGCGCTGCTCGTCGATGCGCTCGAGCGCCTCGGCGCTGCAGCCGTCGCCATCGAGCGACTACGCATCCGCGCCGACGATGCGACCGATGCCGACGAGCGCCTACGCCTGCGCCGGCGCACCGCCGCGCTGCTCGCCGCCGCCGGAGCGCTCGACGCTGCGATCGACGAGCTGACGGTGGCCCGTGACGAAGCGCCCCACGACGCCGCCGGCTGGCTCGCGCTGCTCGAGCTGTGCTTCGCCGAGGGTGCGCTCGCGCGGGCGATCGCGGTGGTGCGCGAGATGCTGTCGCAGCTGCCGATGGGCGACGACGCCTATGCCGCCGCCGCCGCCCGGGGTGTCGACGCCGCACTCGCACTCGGGGACCATGCGGTCGCGATCGAGCTGCTCGACGACGTGCTCGCGAGGATGCCCGAGCACGCGGCCACCCGTGCGCGTCGGCAGGACGTGCTGGCCACCGCGGTCGAGCCCGAGCGACGCGCGAGCCTGCTCGCCAACATCGCGCAGCGACACACCGGCGCGGCCCGCATCGAGGCGCTCGACGAGCGCGCGCACCTGCTCGCCGAGCAGCTCGACCGCCCCGACGAGGCCATCGCAGACCTCGCGCGCGCGATCGAAGAGGCGCCCCAGCGCAGCGACCTGGCCGAGCGCCTCGCAGGGCTCTACGAGCAGCGCGAGCGGTGGAACGAGTTGTCGACGCTGCTCCGCAGCACGTTCGCCCGCCAGCGTGGCATGCAGCGGTTGCACACGCTGCGGCGGCTGGCGGCGCTGTTGCGTGACCACCTCGGCGATGCGCCGCGTGCCGAGCAGGCGCTGCGGCTCGCGATGGAGCTGGCCGATGGCGAGCTCGCCGACGCCGCGGTCGCCGACGAGCTGCGGCTCGAGCTCGCCGACGTACTCGAACGACAGGGTCGCTGGACCGACCTCGCGCACGAGCTGCAGCACCAGCTCGCGCAGGGCGGGCCGCCCGACGCGGCGACCTCCGCTGCTCGACTCGCGCTACTGGGACGTCTCGCCCGTCTGCAGCGCGAGGTGCTCGGCGACGAAGATGCCGCCGCGGCGACCTACGAGCTGCTCGCGAGCGCGGGTGCCCTACCCGACGAAGGCTTGGCCTGCCTCGCCCACGCCCACCGCCGGCACCGCCGCTTCGACGATCTGGTGCGCGTGCTCGATCTTCGAGCGTCGGCGTTGCGAGACGATCCGACGCGCTGGGCCGCAGTGCGGCTGCGCGTCGCCGAGCTGCTGGACGGCCCGCTCGCCCGTCCCCATGACGCGATTGCGCCCTACCTCGACGCGTTCCTCTCGGATCCCGACGGCCACCGCGAGGTCGGTCGGCGGTTGCGCGTGCTGCTGGCGGGGGTCGCGACGCCCGAACGCGTGGTCGCACGGCTGCAGGCGCAGGCGGTCGATCGCGACGAGGGCCGCCGCGCCGAGCTCGAGACGTTGACCGCCGATGTGCTCGCGCACCACCCCGAGCACGCCTCGGCCGCCGTCGAGCACTACCTGGCGGCGCTCGAGCTCGCGCCGCGGACCGCAGGAGCGATCGAGGGTCTCGCGCGGATCGAGCTGCGCCGCGGCGCACTCGACATCGCGCTCGCCTACGTGCGCGAGGGGCTGCAGCACCCCGGCATCGCGCCGACGGTGCGGGCCGAGCTCGCCACCCTCGCAGCCCGCTCGCTGGCGCGCCGCGATCGCGACGAAGAGGCGCTCGCGTTGCTGTCGGCGGCGCTGCGCGACGCCCCCGATCACCCGCACGCCCTGCTCGAGCTGGCGAGCATCCACGAGCGGGCCGGTCGCAGCGTCGAGCTCGGCGTCGTGCTCGCACACCTGCGCGAGCTCAACCTGCCGGCCTCGTTGCGCGCGCAGACCCACCACCGGCACGCCATCGCACTGCGCGATCGCTGGCGCCGGCAGCCCCGCGGGCCCGAGGCCGAGGTCGCGCTCGAGGACGCCCTCGCGGCGCTGCAGTCGGATCCCACCCACCCCGGCGCGCGCCAGATCCTCTTCGAGCTCGCGCGACTGCGCGACGAGTGGACGCTGGTGGTGCCCGCACTCGAGGCGGCCCTGCGCACGCTCGGGCCGGGCCCGGCGCGCGCGCGCATCGAGCTCGAGCTCGGCGAGCTCGCGCTCGAGCACGGTGATGCCGTCGGCGCCTGCCAGCGACTGGCGGCGGCGGTCGTCGAGATCGACGACGACGAGGTCGAGCGGCGCGCCACCGTCCTGGCGCTGCGCCTGCCACAGCCGCAGCAAGCAGCCGATCAGCTCGCGAGCACGCCACCGACCACCCGCGCGCTCGACCCCGACGCGCGCGCGCGCATCGATCGATTGCTGCTGCGGCTGCGCGAGGCCGGCCGCAGCGTCGCCGAGAACGACGACGAGCTGATGGCGGAGCTCGAGCGCCATCGGCAGCGCGCCCAGGCCACCGGCGGCACTGCGGCACGCCCGGCCTGGCTGGCCGCCGCCAAGGTCGCGTGGCACCGCCTCGGCGATGCCGAGCGGGCCGCCGAGGCACTGCTGCACGCGCTCGGTCCCGACTGCGACGACGACGAGCTGCCGCCGCTGCTCGGCGACGTCGTGCTCTCGTGCGCACAGCCCCTTCAGGAGCACGTGTTCGCCGCGCTGGCGGCGATCCCCGAGACCCGCATCGGCCCGGCGCTGCGACTGGAGCGGGCCAGCCTCGCCCGCCTGCTCGGGCGCACTGCCGAAGCGCTCGAGGATCTCGCACACCTGTCCAACTCGGGCGACCGCGATCTCCGACGCCGCGCGCTCGCCCAGCTCGATCACGTGCTCGCCGAGGTCGCCGCACCGGAGGATCGCGTGGGGGTACTGCGGGCTCGCCTCGCCGAGCTCGCGATGGACGACGCGCCCGAGCTCGCCGACGTCGCCGCCGAGCTGGCCGCGCTCGAGTACGGCGGCGGCGATGTCACGCGCGCGTTGTCGACCTGCCGAGCCGGCCTCCGCATCGAGCCGCAGCACCGCAGTCTGCTGCGCCTGCAGGTCGAGCTCCTCGATCACCACGACATGCCGGGCGAGCTCGCATCGGCGTTGGTGCGCTACGCCGAGGTCTGCGCCTCACCGCGCGAGCGAGCCCGCAACTACGTGAGGGCCGCCCGCATCGCGCTCGACCGCGGCGCGACCGCCCACACGCCGAGCCAACGCGAGTCGGCTGCGGCCTCCGCCGCCGACCTGCTGGCGCGCGCGCGCGAGGCCGACCCGGACGATCTTGCCGCACGCACGCTCGCACTGCCGCTGGCGTTCGCGGCCGGCCGCGGCGCCGAGCTCGACAGCATCGGCGCATGGCTGCAAGCCCACGGTCGCGAACGCGATCCGGTGATGATCTTCGCCGCGCTGCACGAGGTCTACGCACACGGCCGCGACACGTGGGTCCGTGCGCTCGGCCGCATCGACGCGGTGCACGTGGCGCGTGTGCTGCTGCCGTCGCTGCGCCAGCTGGCGAGCGAGCTCGCGGTCCGCGGACCACTCGACCGCATGCCGCCGCTGCTGGCCGCCGCGGCCGCGTTGGTCGGAGGACCGCTGGGTCTGTTCGAGGCCGCGCAGCGCTGGGCCGCCGACCGACCGCTGCAATCGGGGCTCGCGTGGTTGTTGGCCCAGCTGCACGAGCGTCACGGCGACGCCCAGATCGCACAGCGGCTCACCCACGTGGCGGCGTTCCTCGCCGGTCGCGGTGCGCTGGCCGACACGTTGCCGCCGGCGATCCGATTCGGCGAGGTCCACGACGACGACGATGCCGGCTGGCTCGGGGGACACGCCGGCATCCGTGCGGCGCTCGCCGCCATGGCGGCGCTCGACACCGTGCCGGCCCGCCGACTCCCGCGGCGCCCGGAGTGGACCGACGACGAGCAGCGCTTTCGCGAGTGCCACGCCCAGGTCGGCCACGACTCCGGCCTCGCGTCGCTGCTGGCCGACGACGAGGATACCTTCGCCGATCGGCTCGACGCGCTCGCGACCCTGGCGAACCCGGCCCACGCGACCACCGGCGTGCGCGCCCGTCGGTTTGCGGACGTCCTCGCCGCGCGGCCCGTCGCCCTGCATGCCGTCACGCGCGTGGCGATGCTCGGCGAGCTGGAGCATTGGCTCGCAACACCCGAGCGCCTGCACCAGCTGCGCGGCGAGCTGTCCCTGCGTTGGTGGGTGACCTCGATCCGCACCTGCGAGGAGCTTCGCGGCGCGCTGCGGACCCTCGCGGAAGAGGTCGGTGCGCGACAAGGCACCGAGCTCGACGCCGTCGCGACCCTGCGCAGCGACCGGGCCGAGCGCCTGCTGCGGGCGCTGGGCCTGTCGGGTGCCGCCATCGCGAGCCCACGGCCGGCGGACCCGCGCGGCTGATCGCGTGATCGTGAGCGCCGACGCGGGGCCGTCGCCGGCGCGGGTTTGCCGATCGCCGCGGGGATCTGCGAAACTAGCGACGACCGTCTTGCGCCCCGGCGCGAGCGGGGAGCCGATCATGCGCAAACCACTCCCCCCCGATCCGCACACCGGTCGCGCGGCCGTCGTGCTCGCAGGGCTGCTCGGTGGCAGCGCGATGGTCGCGTACGCCGCCAACACGCCGCGCCCGGCCGCCAGCATCGAGGCCCACGCGCCCGCGGTGAGGGTCAGCGCGGGTCTCGGCGAGCTGGTCGCGCGGGCCCAGACCGCCCGCGAGAGCCTCGACCTCGACGCGCTCGAGCGCGCGGCCGAGGAGCTCGAGCAATTCGCCGAGCAGACCACGCTTGCGACCAAGGCCAACACCGCCCGCCTCGAGCTGGTCGAGATCCACGCCGCACTCGCACTCGAGGCGGCCGTGCGCGCGCGCTTCGACGATGAGGGTCGCGACGCGGCGCTGCACCGCGTCGGCCGCGAGGTGACCCGCACCCGCGCGCTCGCCGACGGCCTGTCCGACGCATCGATCGATCGCGCCCGCCTCGACGCCGCGCTCGCCCGCGCCGAGCTGGCCTCGGGTGCCGACCTCACCCAGAGCCACCCCGTCGTGCTGATGCCGACCTTCCGCGATCCCGAGCTGCGCGCGGCCGCGATCGCGGTGCCGCTGTGGCGCGACCTCGACGAGCCCGTCGCGGCCGAGCTCGCCCACGAGATCACCAACCAGCTGCGCACGTGCGAGCGGCAGACCACGCTCGTGCGCCTGCTGACCGCCCGCGCCATCGCGCACGAGGGTGACACCGCGGCAGCCCGCGACATCGTCGACGGCGTACTGCGCGAGATCCCACGTCAACCGCTGGCCAAAGCGATGCAGCGTCGCTTGCTCCGCAACGACGCTGCGGTGGTGGCGATCGCAGAGGCCGACGGAGGCCCGACCACCGCGCCGACGCCCACGCCGCCGACGCCGAGCGAGGCTCCGCCCCGCGTGCCGGTCGAGCCCACGCCCGACGAGCCCGCTCCGGTCGCCGTGTCGAACCCGACACCGAGCAAGCCCACGCCCGCGACGCCGAGCAAGCCGACCGCCGCCAAGCCGGACGCGACCAAGAAGAAGACCTACGACACCCTGCTCGACGAGGGCTGCAAGCTGGTGCGATCGGGCAACGCCGACGCCGGCTTCGAGAAGCTCAAGCAGGCCTTCGATCTGAACCCCAACGCGGTCGCGGTCACGGTCTGCATGGCCGAGGCCCACCACGCGCTCGGCCGCGACGCCTCGGCGCGCGCGCTGTGTGAACGTGCGCTCCGCAAGTCGCCCGGCGATCGGCGCGCGCGTCTGCTGGCGGCCGAGCTCGAGCTGGCACGCGGCAACGAGTCGGCCGCGCTCGAGCACTACCGACGCATCCTGCAGAACCATCCCGACGACGCGAAGGCCAAGGCCTTCGTCGAGTCGCACGGCGGCTAGTACCTCGACACAGGGATTGTGGTGGGTCAGAACGCCGTCATGGCCGCGACTCCGCAAGGCGCCGTGCCGCCGGAATACCGGGCGTATTTCAAGGTGCGGCAACGCAGCGAGGCGCGGTCAGGGCGGTGTTATGGCCCGTCACAATCCCTGTGTCGAGGTACTAGGAGCGTGACCGGCCGCGCGACCGCGGCCCTCCACACCTCCCGCCGCCGTTGGTACGTTGGAGCGCGTCGGCGGCTCAGAACCTCACGATGACGTCGATCTGTGCGGCCGTGGGGTTCTGGAACGCGGTCTGGACGCCATAGTTGCCCTGCCGCGCGATGATCTCGCGCTGGAAGAACTGCGTCGGCTGCCCCGCGCTCTGGACCTTGGTGTGCTTCACGTCGCCGAGGTCACCCCCGGGCACGGCGCGGGTGTTGCTGAAGGAGTAGTTCTCGTCGACCCGCAGCGGCGCCTTCGCGTTGGTCACGTTGAACCACCGCACCGCGACCTCCAGCTCGACGTCCTTGCCGATGGGGTAGCCGTAGCCGATGTTGAGGTTCCAGCTGTAGTTACCGGGCACGCTACCGCCCGCGCCACGGGGCAGCACGTAGACCGCGGTCGGGCCGTAGCGCCCGTTCGAGCCCTTGAGCGAGATCGGGTAGCCCGACTGATAGCGGAAGCTGGTCCCGAGCGTGAGCCGGCCGGCCTCCTGCAGGTCGAAGCTGTAGTAGCCGTCGACGCGAAAGCGATGGGGAGTATTGGTCGACAGCGCGCCGAAGCTGTTCCGAACCAGCTCCGGCAGGTCGTACTGCGAGCTGGCGCCGAGGTTGATCGCGCCGGTCAGCGGATCGACGAAGCCGTCGTAGTTGCCGATCAGGCGGCTGTAGGTGTAGCTGGCGTTGACCATCCAGTTCTTCGCAAAGCGCTTGCGGACCTCGAACGTGAACGCGTCGTAGTTGCGTCGCGGTCGCGTGAAGAGGGTCCCGACCTTGCCGTATGCGTCGACCAGGAACTTGCAGCGCTGCAGGTCGCGGGCGACCTGCGGCCGCGCCTCGTCGTCGTTCGTGAGGCCCTGCAGCTGCTGATCGAGCTCGTCGCAGTGACTGTTCTGGGCCGCGATGTCCTCGGCCGACACCGCAACGCCGGGGTTGGCAATGATGAAGTTGTTGCCGCCGTCGGGCGAGATGTCCTCGACCGCGCGCCCCAGGCCGTTGTGAAGCCACCGCACACCGAGCGTGAGGTCCTCGATCACCTCCTGCTCGTAGCCGATCTGGAACTGCTGGTTGTACTGGCCCTTGAGTCGCGGGACGACGGCGCCCGGCGTGAGGCCGGTCGTGAAGTCGTTGAAGTCGGTGCAGTACTCGGTCGGTTGGCCGTCGACCTCGCGGGGATGGCCGTCGCTGCTGCTGCGCCCGAGGCAGTCCGAGTTGCGATAGGTCCGTCCGACCTGCACAAGACCACCGAACACCCGCGAGTTCAGCTGCAACGGGAGCGGCTGGTAGAACCACCCGTAGCTGGCGTAGAGCCGACTGCGCCCCTCCTCGGTCCAGTCGTAGCTGATGCCCACGCGCGGCGCGACGTTGTCCCAGACGAACACCGCCCGCCGTCCCAACACGTCGCGCATGTCCTGCAGCTCCCAACGCACGCCCGCGCTGAGGTAGAGATTGGGCAGGATCGACCACTTGTCCTGCAGGTACACCGCGTAGTTCTGCGTCGAGACCCGCGCGCGGTAGGCATCGACGCGCACGCCCGCGCCGATCGGCGAGGCCAACGCCCGCAGCTCGCCCTGCTCCTCGCGGATGCGGCCATAGCCGCGAGAGTAGCGATTCTCGGGGTTGTCGGTGTTGACGCGGATGAGACGGTGGTTGTCGACGCGCTCGGCGTTGGTGATCTCGTACCTGTCGCGGCTGCGGTCATAGCACCACTCACCGCCGTCGCCTTCGAAGCCCTGACCGGCGCAACCGCCATAGAAGTCGTTGTCGTTGCGGCCCGAGTACTGCTCGACGTCGCGCGAGACCAGGTGCTCGACCTTGCCGCCGTACTTGAGCTGGTGGGCACCGGCGGCCGAGAAGAAGTGGGTCAGCGACAGCGAGCCCTCGACGCGACGCTGGCGCGAGCTGCCGTAGGGCCCGATGCCACCCGACAGCCACTGCCGCACCGGGCACGTCAGGCCCGGCAGGTCGGCCGAGTTGCAGGCTTGGTCGAGCTTCTGCTGCCCGATGAGGTCGAGGCGGTTCTCCTGGTCGAGGAGCTTGAACAGGCTCGCGCCCTGGGTGTCGGTCTGCTGCGTGATGGGCTGGTCGCGCAGCTCGGGATGATCGAGCTTCCACGCCTGCTGGCTCATGAATTCGCCGTAGCCGACCGCGCCGTCGATTTCGAGCGTGTCGTTGGCGACGCGCCCGTGGTACTCGCCGCCGACCGTGGTCGCGTTGCCGCGATCCCAGCCGAAGGTGCCGTCGACGACACCGTTGGCGACCAGCGAGCCGCCGCCGAGGGGGTCGGTGCTGAAGGTGGTGCCGAACGATGCCGGGTCGTAGTTGGCGTTGGGCGCCCGACGAAATGCCCGGCGCTGGAAGCTCGGCTGACCGGTCACGGTGAACTCGAGGCGGTGCTTGGGCGTGATGACCCAGTCCAGACCGCCGAAGAACTGCGGCGTCGCGATGCCGGTCTTGAACTTCTCCTCCGCGAACTTCTCGGTCGCGATGTAGTCGCCACCGGCGACGCAGTCGAACGCCCCGTTCTCCTGGGGGCAGTCCTCGTAGCCGCCCGAGCCGTCCTTGTCGACGCGGTGGTGGAAGCTCTGGATGAGCGAGCCGCGCCCGCCGGTCATGAGGATGCCGCCCGACCAGAACAGCTTGTCCTTGACGATCGGACCCGACATGCGCAGCACGCCGGTCATCTGGTAGTCGGGCACCTCGATCGCGCGCACGGCGTTGTCGGTGGCGACGATGAAGCGCGGCTTGGCCAGTCGCGGTGTGAACGTGAAGCGGGCCTGGCCGCGAAATCGGTTGCCGCCCGAGACCCGGCGTGCACGTACCTGACCGGTGGCCGCGTCGCCATACTCCGCGTCGTAGCCGGCCTCGAGCACCTCGACCTCCTCGAGGAAGTCCTGCACGAGGCCCGACGCGACCGTGCTGAAGCGCGGGCTGTTGAGCGAGGTGCTGCCGAGCGAGAACTTCACCTCCGCCGGCGTGCCGCCAGCGAGCGCGACCCCGCCCGGCACCCGTGTGCCGGTCGGTGCGACCTCGACGACATCGGTGAAGTCACGGTTCGCGCTGACCGGGGTCTTGCCCCAGTGGACCATGTCGAACTTGCCGCCACTGGCCTGGCTCGACGGATCGACCATCGGCTTCACGATGACGGTTCGCTTGAAGCGATCGGCGGGATCGATCGCGAAGTTGGCCTTGAACCTCGCGGCCCGCGGAAGCGGGAACTTCTTCTCCACGCTTGCGTCGTCGTGCAGCACCGTCACCCGGTAGGGACCCGCCGGCAGCCCGTCGACGCTGTAGATGCCCTGGTCGTTGGTGTACCGCTCGATGCTGGCCTGCAGGCAGG
>WBZX01002399.1_pt1 | contig 12721 bp, 18 predicted proteins | sample 5204211 | NCBI WGS metagenome assembly WBZX01 (sample SAMN12344362, study PRJNA552823) | activated sludge metagenome | biome: Activated sludge suspended growth; feature: Nitrification reactor; material: Wastewater; isolation source: activated sludge from nitrification reactor of wastewater...
CCGTGCACGACGCGTCCGGAAATGCTGTAGGGCCGGCCCAGCAGGTGCGCCGCGTGGTCGAGTTCGCCGGCGGCGAGCGCCTGCCGCACCGCGGTCGAGGAGGCGCGTTCGCCGGCGACTTCCACCGTGGGCAGGAACTCGGCGTCGAAGCCGAGCGTTTCCCCCATCGTCTTCAGCAGGCCGAAATCGCCCGCGCGCCTGGCGCCGTAGCGAAAGTCGTCGCCGACCAGCACGTAGCGCGCATCGAGCGTGCGGTGGAGCACCCGTTCGACGAAATCAGCCGGCGCCAGTGCGGAAAACGCGCGGTCGAAGCGGAACACGTGCAGGCGGTCGATGCCCAGCCGGCGCAGGCATTCCGCCTTCTCGCGCAGGCTGGACAGGCGCGCCGGCGCCTGCTCGGGGGCGAAAAATTCGCGCGGATGCGGCTCGAAGCTCAGCACGCAGGTCGGCAGGCCGCGCGCGCGCGCCACGTCCTGCAGGCGGACGAGCATGGCCTTGTGTCCCAGGTGCAGGCCATCGAAATTGCCGATGGTGACGGCGTGGGGCAGGCCGAGTGGGGCGAAACCGTGGGTGATGCGCATGGACGGAATTGCAGGCGGCGGAACGGCGCGAAAAGCGCTCATTCTAGCCGATTCGGTCCCTTATTCTGCGGCCCGGCGGGCGAACTGGCGGGGGCGGAAACCCATTGCGCCAAGTGCGCCGAAATAGACCACGATGCCGCCGCCGACCAGCAGGATCAGGCGCAGGGCGCGTTCGAGGAAATGCGCCGCCAGCCACCATTCCGGCTTGCCCATGGCGAAATGCAGCAGGGCGGCCATCAGCGTCACCGCGACGACCACGCGTACGCTGTAGCCGGTCCAGCCCGGCTGCGGCTGGTAGACCCGATGCTTTTTCAGCAGGTGCAGCAGCAGTCCGGCGTTCAGGCAGGCGCCGAGGCCGATGGCCAGCGCAAGGCCGGCATGGCCCAGCGGGAAGATGAAGGCCAGGTTCATCAACTGCGTGACGATGAGGGTGAAGATCGCGACCTTCACCGGCGTGCGGATGTTCTGCCGGGCATAGAAGCCGGGCGCCAGCACCTTCACCAGGATCAGGCCCAGCAGGCCCAGGCTGTAGGCGATCAGGGCCTGCTGCGTCATGCCCACGTCGTGTGCGGTAAAGGCGCCGTAGTGGAACAGCGTGGCGATCAGCGGCACCGCGAGTACGGCCAGCGCGGCTGCCGAAGGGAGGGCGAGCAGCAGGGTCAGGCGCAGTCCCCAGTCGAGCAGCCGGGAATATTCGGCAGGCGAATTGTCGGCGTAATGCTTGGACAGGCTGGGCAGCAGGATGGTCCCGAGCGCGACGCCCAGCATGCCGGTGGGGAATTCCATCAGACGATCGGCGTAATACAGCCAGGACACGCTGCCCGTGGTCAGGAAGGAGGCGAAGATGGTGTTGATGAGCAGGCTGATCTGCGCGACCGAGACCCCCAGCGTGGCCGGCGCCATGAGTTTCAGGATGCGCTTCACGCCGGGGTCGTCAAAGTGGCGGGTGGGGCGCGGCAGCATGTCGATCTTCGCCAGGTGCGGCAGCATCCAGGCCAGCTGCAGCACGCCGCCCAGCGCCACGCCCCAGCCGAGCGCCAGCACCGGCGGGTCGACGTGCGGCGCCAGCCAGAGCGCGGCGCCGATCATCGCGACGTTGAGCAGGACCGGCGCGAACGCCGGAACCGAGAAGCGGCTCCAGGTATTGAGGATGCCGGCGGCCAGCGCAACCAGCGAGATGAAGACGATGTAAGGGAAGGTGATGCGCAGCAGGGTCACGGTCAACGCGAATTTGTCCGGGTCGGCGTGGAAGCCGGGCGCGCTGACGTAGGCCACCCAGGGCGCAGCCACGATTCCCAGCAGGGCCACGGCCACCAGCGCCAGCGTCAGCGCGCTGCCGACCTGGCTGACGAGCTGCTTCGTGGCGTCGTGCCCCTGGCGGTTCTTGTATTCCGCCAGGATGGGCACGAAAGCCTGCGAAAACGCGCCTTCCGCGAACAGCCGGCGCAGCAGGTTGGGGATCTTGAAGGCGACGAAAAAGGCGTCGGTGTACGCCCCCGCGCCGAAAATACGGGCAATGATGGTGTCGCGTGCAAACCCCAGGATGCGGGAGAGCAGGGTCATGCTGCTGACCGCAGCGAGGGCTTTGAGGAGGTTCATTGGCGGGAGGCGGCTTTGCCCGCATTGTGCGGGGCGCGCCGGTCAACCGCAAGAAGCCGGTGCAAGACTTGATTTGTGGCGGGGTTTTCCCCTACAATTGCCGGCTTTGGTGAATCCGGTCCAGGTTTCTGGTGTCCGGGTTCGGTGGGATCCGTTGCCGATACGGGCTTCACGACTTCAATTTTTTACGCGCCGCGCGGCGTTACGCGGGGCGCCAGGAGCAGACACTATGGCGAATACCGCCCAGGCCCGCAAACGCGCCCGTCAGGCCACCGCGCAACGCGACCACAACATGAGCCAGCGCTCGGAACTGCGTACCGCGATCAAGAAGGTGCGCAAGGCGATCGAAGCCGGCGACAAGACCGCTGCGCAAAGCGTCTTCCAGGCTTCGATGAGCATCATCGACAGCATCGCCGACAAGAAAATCGTGCACAAGAACAAGGCTGCGCGCCACAAGAGCCGCCTGGCCCAGGCCGTCAAGGCCATGGCCTGATTCCGGCCCCGCACCAAATGAAAAACGCCGCTTCTGCGGCGTTTTTCATTTGGTGCGGTCCGAACCGAACCGACGCCTCAATCGGCGTTTTCCATCAACAGGTCGTTGCTCTTCGCGAAATTCTGCAGGAAGCGGTAGGCGGTCGGGTCGGACGTCTTGAGTTTCTTGTCGACGATCACGCACGGGATGCCGTCCATGGACCGGGGCTGGACGTAGGGCGAGTAATTTGTGCGGTTGTTGGGGTCGATCACCGCGAACGCGCCGGCCAGGCGGTCGGCCCAGTCGCTGGGGCGGAAGCGGCTGCCTTTGGCGGTCAGGCCGCGGATGATGAAGGGAGCGTCGTCCATGACGGAGCGGGCGGGCGGGAAAGGGTTGCCGGATTCTAGCACGCAGCCGGGACGCGGCTTGCGCGGGCCCGGCAATTTGACGATACTGGCCCCGCCTCGCGGCCGCAGCGACCGGCAATTCAATTCAATAAATAAATCATTCAATAAATCTAAGGAGGAGACCCATCATGAAGAACCCGCTGGACTCGCTGTGGGGCACGGTCGTCGCTGGCCTGGTGCTCACGGCCGTGCTGTACGTCTTCGCAAGAAACTTCCTGGGCTGAGGGGGTGACAATGGAACACGTCGATCTGGTTGCCGCATTGTCCCGCTGGATCCACTTCATGGCGGGCGTGATGTGGATCGGGCTGCTGTACTACTTCAATTTCGTGCAGGTGGCCGCGCTGAAGAACGCCGCCGCCGACGGCACGGCGGCCGGGATCAGCAAGCACGTCGCGCCGCGCGCCCTGCTGTACTTCCGCTGGGCGGCCGTGGTGACCTGGCTGGCCGGCGCGGCGCTGCTGGGGCCGCTGTTCCCCGATGCCTTCCTGCTGCGTAACGGCATGGGGCCGATCGGCATCGGCGCCTGGCTCGGCACCATCATGATTTTCAACGTGTGGGTGCTGATCTGGCCGAACCAGAAAAAAATCCTCGGCATGAAACCGGCTTCCGACGAAGAGAAGAACCGGGCGCGCCGGGTGGCCTTCCTGGCGTCGCGCACCAACACCATGCTGTCCATTCCCATGCTCTTCTTCATGGCCGGCGGGTGGTCGCACAGGGCGCTTTTCGGCCTATAATCAAGGCGCTGCAAACAGAACGGCGGCCCCGGCCGCCGTTTTCTATTTTGTTTTTTGCCGGACCGTCGTCCGAACATCAAGAACCGCACCACGCGGAAGCTGCACGAGGACTGCCATGACGACACACCTGATGAACACCTACGCCCGCCAGCCCGTGGCTTTCGTGCGCGGCGAGGGCGCCTGGCTCTGGGACGAGGCGGGCACGCGCTATCTGGACGCCGTCGCCGGCGTTGCGGTCAACGGCCTCGGGCATGGCCATCCCAAACTCGTGAAGGCCATCGCCGAGCAGGCGGCGGCCGTCATCCACACCTCCAACCTCTACCGCGTGCCGCGCCAGGAAGAACTGGCCGACCGTCTGTGTGCGCTGTCGGGCATGGACCGTGCCTTCTTCTGCAACTCGGGCTGCGAGGCGAACGAGGCGGCGATCAAGCTGGCGCGCCTGTACGGCCACGGCAAGGGCATCGAAGTGCCGACCATCATCGTGATGGAAAAGGCTTTCCACGGCCGCACCATGGCCACGCTCACGGCAACCGGCTCGCGCAAGATCCAGGCGGGCTTCGAGCCGCTGCTGACCGGCTTCGCCCGTGTGCCCTACAACGACATCGAAGCCGTGCGCCAGGTCGCCGAGCACAACAAGAGCGTCGTCGCCGTGCTGCTCGAGGTGGTGCAGGGCGAAGGCGGCATCAACCTGCTCGCACCGGACTACCTGGCGGAAATGCGCAAGATCTGCGACGCCCACGGGTGGCTCCTGATGCTCGACGAAGTGCAGACCGGCATCGGTCGCACCGGCACCTGGTTCGGCTTCCAGCATGCCGGCGTGATGCCCGACGTGATGGCGCTCGCCAAGGGCCTGGGCTCGGGCGTGCCGATCGGCGCCTGTCTCGCGCGCGGCGCGGCGGCGGACGTCTTCAAGCCCGGCAACCACGGCTCGACCTTCGGCGGCAACCCGCTTGCCTGCGCGGCGGCGCTGGCCACGCTGGACGCCATCGAATCCGAAGGCCTGCTGGAAAATGCGCGCGTGCGCGGCGAAGCCATCCGCGCCGGCCTGCGCGAGCGGCTGGCGGGCGTGCACGGCGTGGTCGAGATCCGCGGCGAAGGCATGATGATCGGCGTCGAGCTCGACCGGCCCTGCGGCGAACTCGTCGGTGTGGCGCGCGACGCCGGCGTGCTGATCAACGTCACTGCAGACAAGGTGATCCGCCTGGTGCCGCCGCTGATCTACGGCGACGCCGAGGTGACCGCGCTGGTCGATGCGGTGTCCGTCATCGTCAAGAACTACCTGCAGCAGGCGGCCTGATGCTCAAGCACTTCCTGCAATTCAAGGACCTCACGCGCGACGAACTGAACTACCTGTTCGAGCGTGCGCGCGTGATCAAGTCGCGCTTCAAGCGCTACCAGCCCTACCATCCGCTGGTCGACCGCACGCTGGCGATGATTTTCGAGAAAAGTTCGACGCGTACCCGGCTGTCGTTCGAAGCCGGTATGCACCAGCTCGGCGGCTCGGCGATCTACCTCAACACGCGCGACACCCAGCTCGGCCGCGGCGAACCGGTCGAGGATGCCGGCGAGGTGATCTCGCGCATGGTCGACATCGTGATGATCCGCACCTTCGAGCAGGACATCATCGAGCGCTTCGCCTCGCATTCGCGGGTGCCGGTGATCAACGGCCTGACCAACGAATACCATCCCTGCCAGATCCTGGCCGACATCTTCACCTACATCGAGCACCGCGGGGCGATTCAGGGCAAGACCGTGGCCTGGGTCGGCGACTCGAACAACATGTGCAACACCTGGTTGCAGGCCGCCGAGGTGCTCGACTTCAATGTCCACGTCTCGACGCCGCCCGGCTATGAGGTCGAGCCCGAGCGCGCCAATCTCTACGGCACCGACCACTTCGAGAGCTTCGCCGACCCGATGGACGCCTGCCGCGGCGCCGACCTGGTGACGACCGACGTCTGGACCAGCATGGGCTTCGAGGCCGAGAATGAAGAACGCAAGAAGGCCTTCGCCGACTGGTGCGTCGACGCCGACATGATGAAGGTCGCCCAGGCCGACGCCGTCTTCATGCACTGCCTGCCGGCGCATCGCGGCGAGGAAGTCACCGCCGAGGTGATCGACGGCCCGCAATCCGTGGTGTGGGACGAAGCCGAGAACCGCCTGCATGTGCAGAAGGCCCTGATGGAATACCTGCTGCTCGGCAAGATCGAGAGCTGACACCTTACCCCTGATCCCCAGCCCCTGGCTCCCAGACAATGAACATTGCGTATTTCAAGGACATGGACTCGCTCTATGTCGAAATCAGCCCCGAGAATCCCGCCCGGGCGTGGGAAGCGCACGAAGGCATCGTGCTCAACCTGTCCGAGGACGGCCGTGTCGTCGGCATCGAGATCGAGAAGGCCAGCCAGGTCGCCAACCTCGACATCCTGAAGGTCGGCGGCTTCCCCGGCATGGTCGAGGTCATCGACAAGAACACCTCCGGTTCCACCCATTGAACGAATCATCCCTATGAGCGACATCAAGAAAGTAGTACTCGCCTATTCCGGCGGCCTCGACACCTCGGTCATCCTCAAATGGCTGCAGGACACCTACCAATGCGAAGTCGTCACCTTCACCGCCGACCTCGGCCAGGGCGAGGAACTCGAACCCGCGCGCCAGAAGGCGCTCAAGTTCGGCATCAAGCCCGAGCAGATCTATATCGACGACCTGCGCGAGGAATTCGTGCGCGACTTCGTCTTCCCGATGTTCCGCGCCAACACCGTGTACGAAGGCGAATACCTGCTCGGCACCTCGATCGCGCGTCCGCTCATCGCCAAGCGCCTGATCGAGATCGTCAACGCCACCGGCGCCGATGCCATCTGCCACGGCGCCACCGGCAAGGGCAACGACCAGGTGCGCTTCGAGCTCGGCGCCTACGCGCTGAAGCCCGACGTCAAGGTGATCGCGCCCTGGCGCGAGTGGGACCTGCTTTCGCGCGAGAAGCTGCTCGCCTACGCCGAGACCCACGACATCCCCATCGACATGAAGCACCGCCAGGGCGGCTCGCCGTACTCGATGGACGCCAACCTGCTGCACATCAGCTACGAAGGCCGCCACCTCGAAGATCCGAATGCGGAAGCCGAGGAAGACATGTGGCGCTGGACCGTGTCGCCCGAGAAGGCGCCCGATGCGGCGGAATACCTCACGCTCACCTACGCGAAGGGCGACGTCGTTGCCATCGATGGCGTCAGCATGCGCGCGCACGAGGTGCTGGCGAAGCTGAACCAGCTCGGTGGCAAGCACGGCATCGGCCGCCTCGACCTGGTCGAGAACCGCTATGTCGGCATGAAGTCGCGCGGTTGCTACGAAACCCCCGGCGGCACGATTCTCCTCAAAGGCCACCGCGCCATCGAATCGATCACGCTCGACCGCGAAGTCGCCCATCTGAAGGATGACTTGATGCCGCGCTACGCCAGCCTGATCTACAACGGCTACTGGTGGAGTCCGGAGCGGCGTGCCCTGCAGGTGCTGATTGACCACACCCAGGCCCACGTCAACGGCACCGTGCGGCTCAAGCTCTACAAGGGCAACGTCATCGTCGTCGGCCGCGACTCCAAGACCGATTCGCTGTTCGACTCGACCATCGCCACCTTCGAGGACGACGCCGGCGCCTACGACCAGAAGGACGCGGGCGGCTTCATCAAGCTCAACGCGCTGCGCATGCGCATCGCCGCCAAACTCGACGCACGGAGAAAATAAGCATGTCCCAGTTCAACAACGTCTCGGTGGTCGCCAAGGCCAACGTGTATTTCGACGGCAAGTGCGTCTCGCACACCATCCAGCTCGCCGACGGCACCAAGAAATCGGTCGGCGTAATCCTGCCCGCCACGCTCACCTTCAACACCGGTGCGCCCGAGATCATGGAAACCGTCGCCGGCGCGTGCCGCTACAAACTTCAGGGCGAAGACTGGAAAACCTGCCCCGAGGGTGAGTCGTTCAGCATTCCCGCCAACTCCAGCTTCGACATTGAAGTGACGGGCGAGCCGTATCACTACGTCTGCCACTTCGGTTAATCGAGCCCGGCCATGTCCACCGTCACCGTCGTCAGGAAGAACGGCCGCATCGCCATCGCCGCAGACACGCTGACCAAGTGGGGCGGCGGCAAGGAATCCGCCGACTACATCGTCAACCATCGCAAGATCATCCGGGTGGGCGACAGCCTGCTGGGCATCACCGGCACGGCGACGGCGCACCTGATCCTGACGGATTATTTTTCGGGACTGGAGACGCCGCCGGCGTTTGCCAATCCGGCGGAAATCTTTCGCGCGTGGAACACCTTGCATGGTGCGCTGAAGGACAACTATTTCCTGCAGGCCGAGGAAGACAAGGAAGACGAGCTCGAATCCTCCCGCATGGACGTGTTGATCGCCAATCGCCACGGCATTTTCGGCGTGTCGGCGCATCGTACCGTGCAGGAGTTTTCGAAATTTTATGCCTACGGCAGCGGCAGCCCGTATGCGCTGGGGGCGATGTTCGCGGCGTATGCCGATCCGGCACAGGACGCCGGCGAGGTCGCCCGGCTGGGTGTCCTGGCGGCGTGCGAGTTTCATGACGAGTCCGGCCCGCCGGTCGAGTTGCACGTATTGGAAGAGGGGAGCTGACCATGCCGAGTTTCGACATCGTGTCCGAAGTGGACAAGCAGGAAGTGCGCAATGCGGTCGACCAGGTCAACAAGGAAGTGTCGACCCGCTTCGACTTCAAGGGCTCCGACGCGCGCGTCGAGCAGGCCGACTACGTGCTGACCGTGTTCGCCGATACCGAATTCCAGCTCGATCAGGTGCAGGACATCCTGTCGCAGAAGCTCGCCAAGCGCGGCGTCGACGTGAAATGCCTCGATGTCGGCAACGTGGAAAAGGTGTCGGGCAACAAGGTCAAGCGCAGCGTCACGGTGAAGACCGGCGTGGAAACCGAGCTGGCGAAGAAGATCGTCAAGTGCATCAAGGACAGCAAGCTCAAGGTGCAGGCCAGCATCCAGGGCGACAGCGTGCGCGTGTCGGGTGCCAAGCGCGACGTGCTGCAGGAGGCCATCGCGCTGGTGAAGAAGTCCATCGCCGACTTCCCGCTGCAGTTCCAGAACTTCCGCGACTGAGGAGGCGTTCGCCATGGCCAAGGTACTCGTCCCCCTCGCAGACGGCTGCGAGGAACTCGAAGCCGTCACCCTCATCGACATCCTGCGCCGTGCCGGCATCGAGGTGATCGTCGCCGGCCTCAAGCCCGGCATCGTCCAGGCCAGCCGCGGCGTGCAGCTCGTGCCCGACGTCACGCTCGACGTCGCCCTGCAGGAAAGCTACGACATGGTCGTGCTCCCGGGCGGCATGCCGGGCGCGACGCACCTCAAGGAGGACGCGCGCATCCTCGACCTGGTACGCCGCCTGGCCGCCGCCAACAAGTACACGGCCGCCATCTGCGCCGCGCCCATCGTGCTGCTGGAAGCCGGCGTGCTGTCGGGCCGCAAGGCCACCAGCTACCCGGGGTTCCTCGACGCGCTGAAGCCGCAAGGCGTCGACCTCAGCACGGCGCCGGTGGTGGCGGACGGCACCGTCATCACCTCGCGCGGTCCGGGCACCGCCATGGATTTTGCGCTGACCCTGGTCGAGGCCCTGCAGGGCCCGGACGTGCGCGCCAAGGTCGAGGCCGGGCTGGTCAGAGCCTGAGCCCGGCCGTATCATCCCCCCATGCCAAGGGCGTACCGGAGACAGACATGCAGATTCGCGAAATTCTTACCCTGAAATCCGACACCATCTACAGCATCGCGCCCACCGACTCGGTGCAGAGCGCGGTCGGCAAGCTGGTCGAACTGGGTGTCGGCTCGCTGGTCGTGATGAAGAACGACGAGATGGTGGGCCTGCTCACCGAGCGCGACGTGGTGCAGGGCATGGTCAAACAGGGCTGCAACCTCAAGGACGCGCAGGTCAGCACGATCATGGTCACCGAACCGGTGGTCGCCAACGCCGAGGACTCGGTCGACTACGCGCGCGACGTGATGACCAAGTCGCACATCGGCCACCTGCCCATCCTCGACGGCAACAAGCTGCTCGGCATCATCTCCTTCCACGACGTCGCGCGCGCCTGTCTCAAGGAAGCGAACTTCGAGAACAGCCTGCTCAAGCGCTACATCAAGCACTGGCCGGAATAAGCGCAGGACCGTTTTCCCTCGCCACAAGCCCTTCCCGGAGGCGGAGGCGAACGCCGGGCCCTTCGGGCCCCCAGGCCGATCAGCGAATCGACTCGATGTCGATCTTCTTGTCCATGATCTGCGGCACGATCAGTGCGTAGCCCAGCTGCTGCCAGTGCGCCAGCTCGGTGATGGCGTTGGGCACCACCTCGACGAAATCCTGGAAGTCCTTCACGGCGTAGCCGTAGTCCTCGGCGGCCAGGCCGCACACCTTGAACGACACCCCGAGCGAGGCGTAATAGCGCATGCGCTCGACCGCCTCGCGATATTTTTCTTCATTCCTCTTCGCCAGCGTCACGATCTCGGTGCCGTGCAGCACGACGACAATGGCGTTGTCCTCCGGCGCATAGCCGTAGGGCGCATCCGCCAGCGTATTGGTCAGCGAGCGCAGCCAGTAGAGGGCGCTGCCGATCTTCTGCGGATTGTCGAGATAGAACTCGAACACGACCCTGGCCGGGGCATAGGGCGTCTGGACCCATTTGCCCTCGGCGCTTGCCGACGCGGCAGCAACGAGGCCCCAGAACAGGCAGGCGGCGATCACCAGGGCTTTCATGACGACTTTCTCCCCATCAGGATGTGATTGCGTTATAGCTTTTGCGCGCCCTTGTGCTGCGCGCGGCGCAGCATCCGGAACAGCGCCAGGCGAGCAGGATCGATCTCGCCGGCCTCGGCCGCCGCGGCGAGGCGACAGCCGGGTTCCTGCTCGTGGCGGCAGTCGCGGAAGCGGCACTGGCCGAGGAAAGGCCGGAAATCGACGAAGGCATGCGCCAGCGCCTCGGCGTCGATGTGTTGCAGCGCGAATTCCTGCAGGCCGGGCGAGTCGATCAGCGCCGTGTTCCCGTCCAGCCGGTGCATGCGGGTGTGCGTGGTGGTATGGCGTCCGCTGTCGAGCGCTTCGGAATACGCCGCGGTCTCGGCATCGAAGCCGGGGAACAGCGCGTTGACGAGCGTCGACTTACCCATCCCCGATTGTCCGATCAGCAGGGTGGTCTGGCCTGCGAGGGCCGGCCGCAGCGGCGCGGGGTCGACCAGCGCCGACAGTTCGATACAGCGGTAGCCGATGCGCACGAGCGGCGCCAGGCGTTCGCGCGCGGCGGGCGTTTCCGGCAGGTCCGTCTTGTTGAGCACGATCAGGCTGGCGATGCCCTGGTCTTCCGCGGCGAGCAGGCAGCGCTGCACCAGTTCCGGCGAGAAACTGGGCCGTGCCGCCACCACCACGGCAAGCTGGGTGACGTTGGCGGCGATGGCCTTGGTCTTGAAGGCGTCGGAACGGTAGAGCAGGGACGTCCGCGGCAGCACGGCCTCGATCACGCCGGCGTCGCCGGCGCGGCGCCATTCGACGCGGTCGCCGCACACCACCTGAAGGTGCCGCCCCTTGACCTGGCAGGGCAGCGGGCCTGCCGGCGTGGCGACGATGAAGCGGCGGCTGAAGGCGGCGACGACTTCGCCGGTTTCGGTATTCAGAATCGTGGAATTCCGTCTGCGCTCTTCACCTGCTGGGACAGGCCGATGATGCGGTGTTTGAGTTTCTCCGACAGTTTGGAGTACGCCCCGCCGAGCAGGGCCTGGGCCTCGTCGATCTGCCCGGCCGAGAACAGCTGCACGACGTCCGCTGCGTTGCGGTGGAACTGCGCGTGCAACTCGCGGACTTCCTCGTAACGCGGCAGGTGCGCCATCGCCGCGCCTTCGCCGTAGATCCATTGTCCGAGCGCACACCGGTTGTCGAGCCGGATCGTCTCGGGATCGAGCGTTTCGGTGCTTTCGCCGGCCAGCAGCGCGGTCAGGCGCTGCTTCCACATCACGTGCGCACGTATGATTTCCATCCAGTCCATAAACCCACCTTATTTGTATGGGATTACGGGTTTACGGACGCAGTGGCATCGATCTTGAACGCCGATCCTAGAGGTCGAACAGGGCGTCGACCTTGGCGGCGCAGATGAAGTCGTTCTCCGACAGTCCGCCGATGGCGTGCGTCCAGTACTCGACCCGCACCGTGTTGTAGCCGACGACGAGGTAGGGATGGTGATCCTCGCGGTGCGACACCCACATGACGGCGTTGCTGAAGGCCTGGGCCTGGTAGTGGTCCTTGAATTTGTATTCCTTGAAGATCTTCACGCCGTCGCGCTGCCAGCCGCTGAGCCCCTTGAGCATGGGCGCGATCTGCGCGTCGGTCATCGCGGCGACGCCGCCCTCGCAGGGGGCGCACTTCTTGCGGACGAGTTCCTCGACGATGGTGGTCATGACGTGTACCTGGATGAGAGAAGGACTTACTTGAACTTGTAGTACTGCTGGTTGAGATAGGCGCCGACATGCGCTTCCTCTTCCGGGAACCAGCCCGCGCCCGTATTCGCATTGCATCCCGAGATGCGCGCGGCGAGCTGCTGTGCCGTCTTGACCTTGCGGTCCGGGCGCGTGTACATCTTGCTGCCGTCGCCGCCGAACATGCCGACGTGACAGGTGAGGCAGGATTTGTCGTGCAGGGCCTTGCCGACCTTGGGGTCGCCCTTGTCGAAGGGGGCGGCATGCAGGGGCGCGGAAAACAGGACCGCGACGAAAAGCAGGCTGGGTATCTTCATGGCGGGTCTCCTGGAAAGGAAGTCGAATTATGGCCACAAGGGCGCGCTTGCGCCACCCTGCTTGCAGGATGGTCTTGCCGCGCGCAGCGGGCCCGCATGGCGCGTCTATGCGAAAATGCCGGCTCCACCATTCAGGACAT
>WBZX01002400.1_pt1 | contig 12720 bp, 10 predicted proteins | sample 5204211 | NCBI WGS metagenome assembly WBZX01 (sample SAMN12344362, study PRJNA552823) | activated sludge metagenome | biome: Activated sludge suspended growth; feature: Nitrification reactor; material: Wastewater; isolation source: activated sludge from nitrification reactor of wastewater...
AACACGGCGACGTGCGCGATGCTGCTGCCGGTCGCGTTGGGCCTGCACGCGACCATGCGCGAGGTCATCGGCGACGACCCGCAACAACGCCGCGCGCTCGATCACTTTGGCGGAGGCATGTGCCTGCTGCTCGCCTATGCGGCCTCGATCGGTGGGGTCGCGACGCCGATCGGCACCGGGCCCAACGTCATCGCGATCGGCATGCTCGAGGAGCAGCTCGGGGAGCACTTCGGCTTCACGCGCTGGATGGCGTTCGCACTGCCGCTGTCGGCGGCGATGATGGCGACCGCGACGTTGCTGGCGGTGCGGCGGTTCCGACCGCCGATGACGCGGCTGCCGGGCCTCGCCGACGAGGTCGCGCGACAGCTGCGGGCGCTCGGTCCCGTGAGCGCGGCCGAGCGTCGCGCGGTCGCGGTGTTCGGCGTCGCAGTGTTGGGCTGGCTGACGCCGTCGCTGTTGCAGCTGGCGCTCGGCGGGGCGCACCCGTGGGCGTCGTGGGCCGGCGACGTGCTCGACGAGGGCGTCGTGGCGATCGTGTGCGCGAGCGCGTTGTTCGTGCTGCCCAGCGGCCGCAGTGATCCGGGGCGTCCGCACCTGCTCTCGTGGGAGGACGCGCAGCGGCTCGACTGGGGCACCCTGCTGCTGCTCGGCGGTGGGCTCTCGCTCGGCAAGCTCACCTTCGAGACCGGGCTGGCCGAGGCGATCGGGCGCGGCGTGCTGGCCAACGTCGGCGGGCTCGCCAGTCATCCCTTCGGGCTGCTGACGTGCGCGGTCGTGTTGATGCTCGTGCTGACCGAGGTGACCAGCAACACCGCGGTCACCAGCATGATGCTGCCGGTGTTCCTGGGGGTCGCGCAGGCCGCCGGGCTGTCGCCGCTGCCGGTCGCCGTGCTGGCGACCATCGCCGCCAGCTTCGCGTTCATGCTGCCGGTGTCGACGCCACCCAACGCGATGGCCTACGGCACCCGCATGATCCGCATCGAGTCGATGCTGGCCCTGGGCACCAGGCTCGATCTCGCGGGGTTGGGGTGGCTGCTGCTGCTCGGCGCGACGTTGTTGCCGCTCATCATGTGACGTAGCGGGTCGGGTCGGATGCGCCGGCGAGCGCGAAGCCCTCACGGCGCAGGCCGCAGCTCTCGCAGGCACCGCAGGCCAGGACCCACTCGCCGTCGACGACCGGATCGTAGCAGCTCACGGTGTCGGCATAGTCGACGCCGTGTCGTAGCCCGAGCGCGATGATCTCGTGCTTGCGCAGGGCCGCCAGCGGCGAACGGATCGCGATCGCCTCCCCCTCGACGCCGCGGCGGGTCGCGAGCGCAGCGACGGTCGCGAAGGCGGCGATGAACTGCGGTCGGCAGTCGGGGTAGCCGGAGTAGTCGAGCGCGTTCACGCCGATCCACAGCTCGTCGGCGCCCAGCGCCTCGGCCCACGCCAGGCCGTACGAGAGGAACAAGAGATTGCGCGCGGGGACATACGTGCTCGGGATCGCGGTGTCGCTGCTCGGCGCGCCATGTTTGGGGACGTCGAGCGCACTGCTGGCGACCAACGACGTCGCGGGTGCGAGCAGACGCCCGAGGTGCGCGAGATCGACGGTCTCGTGGGCGACTGCGGCGAAGCGCTCGGCCTGCCGCGCGGCGCACTGCAGCTCGACGGCGTGCCGCTGGCCGTAGCGAAAGCTCAGCGCGTGGATGCGGCGACCCTCGGCGTGGGCGAGCGCGAGCAGGGTGGTGGAGTCGAGTCCGCCGCTGGTCAACACCACGGCGGCACGGTCGCGATCAGCCACTGCTCGCGTCACTGGCGGGGCCGGTGGGGACGCAGTTGGGATCGGGATCGAAGTTGGGATCGTCGGGGCAGCAGTACAGCGCGAAGGTCTCGTTGTTGAAGCCGGGGTTGCAGGTGCACGACGGCTGCTGCTGCTGATCGAGGATGCAGGTGCCGCGCTCACTGCCGCCGCAGAAGAAGCCCTCGCAGGGATTCTTCGCGCTGAAGCAGTAGTTCTTGTCCTGGTTGCAGACGCCCTCGTCGCAGTGGCCGTCGGGCGCCAGGCACAGGCCGCCGAGGTTCCCGGGCGGCGCGTCCTTCTCGCGATCGGCCCCGTGAAAGCACGCGGTGGCGGTCGCCGCAAACACCAAACCGAGGAGGACTCCGAACGTGCGTGACATCGTCGACTGCTCTCGCGTTCGCACGATAGCAGAACCGCCACGCCGACGGTGCGGTGAAAAACTCGTCGTCGGCGACCACCGGCGTCGCGCCGCCGCTGCGGAGCTCGTGCGTGCCGCTCGAGCTCGGCTGGGCGAAATGCCTGGGCAAACTGCCAAGCGTTCGCGCCTCGCCACGACGCATGAAGAAACCAACGTGGGCTCGACCCACGTACGGCGTGGTCCTCGGTGCGCGGCCCCGCGCCAGTGTTCTGCAGTCGCTACGCAATTCGAAGCATCGCGTCCCGCGATCGCGCGCGCAGCTGCGGGTCGCGCGGGCGGTCGCTCGCGCCGCCGACGACGGAGCGTTTGACAACGCAACCGCGACACCGATAGCGTGCGGATCGATGCTGGCTCGATCGATCATCTCGCAACGTGCATCGCTCGCGTGTGCCCTCGCGCTCGCGCTGCCGATCGCGTCGCTGCCCGCGGCCGCGTCTGCAGCACCGCGCGTGACGCCCGAGGACGGCGCACGCAAGCGGGCCGAGGCGCAGGTGATGGGTCGCGATCTGCTCGGGGCCGATCCGGCGGCCGCCGGCATGCACTACGACGCTCGCGCGTCGGAGTGGGGCGACCCGGTGCTGTACCTCGACGCCGCCGATGCGTACATCGCCGCTGCCGAGAAGGATCGCGACGTCGCGATGGCCGAGGCAGCGATCGAGCGCGGTCGCATCGCGCTCGACCTCCTCTACTTCGCGCTCGACTCGACCGCCGATCCGAACTTCCGCATCATCGACACCAGCGCGGTGCCCGATCTGATCGCGCGCGCCAACGACGTCATCGCCAAGGCCCAGACCGTCACCGAGGACATCGCGCGCGGCGACGACGGCGAGGGCGAAGGCGACGCGACCGCGAAGCCCAAGCGGGAGCGCAAGCCCATCAACGCCCGGGCGCTGTTCCTCAGCGGCGCGGCGGTGACCGGGCTCGGGGGCGCCGTGTTGGGCGTGGGGGCCGTGGGGCTGATCATCGGCGCCGTGAACCAGAACCGGGCCGAGGACCCGAAGGTCTACGGCAGCGCCTACGACCAGGTCGCGTCCAAGGGCGAGCGGGGCAACCTCATCGCCGGCGTTGGCCTGGGGGTCGGCGGTGCACTGGTGTTGGGCGGCGTTGCGATGATGATCGCCGGTAAGGTCGTGCAGAAGCGACAAGGCCGCGCCCCCGACGAAAAAGCTACGCAGAAGAAGACAGTTCGCGTCGCGCCGGCCTTGAACGGCGTCTCGATCTCGGGGAGATTCTAGCCATGCCGAGCCGCAACAAGTTCCTGGTGCTGGTGCCGTCGTTGTCGCTGTTCATCGGGCTGGGCACGTACGCGGGCACGCCGGCAATCGCCGCCAACCATGCCGCGGCGATGGCGATGGCGTGCGACGATCCGAGCAACCTCTGTGTCGACTCGGGCGGTGCCAAGTGGGAGGCCGACAAGACGGTCACCGCCAAGGACAAGAAGAAGCGCAGCGAGAAGTCGCCGGCGACCGTGTCGCTCGCCATCGACGGCGGCCGCGGCAGCTTGTTCGTGAACGGGCGCTACGCCGGCACCGCGCCGCTCTCGGGCGTGCCCGTGCCAGGCGGTCGCAACGACGTGCAGGTGCGCGATGGCGCCACGGTGATCGCCAAGGGTGTGCTGACCGTGCCCAAGGGCGGCTCGGTGAGCTTGACCGTCCGCCATCCTTGACGCGCGCCCGCGAGGGCCGCGCCCGGCGTGCTCCAGCGGCGCCGGTCGAACGGGCAGACCAACGATCCGATCTCCCGCCGTCGCTTGCGTGGCTGACCGCACGCGATCCACCGTGCACACGGCTTCACGCTGCGCGGGCGCCTCGGCCAGCGCGGATCCGAGCCGTCACGGTCGTTGAGGCCCGAAGGCCTCACAACGTATGATGGCGTCGTGGAGGGGACGGCGCAGCGGTCGCGTTCGCGCGGCACCCTGGCAGCCGGCAGTCGCATCGGGCGCTACGTCCTGGGCCGCCGACTCGCCAAGGGCGGCATGGCCGAGCTCTACCTCGCGAAGGCGGTCGGCATCGGCGGCTTCGAGAAGCCCTGTGTGCTCAAGCTGGTGCTGCCCCACCTGACCGACGACGCGTCCTTTGTGGAGATGTTCCTCGGCGAGGCCCGCCTGGCGGCGACGCTCGATCACCCGAACGTCGTGCACGTCATCGACATCGGCGAGATCGATGGCGAGTACTTCTTCGTGATGGAGTACATGCACGGTCGCGACGTGCGTGCGCTGCTGCGGGCGTCCAACCCCGGCACGCTGCCGCTGGCGGCTGCGTTGACGATCGTGCACGAGGCCGCAGAGGGCCTCCACTACGTGCACGAGCGGCGCGATCCGACCGGGCGTTTCCTCGGCCTGGTGCATCGCGACGTGTCGCCGTCGAATGTGATGGTCAGCTTCGACGGCACCGTGAAGCTGGTCGACTTCGGCATCGCCAAGGCCACCGAGATGCGCCACGCCACGCGCACCGGGGTGCTCAAGGGCAAGGTGCACTACATGGCGCCGGAGCAGTGTGAGGGGCTCGCGCTCGATCGTCGCACCGACGTGTTCGCGCTCGGCATCCTGCTCTACGAGATGACCACTGGCCGGCCGCTCTTCACCGGCACCAACGACTACTACGTGATGTCGCGGATCGTCCGTGGCGTGTTCGCGCGGCCCCGCGAGGTCGACCCGGCGTATCCGCCGGAGCTCGAGCGCATCGTGATGCGTGCGCTGGCCCGCGAGCCGAACGAGCGCTACGTGTCGGCGCAGGCGCTGCAGGTCGACATCGAGGCCTACGCCCGGACGGCCGGTCTCACGCTGTCGTCGCGCGTGTTGGTCGAGACGATGCACGACATGTTCGGCGAGGCGCCGCTGCCGAACTTCGAGGACGACGAAGAAGAGTCGAACCCCACGGTCCTGCACGTGTCGCAGAGCGTCGACAGTGCGGCGGTCGCCAACCTGACGGCGCCGACCGATGTGTTGATGGCGCCGCGGCAGCTCTCGCGGGTCGCTGCGCCGCCCCGGCGCCGCACGGTCGCGCTCGCGCTCGCGCTGGGACTCGGCGTGCCGTGCTTGACGATCGGCGCGTGGGCTGCGGTCGAGCTCGGGGTCGCCGACGAGGCCGCCGCGCAGGACGTCGCGCCCGCGCCGGTGGCCCAGGCCCCGGTGGTCGCCGATCCGAGCCCTGCGGCCCCGACACTCGGTCCGCCGCGGCTGGCCCCGGCCGGCACGCGCGCGGTGGCGCTGCCGAGCTCGGCGGTCGATCGGGCGGTCACACCGACCGAGGCGCCGCTGGTGCTACCCGCGGTGGAGCCCACCGACGATGTGATCGAGATCGAGCCCGGTGACGAGCAGTCCCAGGTCGGCGACCCGTCGGAGCCCGGTGCGCCGAGCGAACCGAGTGAGGTGGCGCAGGCCGTACACGTCGCCGACGCGGGCATCGCGGAGGCCGGTGCAGCCGCGGGTCGCACGAAGGCGAAGCGGCGGGCCGCCAGCGCCCGCAAGCGCAAGTCCGGGCACGCCTCCGCCGCGAAGCACACCGGTGCGCAAGACGACGTCGACGCGATGTATCCTTCCGGCGGTTGATCGCCTCACTGCCGCTTCGGTTCGCGCTGCTGCTGGCCGCCGAGCCACCGCACGAGGGCTTCGACGAGCTGATCGCGAAGGCCGAGGCGGCCTTTGGCGCGAAGGACTACGACGTCGCGAGTCGAGCCTTCGCCGACGCCTATGCGCTCGAGCCGGTGCCGAAATACCTGTTCGCGCGGGCGCAGGCGGAGCGCCTGGCCGGCCGGTGCAACGTCGCGGTGCCGCTGTACGAGCAGTTCCTGGCCTCGGCGCCATCGAAGGCCGAGGTCGAGCGCGCCCGGCAGGCACGAGCCCGCTGCCTCGAGGGCGCGGGCGCCGGCGATCCGGTCGGTGAGCTCGACGGCTCCGCGTCGCCGAGCGCGGCCGATCGCCCGCCGGCCAAGCCGCCGGCGCCGTGGTACCGCGACCCGGTGGGTGGTGCCCTGGTCGCGACCGGAGGGGTCGCCGCGATCATCGGCGCCAGCGTGCTCGGCTTCGCACTGGGCAAGGACCGGCGCGCCGACCGGGCCGCGAACGAAGGCGACTACGTCGACGAGAAGGACGCCGCGAAGCCGCCGCAGCGCGCAGGCATCGCGGTGCTCTCGGTGGGTGGCGCGCTGCTGGTGGCGGGTGCGATCCGCTGGGGCGTTCTGGCCTCACGGCAGAAGCGGCGCGCGCGTGCGGCCGCCGCCGTGGTGCCGGGTGCCCGTGGCGTGTCGGTCACGTTCGCGCTGCGCTTCTGACGAGCGCGCGTGCGCCGGACGCAGCCGCGGCAGCACGGCTTGGGTCCCGGCGCGCGACCGTGTCACGCTTGTCGGCGAGGACGCGGCGTGCGTGGGTTCCGAGCGGCGATGGGCGTGGGTGGCGTGACGCTGCTGGTGGCCGCGTGCCTGCAGCCGCGCGCGTTCCCCTGTACGTCGGCCGGCGACTGCGTGCTGGGCTCGCGCGCGGGGCAGTGCGTCGATCCAGGCTACTGCGCCTACCCCGACGACGATTGCGAAGACGGGCTGCGCTACGGGCCCGCCGCGGGCGAGGGGCTCGCCGATCGCTGCTTCGATCGCGGCGGTGATGCATCGTCGGACTCCACCACGCCGGTCTCGAACATCGACTGCGGCGTCTGCAATGCGCCGCCCGACGAGTGCCTCGACGCGATGGGTACCTGCATCGATGGCGAGTGCAGCTATCCCCCGCGCGCCGCCGGTGGGAGCTGCGGCGCCGACGATCCTTGTATCGGCGTCGGTCGCTGCGACGGCAGCGGGCTGTGCGTGCCGGTCGATCCGCCGTGCGACGATCCGCCCTCGGGGTGCCACGAGGCGATCGGCAGCTGTGGCCCCGATGGTCGCTGCACGTACGCGCCGCGCGAGGGCGGCTCGCCGTGCGAGGACGGCCACGGCTGCACCTACGGCGATCAGTGCGACGGCGCGGGCGCGTGCGTGCCGGGGGCGGTGTGTCCCAGCGAGAATGCCTGCGCGATCGGCAGCTGCGGCGCCTCGCAGCAGTGCAGCTACTTTCCCGCGATCGATGGCACCGCATGCGACGTCGGGGCCTGCTGCGCGGGCAGCTGCGTCGACCTCGGCAGTGATCCGGCCAATTGCGGCGGCTGTGGCACCGCCTGCGTGTTGCCGCAGACCTGCGTCGAGGTCGGTGGGGTGCCGGGCTGTGCGTGACCACAGCGGACGGCGCGGCATCCACGGCGCTCGCGGCCGCAACGGCGCCAAGGTCTTGCGAGGGGTGCCGTTGCCGGCCCGCGCATGCGCGCGGAACTTAAGCGCTTCGAAAAACCACGACAGTCGGCGATGATGGTGACCGAGGTGCACGCGCGACGACGTGGGTCGGTGCTCGGTGCGGTGTTCACGGCACTCGCGCTCCAGGCATGTCTCGGCGAGACGATCTATCCGTGCACCGGCGACCTCGAGTGCGTGGTCGAAGGCGTCCAGGGCTCGTGCCAGAGCTCGGGCTTCTGCGCCTACCCCGATGGTCGCTGCCCATCGCAGCTGCGCTACGGACCGGCCGCCGATCGCAGGTTCGAGTGCGTGCCGGTCGGGGTTGCCTCCGACGGTGATTCCCACGCGTTCGTGGCCACCGGCGGTGACACCGACGGCAGCTCCAGCACCACCGCGGTGGTCACCAGCACCGGGGCGATCGAGGGCTCCGGCAGCGGCGGCTGCACGGTGTGCGACGACCCGCCGGGACCGTGCTTCGAGCCGCTGGGCGCGTGCGGCGACGACGGCTGCATCTATACCCCGCTGTCCTCGGGGCTGCGCTGCGTGATCGACGACCCTTGCGTCACGGCGGCGCAGTGCGATGGCGCCGGGCAGTGCGTCGTGACCGGCGGCATGCAGTGCAACGCCCCGCCGGACAGCTGCCACGAGCCGCGCGGGACCTGCGAGCAAGATGGCACCTGCAGCTACGCGCTCAAGCCCGCCAACAGCCCCTGCGACGACGACGACGGCTGCACCACCGGCGAGCGCTGCGATGCTGCCGGCGTCTGCGGTGGCGGCGAATCGTGCACGAGCAACAACCCCTGCGAGACCGCGAGCTGCAGCGGTGGCACCTGCGTGTTCGCGCCGGTCGCCGATGGCAGCTCGTGCGGCGCCGCGGACTCGGCCCGCTGCTGCGGCGGTGACTGTGTCGACATCTCCAGCGACGAGGACAACTGCGGCGGCTGCGGGGTCGGCTGCGACGCCGACGACATCTGCGAGAGCGTGTCGGTAACCTCGACCTGCGATCCCGCGCCGGCCAACACCAGTGGTCGCTGCACCTGCGACGGCGCCAACGCCGATTGCCCGCTGGGCCAGCTATGCCGCACCGTCACGCCGTTCAACAACCGCTGCACGCCGAACTCGGCAGCGAACTGCGTGAACGACTTCGTCGATGTGAACCTGTGTCCGAACTACTGCGCGTACCCGTGAGGGATCACGGCGCCGCGGCTGGGGTCGGTGGCTTGGCCAGCGTGCGCACGCAGACCACGCGCCCGCCCTTCCACCGCTGCGGTGCCGTGCCCATGCGCGCGTGATCGGAGTTCCACACCACGCGCATGCTGCCGAAGGTGTCGCCTTCGGTCGCCGACCAGAACTTGCCGTCGGCGAGCATCGAGTTGGCGGTGAGCGAGCCGAGCTCGCCGACCCGGGGCAATCGCCACTGCGCGACGCCGCCCACGTCGAGCGCCTCGCAGTAGGCCTTCGCCTGCGCGAAGGTCATGCGCGCGCTGCCCTTGAGGATGCGCTTGCCCTTCTTCTTGGGTGGCTCGGCCGACACCAACAGGATGTCGAGCGCGCGGAACTTGCGAGCGACCAGTCCGCCGTAGATCGCCTGCATCTCGGCCTCGTCGATGACCGGTTCGGCGGGCGCATCGGCGGCGACGATGGTCGGCTCCTCGGGCACCGCCGCGGTGACGGGCGGTGGTGGCGGCAGCATGGTCGGCGGCGTGGGCACCGGCATGGCCAGCACCGTCGGTGCCGCGACGGGGGCGGCCACGGGTGCCGCCACGGGGACGGGCGCGGCGGGGGCGGCCATCGTCGGGATGTGCTCGGCGAGGTGGCTCAGCAGCGGCGCGGCGGTCTGCGCGGTCTGGCTGGGGCCGCTGGCGATCGCGACCGTGGTCACCAGCAAGGCGACCCCGGCGGCGACCAACGCCGCCAGCTGCACGGGCCGACGCGTCAGCGCGCGGGCGACCACCAGCGGATGCGCGTCGGTGTGTGGCCCGCGATCGACCGGCACCGTACCCGATGGCGAACCCGCGAACGCGGCCACCGTCGCGCCGGGGTGCGGCAGCTCGACCGCCGGTGACGGCGCGCCGGGATGATCCGGCACTGAGGTCACCAGCGTCGCGCGGCGCGGTCCGACCCGCAGGCCCATGCGTTGCGCACGCTCGATGATCTCGATCGCACCGCGCCACTCGGGCGGCATCACGACCACGCGATGGGGCTGCACGCCCGCCTCGAGCAACCGCGTGCGGAGACGTTCGAGTCGCGCGCTGGTCAGCTCGAGGTCGGGGAACAGCAGGTAGCCCGCGTCGCCACGACGCGACGCGCTCGCGAGCAGGCCGTCGTCGCGGGTCTCGATGCCGCTGACGACCTCGACCGCGAGTCCGCGCGCGGCGAGCTGTTCCAACGCAGGACCCAACAGGTGGCGCGCATCCTTGGCGCAGCCGAGCACCAACACTTGATCCGTCGTCGAGTCCGCCATGGAGTTCACCTCGAGGAAAAGGAGTAATCCATGGTACAGCAATTGCCGATGTTGTAAAGCGCGAAGATCGGGCCGGAAACCCGTGTTCGGGCTCCGATCTGCGTTCGGTGAGCGAACGGCCGACCGGCCAGTTCCAACGAGCCGGGCTAGCTCGGTGCGCCGGGCCGGGCGACGTCGCGGCGCGGGTCTTCCTCGTCGAGCAGGATCACCGGCAGCGGCTCGCGTCGACCCGGACTCCAGTGCAGCAGCTCGCCCTCGTGGTCGCGCACGCGCAGGAACGTGAACTGCACCCGCTCGCGCGGCAGCAGCACGTCGTGGGTGAACACGGCGATCCACGTGCCGGTGTTGAAGTACCACGCGGGGCGCTCGACGCTGCCGCCGATGCGCCACAGCACCTCGTCGTGGCTGTGTCCGAAGCTGACGACCGGCACGTCGACGATGGTGGCGAGCTCGGCCGCCGCGCGGCGCATGGGCTCGGGTGGCACGGTGCGGCCGCCTCGCAACACCGTGAACGCCAGCGCGCCGAACAACATCAGCAGGAACACGAAGCTGAACGCCAGGAACAACGTGGCCTTGCCGAGCAGGCCCAGCTGGACCTGATCGATCGCGTGGTTGCCGGCGAACCAGATGCCGAGCACCAGCATGCTGACCAGCAAGAAGGCGCCGGCGAGCTTGAAGGTCTGCAGGCCGAGGCCGCGGATCGCCTGCACGAGGTCGGTGTGGGTGTCCTTGAGGCGGTCGATCGCGTAGAGCCGCTCGCCCAACCCGCTGCGCGTTGCCAGCTCGGCGAGCTCACGGGCATGGTTGTCGGCGATGCGGGTGCGTGCGCGCGAGGGGTACTTCAGCACGCGCTTGACGACCTGCCACCAGAAGCGCCAGTGGCTGCGCACGACCCCGAGCAGCAGCTGTGGGTTGTTGAATGCCAGCCACTTGAGATAGCGGCTGTTGGCGCGCGTGCTCGGCACGATGAACGTGATGTGGCCGAACGCGTTGTAGAGGTAGCGCTGGAAGAAGTTGCCCAGCGGGTTGTCGAGCTCGGCTTCGTGCACGGCGTCGGGAAGATCGACCAAGCCGCGGCGCAGCGGATAGCGGAATGCGTTCTCCGGATCGTACTGGCAGCCGTGCTCGATCCAGGCGCGGCCCGGCTCGTGGTAGAACCACGGCTCGAAGCGCAGTCGCGCGAGCGCCTCGGTGGCCTCGCGCGCGCTGCCGAGCTCGCCGTGCTGCAACAGCGCCTCGCGCAGTGCCTGTTGCACCGGCGCCCACTGCAGCTCGATGTCGTGGTTGCCGGGCAGCATGATGATCTCGTGGCCCTCGCGCAGCACCAGCCCCATGGCGGCGCAGAAGCGGGGGTGGCCGTCGAGGATGCGCGAGAGCTCGGCGGCGGCGCGCGACGGCGTCAGCACCGGGGCGAAGCCCGAGCGGCGCTCGGGCGTGTCGCCCTCGAGCGGCACCGGATCGAGCCGCAGGAGATCGAAGGCGTCGCCGTTGAAGATGAGCTTGAAGCGGCGGTCGTTGGCGCGCGCGTCGTCGCATAGCCAGCCGCAGAAGCGTCGGAAGTCGTCGTCGTAGAAGAAGGTCTCGAGTTCGTAGTACCGACCCGACTCGCGGTTCTTGCCGCGGCCGATGTGCAAGTCGCTGACGACCACGATGTCGTGCAGCCGCACGGGTTCGCTCTGCTCAGTCATCGGCCTCCGCGCCCGGTCGTAGCCACGCCGCCAGAGCGACGAAGGTCGCCGCCACGCCACCGGCGAGGCCGAACGCCATTGGGGTCGCCATCGCCTGCGGGGCGTACCACAGCAACAAGCCCACGGTCGCGAGCTGTCGCGCGACATCGAGGGGCGCGGCCCAGCGCTTGCGCTCGAGCCGACCGACCAGTGCCACGAGCGTCGCGAGCACGACCACGCCGGGTCCGATTGCCGCCGTGCGAGTGGTCGTCTCGGCGAGCGAGAGCACGATGCCGCTACCGACGAAGGCGAGCCAGAAGTGCAGCAGCGCGTAGCGCTGCAGTCGTCGCGTCGCGGCCGGCGCGTACTTCACGTAGTGCGCACGGTCGACCGCTGGAGGTGGCTTGCCGGCGCCCAGCTCGGCGGGCTGCCACCCGGGGTGTTTCCACCACACGCGCACGCGGTCCCACCACCGCGGGAATCGCCGGGCATCGCGGTGCACCTGCGCGTAGTACTCGAGATTGGCCCACAGCGGGTTGTAGCTGTGCAGCGGCTTGGTCACGCCGAACACGACGGGTTGCTGCTCGGGCGCGAGCGTGCCGAACAGACGGTCCCAGAGGATGAAGATGCCGCCGTAGTTCTTGTCGAGGTACTGCGGGTTGATGCCGTGGTGAACGCGGTGGTGCGACGGCGTGTTGAACACCGCCTCGTAGCGACCGAGATCCCCGACCAGCTCGGTATGGGTCCAGAACTGGTAGAAGAGATTGAGGGCGTACATCGTGACCCACACGTGCGCGGGCACCCCGAGCAGGGCGAGCGGCGCGTAGAACACGAATGCGGTCAGCAGCTCGAACGCGGGCTGCCGCAGCGCGACCGAGAGGTTGAAATCCTCGCTGTGGTGGTGCACGACGTGCACACCCCACATGAAGTTGACGACGTGGCTGAGCCGGTGCCACCAGTAGAACGCGAGGTCGATGCCCACGAACGCGACCAGCCACGGCCACGGGCTCCCGGGCGCGAACTCGACCAGGCGCGCGTGCTCGTACAGCCACGCGTAGGCGAGCAGCGCCAGCAGCTTGAAGAACAGCTCGAAGACCTGCGAGATGATGCCGGCGCTCAGGTCCGACATCATGGT
>WBZX01002401.1_pt1 | contig 12714 bp, 7 predicted proteins | sample 5204211 | NCBI WGS metagenome assembly WBZX01 (sample SAMN12344362, study PRJNA552823) | activated sludge metagenome | biome: Activated sludge suspended growth; feature: Nitrification reactor; material: Wastewater; isolation source: activated sludge from nitrification reactor of wastewater treatment...
CGCCCTGCGCCTCGTTGAAGTAGAGCTCGCCGAAGGCCAGGTACGCGCTCGCGACGTACTTCGACGTCGGCGACTTCTGGATGAGCTGGAGATACACCTTGCGGGCCTTGTCGAGCTCGCCCGCCTGCTCGTGCTCGTACGCGAGGAAATAGAGCGCCTCGTCCACGCAGCCGGAGCTCTTCGAGGGAGTGGCCGTATTCGGGCTGACGCAGTAGGTGCCGTGATCGGCGATGAGCTTCTCGTAGTACTTGATGGCGTTCTGCCGGGCGGCGACGAGCACCTTGTCGGCCTTGTCGCGCTCCTGGACGAGCTTGGGGACAGCGGCCTTCTGCGACGCGCTCGCGCCGGGAGACTGGCCCACTCCGATGGAGATGGCGGCCTCGGTGCGCGTGCGGAACGCCGCCGACTCCAGCTCGACGTAGTCGTCCGCGAGGCGGCGGAGCAGGCCCGGCCTGTCGGAGGCGCCGCGCGGCGTCTGGTTGAACAGCGTCTCTTCTTGCTGGATCTGGGTGACGAGGAGCTGCTGCGCGCGAATGGCCATGTTCCCGCGGCCGGAGCGGGGCCCCTGCCCCGGGGTCGGGTCGGGGTTCTTGGGAGGTGCGGTGTTGCTCACCGGCTTGGGCTGGGCCGGCGGCGCCTTGAGGACGACGTCCGGCTTCTTGCCCGCGGAGGGCTTGGCGATGCCCGCAGGGCACTGCGAGAGTACGTCTTTGCTGGCCTGAGAGACGCAGACGCCGGCGTCGTCCGCGAGAGCGCCGCCGGACGCGAGCGCGCACGCGGCGAGGGCGGCCGCGGCGCACGCCCGAAGGCCCACGATGGAGTGACTCATGGAAAGGACCCCTTTCGGAGAGGAAGAACGGGAGACCGCCCGCCCTCCCTCGCGACGCCGCACGCGAGAAAGGCGGAGCCGCCGGCTGCTGCGCGAGAGCGGCCGGCGACGAGGAGAGGGGCAGCGGATGTTCTGGGGTCTAGGATGGGACAGGACGGAATTCTTTGGGTCCGGTGGAACGTTCGAGCGCCTGGAGCGTCGAAGTCGATTTCTCACCCAAAGGGGAGCGACGCGCGGTGTCTACCGCGGCGCCCGCGCATCTGCCGGGCCTGTCACTGGCAAAGCAAGTAGCTGTTGTCGCCGAACGAGCAGCTCATCCCCTGGGGGCAGACGGAGCCCATCGTCGCGCACGAAGAGCAGTAGTTCGGTGCCCCCATCACGGACACGCAGTGCGCGAGCTCGGGGGGCGGCCACTGGCTGACGCACACCTCGTAGAGGTGGCACGTCGAGAAGGGGCCGCAGGGCTCCCCGAGGGGCAGGCACTGGCTGCCGTCGCCGGGGAACGAGAAGGCGAGGAGCCCTGTCGCGGACAGCGTCGAGATCACCGTCGTCGCGCCTGTCTTGGGGTCCATCCTCCGGAAGGTCGGAGTCATCTTGCCGGGACCCCCGATCTCCGGGTAGTGCGTCAGATACAGCTGCTCTTCCGAGGGATCGTAGGCGAGAGAGGCATAGTAGCCGTTACCGTAGGTGTCGCCCCAGAGGATGCCGGCGTCGCCCACGAGCGTCCAGACGTCCGTGGCGATCTCGTAGCGATAGAGGGCCGTCCCGGCGAGCGCGTAGAGCCGGTGGTGGTGCGGGTCGTGCGCCAGCGCCACGACGGTCGGCCCCGGCAGGCTGATCTGCCCGAGCACCTGGCCGTTCACGCCCATCTTCCGGATACCGTAGGTGCCAATCCAGCCGCCGACGTAGAAGAGATCCTGCGCCGGATCGTGGACGATCTGGTAGGGGGCCACGCTCGCGGGGAGGGCTATTGGACCCGTGAAGTCGTCCTTGGTGATCTTGATGTCCGCTCCCATGCCGTAGTAGAAGTGGGCGTTCCTGCGATCGTAGGCCCGCGCCCGCGCCCTGGCAGGCACCGGCGGCCCCGCAATACGACGGGTCGTTCTGCGGGTCGACGCAGGCGCCGGCGCAAAGGACCTCTCCCGCCTGTCGCCGTCGTGGTCCCGGTGTCCGTCGTGGTCCCGGTGTCCGTCGTGGTCCCGGTGTCCGTCGTCGTCCCCGTGTCCGTCGTCGTCCCCGTATCCGTCGTCGTCGCCGATGAAATCCGCAGCGCCGCCGGCCGCTCGTCGGTGGTAGAATCGCCTCATGGTCCGCTTCAACTGCGCACTTCCGTGGCTCCTGGCGCCCCTCGCTCTCTTCGCCGCCGCCTGCGGAGGCGGGCAAATCGGCTCCTCGGGCGGCGGCGGAGCCACCGCGTCGGGGGGCGCCGGGGGCACCGGCGGCACCACCGCCACGGGGGGCGGCGGGACGGGAGGCCTCGGCGGCACCGGCGGCGCCGCGACAGGCGGCGGAGGCGCGGGAGGCGCCCCGATGAAGTCCCCTTATCACCTGGTGGGCAGGTTCGACGAGTCCAACCCCGAGCGGCCGACCTCCACCTGGTCGGGCTCGACGTTTCGCACGCGAATCGAAGGCTCTTCCGTCTCGTTGCTCCTCGGCGGAGCGGCGAACGTCCTCTTCCAGATCGAGATTGACGGCGCGTCCACGGGCACGTTCGAGACGAGCGGCGGCGATCAGAAGTACGACGTCGCCACCGGCCTGTCCGCGGGACAGCACGACATCGTGATCGTCCGGCGCAACGAGGGCTTCTTCGGCGACGTCGAGTTCGTCGGCTTCGAGCCCGGCGCCGGCGCGTCGCTCGTCCCCACGCCGTGGCCCTACGTCCACCGGCTGGAGCTCATCGGCGACTCGCTCACCGCCGGATACGGCATCGAGGGGGCGAACGCCAACTGCAACTTCAGCGGCGCGACCGAGTCCTTCTATGGCACGTACGGCGCCGTCGCCGGGCGGGCCCTCTCCGCGGCCGTCCACGGGATCGCCTACTCCGGAAAAGGAGTATTCCAGAACTACGGCGGCGACAAGAACGAGATGATGCCCGAGCTGTGGCACCGCACGCTGACGAACGATCCCGCGAGCCAGTGGGACTACTCGAAGTTCACGCCCGAGGCCGTGGTGGTCAATCTGGGCACCAACGACTTCTCGGCCACCATCGCCGAGGGCGACTTCGAGGGCGCCTATGTGGGGCTGCTCGCCGACATCCGGCAACGGTACCCGAGCGCGATGATCTTCTGCGTGACGTGGGCGCACTGGGGCGCTTCCAAGGAGGGGTGGGTCCAGAAGGCAATGACCATGTCCGGCGACGCGAACCTCCGGCACGTGGGCTTCAGCATCGATCCGGCCGACGGCCTCGGGTGCGACTCCCACACCAACCTCGTCACGAATGCCAAGCTCGGCGCCGTCCTCACCAAGGCCCTCCAGGACGAGCTCGGCTGGTAGCCCCTGAAAGAGCGGACCTCGAGCGACGTTGTACGGCCCGCCATGGCACAGAGGCCGTGGCACCTGGCTTGCAAAAGGCCAGCCCGCTTGCCCTTGTTTTCTCGCTTTCTTTGTCGCTGACCCCTGACGTCCACGTCACGGTGCAGCGAGGAGGTTCGAATGACGCGTCGAACGAGTCCTGGCTTGTTCGCGGCCTGTGCCGCCCTGTCTGCTTCTTCTCTCGCGATGCTCACGACGACGGACGCGCGCGCCTGCGGAGGGTGCTTCACCCAGACGTCCACCCCGGGCGGGTCCGAGTCGACGATCGTCACCGCGCACCGGATGGCTCTCTCCGTATCCACGGAGCGCACCGTCCTCTGGGACCAGATCCAGTACCAGGGCGCCCCCGAGGAGTTCGCGTGGGTCCTCCCCGTCAAGCCCGGGACGACGATCAACCTCGCCTCCGACGCGTTCTTCGAGGCGCTCGACGCCGCCACCACCGCGCACGCCAGCCCGCCGCCGGGCGTCGTCTGCACGCAGACGACTCCGGGCATGAACGGCAACGTCAACGACGGCGACTACGGCTATTACGGCGGCTGCTCGCTCACCGGCTGCGGCTCCGGCCGCAACCTCGGAGAGGTCGGCGCGGGAGGCAGCGGCGGCGGTTCCACGACGATCACCATCGGCGTGGCCGTGCCCATCCCGACGGTGGAGGTCGTCCACCAGGAGTCGATTGGCCCCTACGAGGCCGTCGTGCTCAGCAGCAACAAGCCCGGAGCTCTCTACGACTGGCTCCTCGATCACGGCTTTGGCATCGACCCCACCATGGAGCCCATCGTGGACGCCTACGAGGCCGAGTCCTTCGACTTCGTGGCGCTGCGCCTCATCCCGGGGGCGGACGTCCGCCAGATGCGCCCCGTGCGCGTCATCTCGCCGGGCGCGGCCCCCGTGCTCCCGCTCCGCATGGTCGCCGCGGGCACGGGCGCCAACGTCGCGATGACCCTCTTCCTCCTCGGCGAGGGGCGGTGGTCACCCTCGAATTTCGCTTCGGCGGAGATCTCTCAGGGCCAGGTCGTGTGGGACTTCGACACGAGCAGCTCCAACTATGCCCCTCTCCGCGCGGGCGCGCTCGCGGCCGGCGACGGGTCGAGCTGGCTCACCACGTATTCGAAGCCCGGCGCGCTCCTCGGCCAGGTCTTCAACCCCGTGTCGATGACGAACGTGGCCTACCAGACGTCGGCGGGCCAGAGCGCGAACAGCATCGCGGAGCTCTACGTCCTGCAGGCGCTCACCAACGGGGAGATCGCCGACACGAGCTGTCTCCAGGGCGTCTACAACGCCGCCGCCAGCTACGGCAAGGTCGTCGACCCCTGCGGCGACCAGACAGAGGACGGCGGCTCGGGCGGGGCCGGCGGCAGCACGGCCACGGGAGGCACCGGCGGCGCCGGCGGCAGCACGGCCACGGGAGGCACCGGCGGAGCCGGCGGAAGCACGGCCACGGGCGGGGCCGGAGGAGCCCCCATGACGGGCGGCGCCGGCGGCGCCACGAGCACCGGGACAGGAGGAGTCGGCGGCGCGACGGGCACCGGCGGCGCCCCCGCGGACACATGCGCACACTCCGTATGCTCACCCGGCGACGGCCTCGAGTTCGGGTGCAGCGCGTGCGCGACGGCGATCTGCCAGGCCAACCCCGCGTGCTGCCTCGACGGGTGGGACGACGGGTGCGTCGGGCTGATCACCCCCGTCTGTCACCTCGAGTGCGGGCCGGAAGGCCAGCTCTGCCCCGGCGACGTGCAGCCCGGCGACGTCCTCGCGTCGACCCTCGCCTGCGGCGACGCCGACGACCTCGCCATCGCCCTCGTCGGGATGCACCCGGCCTCCGTGTGGGTCACTCGCCTGGAGGCCAATCTGCCGCGGGCGGCCCTCGCGAACGACCTCCAGCTCCAGGCCGCCGGGCAGTCCCCTGTCGAGAACTGGCTCCAGGCCGGCTCGTTCGCCGGTGATCCGTGCAACGCCGTCACCGCGGGCGCCCCCGTGGCGAAAGCCGGCGAGCCGCGCAAGCGCCCGCCGTTCGGAACCGACCTCCTCGCGGCCGCCCTGACGCTCGCGACGCTGCTCGGCGCCGGCGCCCGGCGCGCCCTCCGCCGGCACGGCCGCGACGCCGCGTAGCGCGCCACTCCCGCTCCCGCTCCCGCTCCCCCTCCCGCTCTCGCGTCGTGCCGCCGCGCTCTCCTTTGGGGGGGCACGGAGACGCGGCGCGGCGGGGCCGGGGGCCGGAGGGGCGCCTGCCGCGCCCCCAAAAGAAGATTGCCACTCTCGGAGACTGCCAGTCAGGCCGCGACCTCCAGGAGGCCGCCGAGGAGGGCCTCCCGGATCTGCGGGAGGGCGCTCTCGCGGGCCGCGTCGGGCGGGAGCTCGGCGCGCTCCGCGAACGTCGCGATGCCCGTCCGGACGTCCGGTGACTCGTGCACGAAGGTCGCCAGAAAGAGCATCTCCGCCGTGATCTCCATCGGCGGGACGAGCGCGCCCTGCGCGAAGCGCGCGAAGAGCCTGGGCGTCACGTCGGCGCCGGGGCCGTCCTGCTCCTGCCCGAGCACCGTGCCCTCCGGCACACGGAGCTTGGCGAGGAGGAGCTTGCCTGTCTCGGCGGCGATCGCGCGCGCCGCAAACAGCTTGTCGAACCGCTCGCTCGTCACCGGAGCGCGGGAGAGCGGGGCGACCTTGAGGACATCGGTCCTCCCCGGGCGCCCGGGCCCGCGCTGCACGGCCGCGATCGACGGGACGAGGCCGCGAATCCCGGAGCGCTCGAGGTGCAGGAGGCGGCGCTCCACCTCCTCTTCGTACCTGGGGCCGAGCCTCGGGAACAGGCCCGCTGCGTAGGCCGTCGCGTGCTCGTCGGGGCCCACGGGGGGCGCCGTCAGGACCACGGCGTCCATCCCGGCGCCGATCGCCGCCTGGATCCTGTCCTGGAGCGGTGTCCCGTCCTCGGGCCAGTCCACGCGAAACACGGCACGACCGCCGCGCGCGAGGTGCGCCCGCACGCCGCCGAGGAGCGCCAGCGCGAGCTCGTCGCCGCGGCGGCCGCCGTCGAGGAACGTGGCCGCCTCCGAGCCCTCGGCGGCGGCCACGAAGGGGGGCTGGCAGGCGATGAGATCGAACGTCTCGCCCGCGCACGCCGCGAAGCCGTCGCTCACCCGAAACTCGATGTTACGAATGCCGTTGATGCGCGCGTTCACCTGCGCGAGCACGAGCGCGCGAGGGTTGATGTCGGTCGCCACGACGCGCTCCGCCGCGGCCGCGAGGAGGAGCCCGCACGTGCCGGCGCCGCAGCCGAGATCGAGGGCGCTCTTCTTCTTCGCGTCGGGGAACACGGCGCGGCACAGCTCGATGGTGCCGTCGCCGAAGCCCATGACGCCCTCGCCGCCCGCGGAGAGCTCGTCGGAGAGGATGAAGAGGTCGTTGAACAGGCTGAGGACGAACGGCGACACGAGCGCTCCGCCGGCCTGCCGCACGAGGAAGCCGATGCGCTCGAGGGCCGGGAGATCCTCGCCGAACGCCGCCGCCGCCTCGTCCTCGGTGATGGGATCGCTGAAGAGCAGCGCGCGCATCGCGAAGCCCACGGGCTCCTTCAGGCGCCGCAGGTGGTAGCTGCGGATGGGCGCGCGCAGGACCGGGTGGAGGCCGGCCACGGCGCCGACGATGGGCGCCACGCGCGCCGTCGTGAGGCCGAGATCACGGAGCCTCCGCGCGAGCGCGCGAAAGGCGTCGGGGGGGTGATCGAGGAGGCGGGAGACGTCGGGCAGCGGCATGGCGGGGCGGAGCATACCGAAATTCAGAACGAATAGCCTGCCTGCAAGCGGCCGAGGACGCGCGGGGAGTCGGGGGAGAGGCCGAATGCAGGGCCGGCCGTCAACCGGACGCGGCCGAGATCCAGCGAGGCCATCGGTGACAGGAAGTGACGGACCCCGCCCTCCGCCTCTTCTTCCTCGCCCTCCCAGGCGCCCTCGAGATCCTGCACGACGTACTCCGCCCCGACGCGGAGGAAGCTCACGACCTTCACCGTGGCGCCCGTCGAGACGAGCAGATCGATCGCGTCGCGGTCGGGGGCGAAGATGTGGGAGCCGAGGCCCATGAGGACGAGGCGCACGGGGCCCACGTCGCCGGCGAGGGTGACGCGGCCCCAGGCGCCGTCGGACTGGCCCAGCTCGCGGAGGTAGCCCGCGGAGAGTGCCAGTTTGAGGGGGAAGCTCGCCGGCAGCGGATAGGCCGTGACGCCCACCATCCCGCCCGCGCTCACCGAGCTGCCGTCCCCGGAGAGGAGGCCCTCCGCCTGCACGGAGGCGAACTTGAATACACCGACTTCGACCCCCGCGCCGAACACCGCCCCTGCGTGGACGAGGTTGGCCGCGAAGGGCCGCCCGGCGCCCAGGGTCGTGTCGGCATAACCGACGTTCATCGTCGCGAGCACGTGGCCCGGAGGGGGCGCCGTCGCGTCCGGCGTGTACAGCCAGGGTCGCTCCACGCCCTCGAAGGGGTGGGCCGGCTTCGCGGGCTCGACCACGTCGGTCGTGGCGGCGCGCGCGGGCGGCGGCTCCGGCGCGGCGGGCCCCGGCGCGGGCTCCGCGAGCGCCTGCGAGGCGAGGCCGAGAGAGAGGCCGAACGAGAGCAGCGAGGCGGCGACGGGGGCTGCGAAGCGGGTCGAGCGAAGAGGGTCCAGGGCCATGAAGTGAAGTCCTTTCGAGGCAGGCGGCGAGTGGTCCAGGGCCGGCGGGCGCACAACTTCCATCGACGCGGGCACGGCGGCAATCGGATTCGCGATCTGCCGCGCGACCGCCGCGGATACGGCACGAGCGATGCAGCGCGCCGCGCCCGGAGTGCGAAGGGCCGCGCGCGAGGCGCGATCCTCGCCGCCGCTCGCGCACGCGGTGCAGCGCGTGCGGCGCCGATGAAAAGGCTGCGCGCCGCGAAAGGAACATCGCCATGCGGATCCTGCTCGTCGGCGCGGAGCTCGAAGAGAACCTGGCTCTGCGGTCCCTCGCCGCCGTCCTCGAGCCGGCGGGCCACACCGTCACGCTCGCGGGGTTCGCCACCGCCGCGGACACGGCCTCGGTGCTCGCGACGACGCGGGAGACGGCGCCCGATCTCATCGGGATGTCGATGACGTTCCAGTTCCGAGCGCAGGAGTTCGGGGCGCTCGCGGGCGAGCTGCGCGCCGCGGGCTACCGCGGGCACATCACCGTCGGCGGCCATTTCCCGACGTTCGCGTACGAGGAGGTGCTCCGGTGCTTCCCGGCGATCGACACCGTGGTCCGCCACGAGGGCGAGGAGACGCTCCCCGAGCTGTGCCGCGCCCTCGCCAAAGGGCCCGGCCAGGCGTCCCTCGCGGACATCCGAGGGCTCGTGTTCCGCGCGGCCGACGGCGCCCTCGTGTGCAACGCCGCGCGGCCGCTCGTCGGCGATCTGGACGGGCTCCCCTTCGCCAAGCGCGTCGGCGCGCCGCAGCTCCACCTCGGTATCCCGGCGGCGTTCATGGTGGGCAGTCGCGGGTGCTATGGACACTGCACCTTCTGCTGCATCCACGCCTATCTCAAGTCGGCCGGCGGCCCCAAATACCGCATGCGCAGCCCGGCGAACATCGCCGACGAGATGGCGGAGCTCCGCCGGAGCCGCGGGGCGCGCATGTTCGTCTTCCACGACGACGACTTCTTCACGCGGGACGCCGCGCACGATCTGGCGCGCGTGACGGACCTCCGGGACGCCCTCAAGGCGCGCGGCGTGAACGACATCGCGCTCGTCGTCAAGGCCCGCCCGGACGACGTGGACGATCGCGTCTTCAAGGTCCTCCAGGAGATTGGCCTGCTCCGCGTCTACCTCGGGATCGAGGCCGGATCGACGGAGGGCCTCCGCGTGCTCGGCCGCGGCGTCGACCTCGCGCAGAACCGCCGCGCGCTCGACTACCTCCAGAGCCGGGACGTGTACACCTGTTACAACATGCTCGTCTTCGATCCAGAGTCGACCCTCCGGGGCCTGCGGCAGAGCTTCGATTTCGTGCGCCGCTACCCCGAGGTGCCGATGAACTTCTGCCGCACGGAGATCTACGTCGGCACCCCGCTCATGAACAAGCTCGCGCGCGAGGGCCGCCTCATCGGCGACGTCTTCGGGTGGGACTACGTGATCCGCGAGCCGCAGGCCGAGCGCGCCTTCCGCCTCTTCGCGAACGCCTTCCTCGACCGCAACTTCCGGTGCGACGGCCTGATGAACTCCAACCTGGGAGTCGGCTACAACCTCCACCTCCTGCGCCAGTTCTACCCGCGCGCCCTCACGGAGAGCCTGCGCGCCCGCGTCCACGCGACCATCCGCAAGGTGAACCTGGACTGCATGGATCGCATGGAGAAGATCCTCGATTTCGCGGCCTCCCCGGCGTCCGAGGACCGCTCCGCCCTCCAGGACTTCCAGGCCCGCACCACCTTGGAGGTCCGCCTCGCGAATGGCCCTCTCGAGGACGAGGTCGCGACTGTCAATCAGGATCTCTACCGCGCGGCGTTCTCCGCCCCCGCCGCGCGCGCGCGCCCCGCGAAGGCCGCGCCCAGGTGGCAAGTCGCGGCCGCCGCGCTCGTCCCGCTGGCGGCCGGCATGGAAGGGTGCAGCGCGAACGCGCCCCCGCCCGACCCGCTCCCGGAGCCGATCGTCATCGGCGAGCCCGACGGCGGCACCACCACGGCGAACGAGCCGACGATCCCGCAGCCCGTCGATCCGCCGCCGCCGCCGCACACGGCCACGGGGATCCCGACGCCGCCCCCGCCGGATCCGCTGCCCCCGCCGACGTGGAAGCACCCGCCCCCGCCGGATCCGCTGCCGCCCCCGACCACCAAGAAGAAGCCGCCCCACCCGCTGCCTCCCCCGCCGGATCCGCTGCCTCCCCCGCAGTGGAAGACGCCGACTCCCCCGCCGGATCCGCCGCCCCCGCCCAAGCAGATCCCCTGACAGGCCCTCTCCGCCGAAACGCCGATACCGGTGCTTCCACCGGATCTCGCCGGCCCGAAAACGGGGTACGGTGGTCCCGTGATCGCCGCCCGAAGATGCCTCGCCGCCGCCCTCAGCCTGCTCGCCGCGCTCGGGGCGGCCGCGACGGGCAGCACGGCCTGCAACGAGCCGTGCGCGGTCCCGACGGCGCGCATCGAGGTGAAGCTCCCGGACCTGCTGGAGCCGGGGTGCAACGCCGGCGCCGTGGGCTTCTTCGACGGCGCCGTTCACCGCGACGGCAAGGCGCTCGTCCTCACCACGGCGACGCAGGCGCTCGCGTTCCCGGATCTCGACGCCGCGATCCCGGAGGGCACCTTCGTGCGCGTCGTCGTGGCCTGCCAGCGCATCCCGCAGTTCGATCCGGGCCGCTTCCTGTCGATCACCAACCTCCCTTCGTTCAAGGGTGTGGCCAATCCCACCGAGGGCGGCGAGCGCCTCTGGTACATGGTCGCGGGCGGCGGCGCGCTCATCCTCTTCTCCGATCTCCCCGTCACGTACGCGCTGGAGCAGGTCTGCGAGGTGCGCAATGACCAGGAGGGCTATCTCAGCGCGGAGTCGCTCATCCTCGACGGCGGCGATCAGGTGGTGATGGTCGCCCCCGGCGAGACCCGCGAGGTCAAGGCCACCGAGGGGGCGCAGGCCGGCACCTACAGCGTCGAGAACGTCAACATCACCTTCTCGGACGCCGACCTCGCCGTCGCGGTGAACTTCCGCATCCGCCGCGCCGATTGATGGCATGATGGCGCCCATGCGCTTCACCCTCCTCCGCGGTCTCGCGCTCGCGCTCGCCTCCTCCACCACCCTCGCGGCGTGCGCCGACGAGAGCGGCACCGCCTCCTCCGGGACCTCCACGGAAACACAGACGACCTCGACCTCGACAGGCACCGGCGGGTCCGTCTCGGCCGACGACATCATGGGCGATCTCCCCCGCTCCTGCGCCTTCGACTGCTCCGATTGCGCCGAGCCGGACGCCCCCTACGACTGCCCCACCGTCAAGCCCTGGGCGGACCTCCCCCACGCGGAGGCGTGCGGCTCCTGGGACGGCTCGTTCCCGGCGCCGCAGCAGGGAAAGTGCCAGTCGAGCGACGCCACGCTGGACGCCGCGGCGAAGGCCGGCGACATCCCCGGGGGCGTGATCCTCCCCGACGGACACCGCATCCGCCCCGCGGGCCGCGACGTCGAGCTGACCGAGGACGATGTCCACGGCGGCTTCCCGATGAGCCTCCGCGCGATCCCCGGCTCGCGCTTCGCCCTCGCCACCGACGGCGGCATCGGCGACAACGCCCTTCGCCTCGTGGATCTCGACGCGCTCGCGGCGGACGGCGCGCCCGTCAAGGCCCACGTCGCGTTCCCACAGCCCTCCTCCATCTTCTACGGCCTCGCGTGGGTGGCCCCGGGCCGCGCGTACGCCTCCGGCGGCGGCGACGGCGTGATCTACGCGTTCGACGTCGATCCCGCGGCGGGGACGCTCGCCCGCGCGCCCGCCGCCGACGTCGCGCTCCTCCCTGGCGACGGCGGAAAGGCCTTCTACACAGGCCCCATCGCCGTCACCGCCGACGGGAAGAAGATGCTCGTCGCCCCGGACGACGGCACGACCGAGATCCGTATTCTGTCGCTCGACGCGGCCACCTACGGCCAGCCGATCGCCGCGCTCGACATCGTGGGTCGCCAGGTGTTCGATCTCCAGCTGGACCCCTTCGACCCGACAGGGACCCTCTTTTACGCGACCGACGAGTCGGCCTCCGCCGTCTACGAGATCGACGCCGCACAGGCCAAGATCACCCGCACCATCGCCGTCGCGAAGAACCCGGCGCAGCTCGCCTTCCTGGACGCGCAGTACATGGTGGTGGCCGAGTCCGACTCCGACTCCATCGCCGTCATCGATCGCGCCGCGGGCGAGGTGGCGGCCGAGGTCCACGTCTTCGAGGACAAGTCCCCTCGCGGGTTCTCCCCGACGGCGCTCGCCTTCGACGCGGCCTCTGGCCGACTCTACACGACGCTCGCGGGCGTCAACGCCGTCGAGGCCTACGACGTCACCCCCGGCTCGCCCCCCACCATCGTCCCCGCCGGCCGCATCCCCACCGCCTGGTGGCCCACGGCGGTGATGGCCGACACCGATGGATCGCTCGTGATCCTCAACGGAAAGGGCCACGGGACAGGCACGGATCTCCAGCAATACCCCTGGAGCCAGGGCCCCATCACGGGCCTCATGCACGGCAGCGTCCAGCACGTCCCCGCAGCGCTCCTCGCCGATCTCGCGCCGCTCTCCAAGACCGTGGACGAGAGTCGCGACCTCTCCATCCTCCCGGGCCGCCCGGAGGTGACCTGTCCGGCGGGCGCCGACGACTTCCCTGTTCCGTCCGACAACACCCAGGGTCCGTCCAAGCTCA
>WBZX01002404.1_pt1 | contig 12708 bp, 4 predicted proteins | sample 5204211 | NCBI WGS metagenome assembly WBZX01 (sample SAMN12344362, study PRJNA552823) | activated sludge metagenome | biome: Activated sludge suspended growth; feature: Nitrification reactor; material: Wastewater; isolation source: activated sludge from nitrification reactor of wastewater treatment...
GAGAGGGGAGTCAAGGTCGGCGTGCTGATGGGCACCGCCTACCTGTTCACCAAAGAGGCGGTGGAGGGTGGGGCCATACAGCCGGCGTTCCAGGACGTCGCCGTGCACTGCGACACCACCGTGCTGCTCGAGACCGCACCCGGCCACGCCACCCGCTGCGTCGAGACCGATTTCGTCCGGGCCTTCGCCGCTCGCAAGACCGAACTCGAAGACGCCGGCGTCGACCCCAAGGCCCGTTGGGCCGAACTGGAGACGCTGAACCTGGGACGCCTTCGCATCGCATCCAAGGGCATCGTCCGTGACGACACCGGCCTGGTCACCGTCGACCCCGACCACCAGCGCCGCGAGGGCATGTACATGATCGGTGAGGTGGCGACCCTGCGCCACCAGGTCACCACCATCGCCGACCTCCACGCCGAGGTCAGCAACGGCAGCGCGGCATGGAACTCCGGCACTGCCGATGGCTCTCCCGCGCCGCGGGTGAAGGTGCGCGAACCCGAGCCGCAGGCCGACCCGCTCGACATCGCCATCATCGGCATGGAGGCGCTGTTCCCCGGTGCCGACGACCTAGAGGAGTTCTGGGCCGAGATCGTGGCCGGCACCGACGCCGTCACCGAGGTTCCGGCCGGGCGCTGGGACGTAGACCGCTACTACGACGCCGACGCCTTCACCCGCGACGCCGGCCGCAAGACCCCGTCCAAGTGGGGCGGGTTCCTGCGCCGCATCGGCTTCGACCCTCTCGGCTACGGCATCCCCCCGGCGTCGCTGGCCGCCATCGAACCGGTGCAACTGCTGAGCCTGGAGGTGGCGGCCCGAGCCCTGGCCGATGCCGGCTACGCCGAACGGGCCTTCGACCGGTCGCGGGCATCGGTCATCTTCGGCACCGAATCGGGCAACGAACTGGGTGGCGCCTACGGGGTGCGTGCCTTCCTACCCCAACTGCTGGGCGACATCCCCCCCGCCCTGGAGGAATGGCTGCCGTCGCTGACCGAGGACTCCTTCCCCGGGGTGCTGGCCAACGTGATCGCCGGACGCATCGCCAACCGGCTCGACCTGGGCGGGGTCAACTACACCGTCGATGCCGCCTGTGCCTCGTCGCTGGCCGCCCTCGATGCCGCCTGCAAGGAGCTGCGCCTCGGCACATCGGACCTGGTGCTGTGCGGTGGTGCCGACCTCCACAACGGTCTCAACGATTACCTCCTGTTCGCCTCGGTCCACGCCCTGTCGCCCACCGGCCGGTGCCGCACCTTCGACGCCGCCGCCGACGGTATCGCCCTGGGTGAAGGCGTGGCCTGCGTAGTGCTCAAGCGTCGGGTCGACGCCGAGCGCGACGGCGACCGCATCTACGCGGTGATCGACGCGGTGGCCGGGTCCAGCGACGGCCGCCACCTCGGGCTCACCGCACCCCGCAAGGAAGGCCAGCAGCGCGCCGTGCACCGGGCTCTGGCCCAGGCTGGTCACCCGCTCACCGAGATCGGTCTGGTCGAAGCCCACGGCACCGGGACGGTCGTCGGTGACCGCACCGAGATGGCCACCCTCACCGAGGTGTTCGCCGAAGCCGGTGTCGCCCCCGGTGCCGCGGTGCTCGGATCGGTCAAGTCCCAGATCGGCCACACCAAGTGCGCGGCCGGTCTGGCCGGTCTCATCAAGGCGGCGAAGGCCGTGCATCACGGTGTCCTGCCGCCCACCGTCAACCTGGTGGAGCCCAACCCGTACTACGACGCCGACACCAGCCCGTTCCGGTTCTTGCACCAGTCCCGACCGTGGGCGGCCGAGACCCGCCGGGCCGGGGTCAGTGCCTTCGGGTTCGGGGGCACCAACTTCCACGCCGTGGTGTCCTCCTACGACGCTGGCGACCGCCCCGTCCACGGAGCGGTTCGTTGGCCCGCTGAGTTGTTCTTGATCCGTGGCGCCTCGGTCGCCGATGCCACCCGGTCCCTCGACCAGTTGGCCGCCACCGTCGGGTCGGTGATCGAGTCCGACCCGGCCGGGCAACGGCACCGCGTGGCCGATCTGGCCCACGCGGTCTGTCGAGCCGGTACCGGGCCGGTCCGGGCCGCGTTCGTGGCTGGATCGTTGTCAGAACTGGCCGAAGCCGTCGAGATGGCCCGGACCGGAACATCTGACCCCCGGGCCGGGGTGTTCGTGGCCGACCCCGAACGGGACGTCACCGACCCGGCCCCCACCGTCGGGTTCTTGTACCCCGGCCAAGGCAGTCAACGACCGGGGATGCTCAGCGACCTGTTCGTGACCTTCGGCGGCCTCGACGACCTGTTGCGCACCGGGCAGCGCTGGACCGACCTGATGTTCCCGCCAGCGGCCTTCACCCGCGAACAGCGAGATGCCCAACAAGCGGCGATCACCGCCACCGACGTGGCCCAGCCCACCCTGGGCATCGCGTCGCTCGTCCTCACCCGGCTGCTCGGCCGACTCGGTATCCGCCCCGACGTCGCCGGCGGTCACAGCTACGGCGAACTGGCCGCGCTGGCCGCAGCCGGATCCTTCGACGACGCCACCCTGCTGGAACTGAGCGCGGCCCGGGGTGGTTCGATTCTCGAAGCGGTGGAACGCTCGGGCGGCGACCCCGGCACCATGGCCGCCGTCGCCCTCAGCCGTGAGGAGCTGATCGAGGCCCTGGCCCCCTGGCCCGACCTGGTGCTCGCCAACCACAACGGGCCTCGCCAGGCCGTGCTGTCGGGACCCACCGCCACCGTGCACGAAGCGGTGGCCGCCCTCAAGGCGGGCGGGGCCACCGCCAAGGTCCTGCCGGTGGCGTGTGCCTTCCACAGCCCGCTGATCGCTGAGGCCGGTGAGCTGCTGGCCGCCCGTCTCGCCGAGGTGACCGTCGCGGCCCCCGCCTTCCCGGTGTGGTCCAACGTGACCGCCGAGCCCTACCCCGAAGGCGACGTCGACGCCGTGTCCCGGCTGCTCACCGAACAGGTGACCGCCGGAGTGCGCTTCGTCGACCAGATTGAGTCGATGTACGAGGCCGGCGTCCGCGTGTTCGTCGAGGCCGGGCCGGGTCGGGTGCTGACCCAGCAGGTCCCCAAGATCCTGGGCGACCGGCCCCACGCCATGGTGGCTTGCGACGTGGCCGGCGAAGAAGGTGTCCGTCGATTCCTCACCGCCGTTGCCCAACTCGCCACCCTCGGGGTGGCGGTGGACACCGCCGCGCTGTTCGAAGGTCGATCCACCCCCGCCGACCTGCACGCCCTCCCGGTCCCGGCCCCCAACTGGGGAATCGACGGGGCCCTCGTCACCAACGCCGCCGGCGTGCCCCTGCCCAACAGCCTTCAACCCGCAGACCGTCTGCCCGCCCTGGACTTCGGAGCCATCGCCATGACCCACACACCCGACGATCCCAGCGGCGTCGTACTCGAGTACCTGCGCAGCGTTCGCCAGATCGTGGCCGCCGAGCGCGATGTGATGCTGCGCTACCTCGGTGCCACCGTCCCGGCCACCGCCGCCTTCGCCGACTACACCGAGGTGATCGCCGGGGCGGCCCAGCCGGCGTTGGCCCCCGCCGCGGTCCCGGCCGCCGTCCCCGCCTCGGCTGCACCGGTGTCTGCGCCCACCCCGACGCCGGCCCCGGCTGCTGGCGCGGCCGCTCCGGCTCCGGTGCTCACCGGTGAGCAACTCATGCACGAGGTACAGGCCATCGTCAGCGAACGCACCGGGTATCCCGTCGAGATGCTCGACCCCGACCTCGACCTGGAAGCCGATCTCAGCATCGACTCCATCAAGCGCATCGAGATCGTCGGTGAACTGGCCGAGCGCATCGGGTTGGCCGGTCTGGATGAGAGCGCGGTCGACGAGGAGATGGTCGAGGAACTGGCCCAGCACAAGTCGCTGCGAGCCATAGTCGAATGGATCGAGGCCCTCACCACCGGTGAGGCGTCTCCGGTCACGGTCGAGTCGGTGGTCGCCGCCCACAACGCGCACGAGGAACACCACCACGGCCCGCTGCCACCGGTGGCCCAGCGCTTCGAGGTTCACGTCACCCCGTTGAACCCGGCGGTGGCCGTGGGAGACCTCAAGGGTGCTTCGGCGGTGGTCATCGACGGCCACGACGGCCTGACCTCGGCGCTGGTCGCCGCACTGGGCGAGCGGGGCGCGACCGCCACCGTCCTGGAACGGGGTGAACCCGACCAGGCCCGCTCCCAACAGCTCGCCACCGCCGATGTGGTGGTGGACCTCACCGCCACCACCGGCGACGCCGCCATCGATGCCCGCACCGTGTTCGCCGATCTTCAACCGGCACTGCTCGGGGCGACCCGGCGGGCCCTGGCCGTCACCGTCGCCGTCCACCCCGACGGCACCCCGACCGGGATCCCCGGGCTGATGCGAGCGCTGGCCCGCGAACGTCACGACGCTCTGGTCCGCTCGGTCGAGGTCGAACCCGCCGACCTAGAAGGCGATCTGGCCGAACTGGCCGAGACCCTCGTCGACGAGCTCCTCGACCTCGACGCCCCCGCCGCGGTGAGCCGGGCCGGGGGTCAGCGCACCACCCGGACGGTGGGAGACGCCGTCGACCTGTCCGTGCCCGGCGAGCTGGGCCTCGGCTCCGACGCGGTGATCGTGATCACCGGTGGAGCCCGGGGCATCACCGCCCGGGTGGCCGAGGGACTGGCCCGAGCCAACCCGTGCCGGGTGGTGCTGGTGGGTCGATCCAGCCTGCCCGAACGGGCTGAGGACCCCCGCACGGCAGGGGCCGCCGACCGCCAATCGCTACGCCGGGCCCTGCTGGAGATCGGCGAGCTCCACGCCCCGGCCGAGATCGAAGCAGCCTGCAACCGCATCGAGGCCGACCGCGAGATGCGGGCCACACTGACCACCCTCCGCTCCTTCGGGGCCGAGGTCGAGTACCTGTCCCTCGACGTCCGCGACCCCGGCTTCGGCAAGCTCCTCGATGAGATCCGTGACCGTCACGGTCGTATCGACGGTGTGATCCACGGGGCGGGAGTGCTCGACGACCACTTCTTGCGAGACAAGACCCTCACCGGTTTCGACCGGGTCTACGGCACCAAGCTGGACGGTGCTCGGGCCATCTTGGACCGTCAGGCCGGGATGCGTTTCGTGGTGTTGTTCGGTTCGGTGAGCGGCGTGTTCGGCAACAAGGGCCAAGCCGACTACGCCGCGGCCAACGACGCCCTCGACACCCTGGCCCGCACCCGGGACGGGCTGCACGACTGCCGAGTCATCAGCATCGACTGGGGTCCGTGGGGCGGCGGGGGCATGGTGTCGGCCGAACTGGAACGCGAGTACGCCCGCCGAGGCATCGGCCTGGTCGATCCCGCCGACGGCGTGATGGCGTTGCTTCACGAGGTGGCGGCACCGACCGGTCCGTCTCAGCTCGTGGTCATGCGTGGTACTCCGGCCGCGTTCGGTCCGCCGGTGGACCACACCTCGGCCAGCGACGACCTGGTCGGAGGGTTCAAGCCCGGTGCCTGACCGGCCCGGCTGGCCTGACGGTCCCGACGACGGCATCGCCATCGTGGGCATGGCCTGCCTCTACCCCGGCGCGCCCGACCTGGCCACCTACTGGGCCAACATCACCAGCGGGGTGGATGCCATCTCGGAGGTACCGGCCAACCGCTGGGATCCGGTGTTCTACGACCCCGACGCCAAAGGTGCCGACCGCTTCTACTGCAACCGCGGTGGCTTCGTGGATCACCTGGTCACCTTCGATCCCCTGGCCTTCGGCATCATGCCGGTGGCCATGGAGACGGCCGAACCCGACCAGCTCATCGCCCTCGGTGCTGCGGCTGCGGCCCTGGCCGACTCCGGAGACGTCCACCAGCGGGTCGACCCGCGGCGGGTGGCGGTGATCCTGGGCCGAGGTGGATACCTGGGTGACGGTGTGGCCCGCCTCGACCAACGGGTGCGCACCGCCCAGCAGTTGGTGGAGACGCTGCGATCGCTGATGCCGAGCTTGGACGAGGACCGGATCCAGGCGGTGAAGGCCGAGTTCCAGGACCGCCTCGGTCCCGAACGCCCCGAGGGGTCGATCGGGCTGGTGCCGAACCTGGCGGCGTCGCGCATCGCCAACCGCTTCGACTTCCAGGGCCCGGCCTACACGGTGGACGCCGCCTGTGCCTCCTCGTTGATCGCCGTGGATCAGGCCGTGGACCAACTTCGCTCCGGGCGGGCTGATGTGGTGCTGGCGGGCGGGGTCCACCATTGCCACGACCTGACCTTGTGGAGCGTGTTCTCCCAGCTTCGGGCCCTGTCGCCCAGCGGCGCGATCCGTCCGTTCAGTGAGGTCGCCGACGGGATCCTGGTCGGCGAGGGAACGGGGATCGTGGTGCTCAAACGCCTGGCCGACGCCCTGCGGGACGGCGACCGGGTCTATGCCGTGGTGGCGGGCACCGGCGTGGCCAGCGACGGTCGCGATGCCAGCCTGATGAGCCCCCGGCCCGAGGGGCAGGTGCTGGCGGTGGAGGCGGCGTGGCGGGCCAGTGGACTGGACCCCGCCGAGGTCGGGCTCATCGAAGCTCACGGCACCGCCACCCCGGTGGGGGATCGCACCGAGCTCGACACCCTGCGCACCGTGTTCGGAGCGCCGTCGTCGGCCTCGTCGGCCAAGGCCGGTCTGGGATCGGTGAAGTCGATGATCGGCCACGCCATGCCCGCGGCCGGGGCCGCCGGTCTCATCAAGGCGGCGTTGGCGGTGTACCACGGGGTGCTGCCCCCGACCCTGCACGTGGAGGAGCCGGCCGCCGCGGTGGCCGAAACCCGATTCCGTCTGATCTCACAGGCCGAGCCCTGGGCCGGGGACGACCGCCGCCTGGCTGGGGTCAACGCCTTCGGTTTCGGAGGCATCAACGCCCACGTGGTCCTGGCCGAACCCCCCGGACTGCGTGGAGGCGCGGCATCACCGGTCATCGCCGGTCGCCCTGTTTCTGGTTCGGACGCTGCTACCAGCCGGGTAGGCGAAGCCCCAGAGGACGTGCTGTTGCTGGCGGGTGTCGACGCCGCCGACCTGTTGGCCCAGCTCGACGGCTGGGTTCCCGGCCAACCAACGCTGACCGTCCCCGTCGGTGGGCCGGCCCGCCTGGCCGTGGTGGCACCCGACGAACGACGACTCACCCTGGCCCGCAAGGTGCTGGAGCGGGGAACCGCCTTCCGGGGCCGCAACGACGTGTGGTTCGACCCCGACGGTCTGGTCACCGCCGGTGGCAAGGTGGCGTTCGTGTTCCCCGGGGTCGAGCCGGTTTTCGAGCCTCGCGTCGACGACGTCGCCGACCTGTTCGAGATGACCTGGGAAGGGCTCGACGCCGACCTGACCGGCCTCCACTCCCAGGGCCGGGGCATCGTGGCGGTCGGTCGCCTCCTGGCCGATGCCCTGGGCCGGCTCGGGATCCGTCCCGACGCCGTGGCCGGACACAGCCTGGGGGAGTGGACCGGCCAGATCGTCTCGGGGATGATCCCCGACGAGTCGGTGGAGGAGTTCCTCGGATCGTTGCGGCCCGGTTCGGTCGAGGTGTCAGACGTGGTGTTCGTGGCGTTGGGTGCGGGGGCCGACATGGCCGCCGAGGTGGTCGCGGGTCTGAGCGACGCCCACGTCTCTCACGACAACTGCCCGCACCAGTCGGTGGTGTGCGCCCCCGAGGTCACTGTGGCCGAGATCCTGGCCCGAGCCAAGGCGGCCAAGGTGCTGGCCCAGGTGCTTCCGTTCCGGTCCGGGTTCCACTCCCCGCTGTTCGCGCCCTACGTGGCCGCGCTGGCCGACCAGTTCGGGACCATTCCGGTCGTCGCCGCCACGGTACCGATGTGGTCTGCCACCAGCGTGGCGCCCTACCCCGATGACCCCGACCAGGCCCGGACCCTCGCCGGGCGTCACCTGGTCGAACCGGTGCGGTTCCGGGAACTGGCCGAGGCGCTGGTCGACGACGGCGTGCGGGTCTTCGTACAGGTCGGTACCGGCAGCCTCACCGGTTTCCTCGACGACACCCTTCGGGACCACGACGTGCTGACCATCTCGGCCAACGTGGCCAAGCAGACCGGGATCGGTCAGCTCCGTCGAGTGGCGGCCGCGCTGTGGAGCTCGGGGGTGGATGTCGACTTCGCGCCCCTCGGCCACCGGTTGGACCCCGCCGGTCGGGGTCATGTCTCTTCCGGTGCTGCCTCCGAGTCAGTGGGGGCGTCTCCCGGCGGTTCGTCCGGGTCGCGGCCCACCGCCGGTCTTCCGCTGGTGTTGGGTTCGACGCTGATCCGTGACATGACCCCACTCGACAGCACCGGAGCCGGAGCCGGGGCTGTCTGGGACAGTGGGACGGGTATCGACGATCTTGGGTGGCCGTCCGCCGATTCGGCCGGGTCGACGATGGCCGGCACCGCGGTGGGCTCGGCCGAGTTGCTGGCCGAGATGCGGGCCGCGCTGGGCGAGGCCGGGGCCGCGGCCCGAGCGGTGCTGGACGCCGCGGCGAACCCCGCCCTCCGTCGCCCGGCACCGATCACCGGGGCCAGACGTCCGGGTGTGACGGGCGCGCCGTCGGCCAACGTTGCCGCCACCGGCGGTACCGACGGTACCGGCGGTGCAATAGGTGGGTCGGGTCCGGTCGAGGCCGCGGCACCCACCGGAGGGGGCGGATCAGCCATCGCCTCGGCCGTCCCAGGTTCGGACAAGACGACGTCGCGGGAGGTCACCTGGGAGCTGTCGGTGACCGACCAACCGTGGTGGCGGGATCACTCGTTCTACGAACAGCCGGCCGGATGGCACTGCATCGAAGACGAGTTCCCGCTGGTACCCATGACCGGCATCATCGAGATGCTGGCGGCCGAGGCGCAGGCCCTGGTTCCAGGGTCGGTAGTGCTCAGCGTGGAGTCGATACGGGCGTTCCGATGGTTGGCCGTGGAACCGCCGGCGTCGGTGACGGTCAAGGTGGCGGTCGACGCCGCGGCAACCGCGGTGGCCCCGCCCGGCACCACGGTGGTGAAGGCTTCGGTCGACGGCCATGCCCGTGCCGTCATCCACCTGGCCGCCGACTGGCCCGCCGCTCCTGCTCCGGAGGCCCGACCGGTAACCGGCCACATCGAGGTCCCGGTTGCTCCCGAGCGGATCTACGTCGAGCGCCACCTGTTCCACGGCCCCGAGTACCAGGGTCTGGCCGAGCTGAACTTCGGGGCCGACGGCGCCACCGGCGTCCTGGTGGCCGGCTCCGCGCCTGGCGCCCTGCTCGACAACGCCGGCCAGGTGTTCGGCCTATGGATGGCTTCTGCGGTAGATCGTGACCGTCTGGTGCTGCCCACCTCGATCGATCGAATGGCCTTCTACGGTCCGCTGCCCGAACCGGGCTCGAGGGTCGGGTGCGTGGTCAACTGCACTTCGCTGACCGACACGACGGTCCGCGCCGACCTCGAGCTCACCGTTGACGGGCAGGTGTGGTGTCGCATCGATGGGTGGGAGGACCGCCGGTTCCAGAGCGACGATCGCCTGTTCATGGTGTTGCGCAAACCCCAGGTGACCCCGCTGGCCGAACCCCAGCCCGAGGGTTGGGTGATGGTGCGCGAAGGCTGGCCCGACTCGGCGTCGCGCGACGTGGTGATGCGCCGTTTCCTGGGCCAGGCCGAACGGGACGACTACTTCGCTCGCAACCCCAACGTCCAGCGGACCTGGCTGCTAGGCCGCATCGCTGCCAAGGACGCGGTCCGTACGCTGCTGTGGTCCGAGGGGACGGGCCCGGTGTTCCCGGTCGAGATCTCCGTTGCCAACGACGCCGATGGCCGACCGACCGTTACCGGCCCGGGAGCGGACGACGTGGCGGTGTCGATCGCCCACACCGCCGGGATAGGCGTAGCCCTCGCCGCGGTCGGGACCGACGTGGGCATAGACATCGAGCTGGTCGAGCCGCGTCCCGCGTCGTTCGAGGCGACGGCCCTCACCCCCGCCGAGCGGGACCTGTTGGCGGCCGGTCCGCCCGCCGAACGGGACCGGACCATCACCCGCTGGTGGGCGGCCAAGGAGGCCGCGGCCAAAGCCGACGGCACCGGGATGGACGGACGGCCGCGAGACTTCGAGGTGTCCCAAGTCCACGGTGACCGGGTCCGCATCGGGAACCGAGTCATCGCCACCCGGATCGTCACCAACCCCGCGGCGCCCCACGGCCCCGCCCGACCGCAGGAGCACGTCGTTGCCTGGACACTCATCGAGCCCCGAGATGACTGACGCCGCCGCCCCCGATGGGGTCACCACCGAGTCGGTCCTGGCCGAGATGGAACGCATCTTGGTAGACGTGGTGGGTGAGGACCTGCTGCTCGACGGGCCGATCGCCATGGACACGTCCTTCGATGCCGACCTCCAACTGGAGAGCATCGAGTTCGTGGCGTTGTCCGAACAGCTTCTGGTCACCTACGGCGAGAGGGTCGATTTCGTGACCTGGTTGGCGGGCATGGAGCTCGACGACATCATCGCCCTGACCGTCGGTGACGTGGTCGGGTTCGTGGTCTCCTCGCTCGGCGGCTGACCGGTGCCCCACGTCGAGGCCAACGGCCTGCGTTTCCACGTCCAGGTCCTCAAACCCGCCGACACCACCACCCCCGGCGGGCCGGCGGCGACCCGGCCCAAGGTGGTGATGCTGCACGGGCTGGTGATCGACAACCTGTCGAGCTGGTACTACACGATCGCGTCGGCGGTGGCCCTCCACGCCGACGTGTACCTGGTCGACCTGCGGGGTCACGGCCGCAGCGACATGCCCGCCACCGGCTACACCGTGGCCGACAACGTCGACGACCTGGACGCCCTGCTCGAACAGTGGGGGATCGACGAGCCGGTCCACCTGTTCGGCAACAGCTTCGGCGGGGTGGTGTCGTTGGCCTTCGCCCACCGTCATCCCGACCGGGTGGCCAGCCTGTTCCTGATCGAAGCCCACTTCGCCGTGGAGGGCTGGGGCGAGCACATGGCCGGCAGCCTGGCGCTGGCCGCGTTCGGCCTGGACGAAACGGCAGTGCAGGACTGGCTGGCCGAGAACGCCGACCGCAAGCTGTCGCGCCTGGCCAAGCGTTCCGAGAAGTTCCTGATGGAGACGTCGCTGATCGACGACCTCCAGGCCGAGCCCCCGATCGCCTGGTTGGACCAGATCACCTGCCCGACCTACGCCATGTACGGCAGCGAGTCCGACATCTTGGACCGGGCCCGTGAGCTGGAGGCCAAGGTGCCCGGCTGTGAGTTGGAGATAGTGGAAGGTTGCAGCCACTCGCTGCTAACCGAGCAGTCGGCCCTGGTACGAGAACGGGCGCTGGCCTGGATCGGGCGATTCACCACCATGGGTGGTCGGGACAGCGTCGGGGCTGGTGGCTCGCGCCCTGACCCCTCCGGCGAGGGCTGAAGGGTGACCCGCTTCCTATTCGTGGTGCCCCCCTTCACCGGCCATGTGAACCCGACCGTCCCGGTGGCGAAGTTCCTCGCCGAACGGGGCCACGAGGTGGCCTGGTGTGGGCTGCCGGGCACGGTCGAGCACCTCCTCCCGGCGGGAGCGACCTTTCTGCCCGCCACATCTCAGGAGGTTGCCGACCACGTTGCCGCGGCGGGGGAGCGTCGCCCCGACCTGCGGGGGGCCGCCGCCTTCAAGTTCCTCCAGGAGGAGGTGCTGCTGCCACTGGCCGGGGCCATGGTCGACGGAGTCGATGCCGCCGTCGACCAGTTCGGGCCCGACGTGTTGGTGGTGGACCAGCAGGCCCTGGCCGGGGCGGTGGTGGCGCGGCGCCGAGGGCTGGTGTGGGCCACGTCGGCCACCACATCAGGGGAACTGGTCGATCCCCTCGAAGGCTTGCCCCTGGTGGCGACCGCTATGCACAAGTTGCGCGTCGACCTTCAGGTGGCCCACGGCATCCCCGTCGACCAGGCCGAAGTCGGCGATCTCCGCTTGTCGCCCCATCTGGTGGTGGCCTACACAACCGAGGCCTTGACCGGACCGGTGTCGCTGGATGTCCCGGTGGCCTTCGTCGGCCCTTCCACCCTCGGCCGCCCCGATACCGACGACTTCGATTGGGACCTCCTGGCCCCGGACATGCCGACGGTGCTGGTGTCGTTGGGGACCCTGAACGCCGAGGTGGGCGGAAGGTTCTTCTCTGCCGCGGCCGAGGCCTGTCGAGATCAGCCGTGGCAGGCCGTGTTCGTAGCCCCGCCCGAATTGGTGCCCGACCGCCCGCCGAACGTGGTCGTCCGCACCCGAATCCCCCAGTTGGCGGTGCTGGCCCGGTGTGATGCGGTGGTGTCCCACGCCGGCCACAACACGGTGTGTGAGAGCCTGGCCGCTGGGCTGCCGTTGGTGGTGGCCCCCATCCGAGACGATCAACCGGTGGTAGCCGACCAGGTGGTGAAGGCCGGCGCCGGCGTGAGGGTCAAGTTCACCCGGGTCCGAGCCGAGGCCTTACGAGAAGCGATCCACCACGCCCTGACCGACCCCGACTTGCGTGCCGCAGCAAGACGAATAGCACACTCCTTCACCACCGCCGGAGGAGCCCCAGCCGCAGCCGACGCATTGGAAAGCCTGCAGCCCGACCCAGCAAACATCGGATAGGTGAAGCGCCGATGATCTCGGCTTGTGTAAGCGCCGGTAAGACGACTGGTACTTGCTGGGGCGGCGGGCTTGGCCCGAAGCCTGTGGCTCTCCGACCGTCATGCTCAAGTCCGGTGGTTGTTTTGCCGATAGTGAGCGGACGTCTCGTGTGAAGGTGGGTGTGGTGCTCTCTCTCTCTCTCTCGGTT
>WBZX01002405.1_pt1 | contig 12708 bp, 7 predicted proteins | sample 5204211 | NCBI WGS metagenome assembly WBZX01 (sample SAMN12344362, study PRJNA552823) | activated sludge metagenome | biome: Activated sludge suspended growth; feature: Nitrification reactor; material: Wastewater; isolation source: activated sludge from nitrification reactor of wastewater treatment...
CGGGCCTGTACGAGATCGTCGCCACGCCGGCCGCCGACCGTGTTGCACGGGGCGAGGAATGGCTGCAGACGAACACGCTCGACGGCGGCAAGCCGCACGAGGCCTTCATCAAGCCCAACGAGCCCGGCTACTTCCAGGAGTTCGGCCCTGGCAGCTTCCACGTGTCGATCGGCTTTGCCAACCCGGCACTCATCAACGCACGCAAGGCGGGCTACTGCAATTCGAGCATCAACGCCAACCAGCCCTGCAACAACACGCTCAACGTGCAGGTCACCAACACCCACATGAGCCGCACGCCGGACCAGCGCACCTTCAGCAGCGAGACCTACGACCACTACAGCTTCACGCAATGCTACGTCTCGGTCGGCCCGGCCGATGGCGAGGACTTCGCGTTCCAGAAGTGCAGCCCCGATGGCAAGGTGAGCTTCGCCGGCATGCCCTCGGGCGTGTTCAAGATCACCGTGTTCGATCAGTGGAACGACATCATGCTGGACGGCCTCGTCGGCACGGTGTCGGTCAACGCCGGCGGCGGCGTGACCGAAAAGACCTTCCCGGTCACCCAGTGGCGCACCAACCTGTTCACCCGCACCTTCATCGACACCAATGGTGACGGCGTGTCGCAGGACAACGAGCCCGGCCTCGCGCTGGTGAACACGAACATCCACTACCGCGACGGCAGCATCGGCTTCTTCAACAACACCGACCTGAACGGGTACGCGGGCTTCAACGAAGTGTTCCCGTTCATGAACTGGCTGGTCGTGGAGACCTCGTCCACGCGCTTCAAGCCGACCGGCGTGCACACCGTGTATGACGGAGGCGGGCCGGTGGACTGCTCCGCTCAGGCCGGCGGCCGCTGCACCACGATCGCGGCGAACATCGCGAACACCGACGTGCGTGTGCCGCTGCCGCAGGACCTGCGCATTCCGGGCGCGAAGTACTGCCACACGGCGGACTGCCTGACCGGTGACAGCGGCGATGGTGCGTCGACCGGCACCGTCTTCCCGCCGCAGGCGTGGGGCACCACGCAGGGCTGGCAGGGCCTGCTGGGCCAGAACAGCTTCATCGAGTTCGGGGTCAAACCGTTCAAGCCGGCAACCGCCTCGATGCCGGCCGAGAACGGCGGCATCAGCGGCATGGTGGTCTACGCCTCGACACGTCCGTTCGACGATCCGGCGCTTTCCTTGCAGCTGAGCTGGGAGCCCGGCGTGCCGCGCGTCAAGGTGAATCTGTACAGCAAGTCCATCGACGCATCCGGCAACGAGGTCCTGAAGCTGGTCGACACCACGACGACCGCGAGCTGGGACGACTGGACGCAGGGATTCCGTGCGACTGCAAGCGGCGCTCTCGTGCCGAACATCAGCTGCCCTGGGCAGGCCGCGAACAGCCCGTTCTTCCAGACCTTGAAGGACAGCAAGCAGTGGCTCGATCCGGCCAGGAACCCGCTGCCGTACCACTCGCAATTCAAGTGCTACGACGGCTGGTCGCAGCTCAATCAGGTGCAACCAGCGCCCTACGACGGGCTCTACAAGTTCCCCAGCACCGCGACCGTCGATCCGGGAACCGGCAAGCCGGCCCAGACGAACTGCACGGTGTGCGTGCCGAATCCCGACGACGGCAACCCGATGCTTCCGGCCGGGACCTACGTGGTCGAGGTGATCCTGCCGACCGGCTACGAGCTGGTGAAGGAGGAAGACAAGAACATCCTGCTCGGCGACGTCTATATCGCGCCGGTGACGCAGCAGTTCGCCGGCTTCGGCAACATCTACATCCTGCCCGACCAGGCCGCAGTGAACGCGTCCTACAACCCGGTCAACCCGGGCGGCCTGGACAAGACCACCGACCTGGGGGCCAAGCCGCGCCATGAAGGCGACACCGGCAGCGTCGAGCAGTTCTGGCCTTGCGTCGGCGCCGAGCGCATCGTGCCCGACCTGAACAGCCTCTACCCCGGTGCCGGCCAGGCCGCGCCATTCGCCGGTGCCAGGCGCCGCCTGTGCGACCGCAAGGAAGTGACCCTGCAGGACGAGGGCGCTGCGCTGACCAAGTTCTTCATCTTCAGCTCGACCCACATCGCCGGCCACTTCACGGGCACGATCACCAACGACTTCGCGTCGGAGTTCGATCCGTTCTCGCCGCAGTTCGGCGAGAAGTTCGGCCCGCCCAACCTGCCCGTCGGCATGCGCGACTTCACCGGCAACGAGGTGGCTCGCGTCTACTCCGACCAATGGGGCATCTACAACGGCCTGTACTTCTCGAGCTACAGCGTCAATCCGCCGAACCCGACCGGCTACGTGCCGCAGATGTCGATCGCGTGCATGAACGATCCGGGTCCGATCCCGCGGACCGATGCAAACGGCAACTACGTCGATGCCGCCGGCGGCATCGTGGCCAGCAAGTACGACGCCGCGATGGTCACCGATCCGTCCTACAACGCGGCCTACAGCAACTTCTGCTACGAGACGCCGTTCATGCCGGGCTTCACCGCCTACATGGACACGCCGGTGATCCCGACCCAGTCCTTCGCCGATGGCTACAACCTGCCTGACAGCGAATACCCGGACCTGACGCCGGCCATCGCGACGGTCACGAGTTCCGCGGCCGCCGGGCCGTGGGTTCGGTCGGCCACAGCCGCCGCGGCGGCAAGTGCCACCGTCACTTTCACGGGTGTGTCGGCCAACGACACCGTGAACTCCGTGACGGCCGGTGCGACGACGCTGACCAGTGGCGCGAGCACCTGCAATGCGGCCAGCGCCTGCTCGACGCTGAACCAGACGGGACGCAACAACCGCATGGCCACCCTGGTGGCCACCAGCATCGCGTCACGCTCGAGCACGACCGGCGTGACGGCGACCGCATCGAACAACACCGTGACCCTGACGGCCACGGCCACTGGCGCGAGCCTGAACGGCACGGCGTTGACCGTGAACCAGTCTGGCGTGACCGTTGGCGGCACGCTGGCCTTCGCCGGGGGCGCAGACGCATCCACGGCGGCCCTGGACATCACCATCACCGCCCTGGGCGACAAGGTCGTGCAGAACCCGGCCTTCTCAGGACCGAACGCCACCAACGCGCCCTACAACCAGAAGACGATCACGCGCCACTATGGCTTCGGCGGTACGGCCGGTACGGTCGCGCTGATCGGCAGCGACGGCGTGGCACGCCCGCTGACCGGTGTCAGCTGGAGCGACACCACGATCACCGGCACGGTGCCCGCCGGCCTGCCGAACTGCGCCGTGCAACAACGCGGCCAGCCGGTCGCGCAGTGCGGCCAGCTCGTCATCACGCGAGGCGACAACGGCAAGCAGTCGATCGACGCGATCACGGTGACGGTCGGCGGCCGCGCACCCTGGATCGTCGCGCCCACGGGGGTGACGGCTCCTGCGGGCCAGAGCGTGAAGGACTACGGTTCCGCCTTCGGCCGGATGGATGCGAGCCCGCTGCAGGTGGCGCTGGACAGCGCCGACCCCGGCGACCTGATCCTGGTCCAGCCCGGCACCTACCGCGAGAACCTGATCATGTGGAAGCCGGTGCGCCTGCAGGGCGTGGGCGCCGGGGCGGTGACGATCAATGCTGACGCACACCCGGCCGGAAAGATGGACCAGTGGCGCCGCCAGGTGGCCTGCCTGTTCGGCCTGACGATCGACGGCGCGACGAACCCCAACAATGCTTCGTTCGACTCGAGCGGCACATACACGTGTCCTTCCAGCATGCACCTGCGCTCCGACCGCATTCCGTTCGAGGCCTTCGTCGGGTGGGATGCAGCCGGCAACGGCAATCTCGCGCAGGTGCTGCAGGAACCCACGCTGATGGGTGCTTACGAAGGCGCGGGCGTCAGCGTGCTCGGCCGCGGCGTGCGCATTCCGGCCACCAGCAACGACCTGTGGGGACAGGGCACCGCCGGCGTGCCGGGGGCGTTCCCGGACGGCAGCGTCTACCTCGGCGCGAGCAGCGCGGACTGCGCGTCGAACCCGGCGCTGACCAACGGGCGCGACTACGGCACGGCCAACTTCCTGTGCAACCCATCGCGCATCGACGGCATCAGCGTGATCAACAGCTCGCAGGGTGGCGGTGCAATCTTCATGCATGGCTGGAACCACCAGCTCGAGATTGCCAACACGCGCATCTCGGCCAACCACGGCACGCTCAGCGGCGGCATCAACGTGGGCAACGGCGAGACGCCGCCCTTGTTCGTCAACGACGGCACGATCTGCGGCGCGGGTGTCGCTGCGCCGGCACCGCTGTGCCCGCCGACCGGCAGCGCCAGCCTGATCGGAGCTGGCACGCCACCGCTGAACGGCGCGATCCCGTACCAGCTCAACGTCAAGGTGCATGTGCACCACAACATGATCATCAACAACGCCTCGATCGGTGACGCGCTCTTCTCGGGCACGCCGTCGGGAGCGGGTGGCGTGACGGTCAATGCCGGTGCCGACAACTACCAACTCGACCACAACTGGATCGCTGGCAACCTCAGTACGGGCGACGGCGGTGGCCTTCAGCACGTGGGCCTGAGCTACAACGGCAGGATCGACCACAACTGGGTGCTGTTCAACCAGAGCACCAATCCGACCCTGCCCACCAGCGGTGGCGGCATCTCGGTGGTCGGTGCGCAATCGGACCGCACGCTGGCCAACGGCGTGGAGTGCGGTACGACGACCGACACCGATTGCCCACCTGGCATCGGCGACGGCACCGGACCGAACCTGGTCATCGATGCCAACCTGATCCTCGGCAACAGCGCCGAGAGCGGTACCGGCGGCGGCCTGCGTCTTCAACAGGTCAACGGCAGTGAGCTTGCCGCATTTCCGCTGCTGTCCGGCCGGTGGTACGACGTGACCGTGACCAACAACATCATTGCCAATAACGTGGCGGGATGGGACGGCGGTGGCGTGTCATTGCAGGACGCGCTGCGGGTCACTTTCGCGAACAACACCGTGGCGTCCAACGACACAACCGCCTCGGCCGGCGTGCTGTTCAAGACGCTTGGCGCGATCAACGCGGCGAACACGCCGCCCGGTTGCACGCCAACGCCGGACCCGACACTGCCGCAGAACCCGAACTGCCTGAGTCAGGACGCGCCGCACGTGCCGCAGCCTGCCGGACTGGTGGCCCAGGCGCATACGCCGAACCTGGTGGATGCGATCGCCGCCGTGACGCCTGTGGCCGGCGTGCGGGTGCTCTGCCCGGGAGTGTCACTGACAACGAACCAGTACGGCTACACGGGCCTTCTGGGCGCCAACGGCGACTGCATGCAGCTGTCCAAGCCGCGCATGGTCAACGATCTGTTCTGGCAGAACCGCGCATTCCGCGTCGACATCGTCGGAACCGGCACGGGCAATCTGTCTCAGCAGAACCTGGTGGCGCTGAGCCCGGCGTTGACGCAGACGAGCACGGGCCAGTGCCCGAGCGGCGCCAACTACTGGGACGTCGGGCTGCGCACGGACGACCTGCTGGCGGGCACGGTCCCGACGGGCACCAAACTGACCCTGAACAACTCGCTGTACACGGCGGACACGCAGAACGTGATCGTCGGCAGTGGCAACAGGGTGGGTGGCAGCACGCCGATCCAGGGGCAGTTCTGCAACGGTGCGCGCATGCCGCCGGAGCACTGCACGGATGCAGGCATCGACCAGAACAGCCCGAGCTGCAAGGGCTTCAATGCACCGCCGGGAGCCTCGGAAACGACCGGCCTGACGACGCTGTTCGTGTTCAACGGCATCCAGCCGACGGCGACCGTGGACGAAGGCCACAATTGGCTGAATCTCACCTACGGGCCGCTGACCCTGGGCCGCTCCGCGACGATCGGCTTCGCGCCGGAGAAAACGGTGTTGCGCAACGCGACCGGCTCCGCTGGTGGTGCCTACACGATCGCAGGCGACTCCGCCGCGATCAACGGCGGCAGCACCTCGACGGGCATCGCCCAGCTGGGCACGGACTACTTCGGCAACACGCGCGGCGGGCGCAACGACATCGGGGCGGTGCAGTTTGCCGGCGCGTTGTCGGCCGCCTCGGCGAGCGTGAGCCCCGGCGCCCTGGCTTTCGGCAACTGGGCGGTGGGCACGGCGAGTTCGGTGCTGAACGTCACCGTCAGCAACACCGGCACGACCGGGCTGGCCGGGATGACGTACGGTGGAGTGGCCGCGCCGTTCAGCCGCGTGACGACGGGCACGTTCCCGGCAGGCGCGCCAAACTGCGCAGCAACGCTGGCGGCGGGGGCTTCGTGCACGCTGAAGCTCCAGTTTGCACCGACCGCGGCAAGCGCCTCCAGCGGTACGCTGACCATCGCCTCGACGACCGCCGGCGCGGCCATCACCCCGGCGACGGTGAGCCTGACCGGTGCGGGCGTGGCGAACCGATCGACGGTCTCGATCTCGGCGCCGACGATCACCTTGCCGGCGGGAGCGCTGACGGGCACCGGCCTGGTGACCTTCACGAACACCGCCTTGGCGGGAAGCTCGCAGGTGAACGTCACCAACACCGCGGTGTCGGGCGGAAGGCTGCTCACGTACAACTTCATTGCTGTGGCCGAGGGCGACGGTTGCACCGGCGTGCCGCTGGCGCCGGGTGCATCCTGCACCGTGAGCGTGCGCTTCACGAATGTCGGATCGGCGCGGGGCAGCAATCGGACCGGGACGATCACCTTCACCGACACCGGGGTCGGCTCGCCTCAGTCCGCCACCTTGACGGGATACGCGACGCCTTGAGGAGCATCCGACGGTCGAATCGGCGCCGCTCGCGAAGGCGTTTCGCGAACGGCGCCCCGAGGCAGGAGCGGTCCATGAGCATGCAGGAAGGCGAAACGATGAGCATGAGCATCCTGGCCGCAATGCGGCGGGCGCCGGCACTGCGGCTGCGATTCGCACGCGCGATGCTGCTGGCGTGGTGCGTGGGGTCCCTTGCCTTGGCGCGCGCGGAAATCGCCGCCGACGCCAGCGAGGGTCCGATGCCCGCGCCGACCGAGCCGTCGGCAAGCGAGGCGCACGTGCCCGAGGCTGTCGGCCCGAACCACCACAAGAAGCTGTCCCCGCTCGATCGTCGCGTGGCCCTGCTCGCGAAGGAGCTCGATCTCAGCGCCGCACAGCAGCGCCAGGTGAAGAAGGTGCTGCAGGGGCAGCGCGACGAGGTCAGCCGCGTGTGGAGCGACGCGTCGATGCCTGCGGCACTGCGCGTCAGCACGACGCAGGCCATCGGCGATCGCACGGCCGATCAGATCCGCGACGTGCTGACCGACGGGCAGCGCACGCGGTACCTGCAGGCCCACACGCGCGAGACCAGGGTCGGCGCGCCCGGTGCCGATGTCGAGTCGTGGATGAAGAAGGCCTCGCAGAAATGAAGCCGATTCGCGCCGTGCCATCGCTGATCGCAGGCCTGGTGATGACCGCTGAGGCGATGGCCGCGACGAGCGCGACGCCGCCGCGGCCGGCCGCGGCGTCTGCGGCCGCCTCGGCCGCGGACGCCAGGGTGCCACGGGTCTCGCCGTACACCATCGCGGCGCGACAGCATGCGCAGGCGGCGAGCGCAACGATGCAGCCGGTCTCGCCGCTGACGATGCGCAAGCCGCATCGGACCAGCGGGGTGCCGCAACGGCCCTGATTTTCAGAAACGTCTGACCCGCGAATGGAGGTGGCTCGCCATGTCCGCGACAGCGAATGCTGCCTACGATCGGTTCATGCAGACGAAGATTCATGCTCGACGGATTGCCGCAGTGCTTGTCGCGCTGCTGCTCATCCGGCCACTGACCACGGCCGCGGCCCTGGGCGAAGCCGAGAACCCGTCCGCGTCCTCGGCTGCGGCGGCGAATCCTGCCGCGCCCCGGGCGCGCAAGGTGTCGCCATTCAAGCAGCAGGAGATGACCCACAAGGCGCAGCAGTTCTACCTGGCCAGCTGGGGCCTCGACAAGCTGAAGCTCAGCTACACCGCCTCGGGCAATCTGATCCGCTTCAGCTACCGCGTGGCCGACCCTGCGCGTGCGCAACAGCTGGGCGACAAGAAGAACACGCCGTACCTGATCGCGCCGCGCAGCAGTGTGATCCTGCAGGTGCCGGTGATGGACAAGGTCGGCATGCTGCGCCAGGCCGCGACGGCGGAGGCGGGCAAGGAGTACTGGATGGTGTTCTCCAACAAGGGGAACCTCGTACGTCAGGGGGATCGTGTCAACGTCGTGATTGGCGCGTTCCATGCCGACGGTCTCATGGTGGACTGAGCGCAGCCGGGCTTGCGCATCGAAGGGGGCGAACATGAATCGGGCGAAACTCTCCGTGCTGTTCGGTTCGGCGTGGCTGGCTTGCACGGCCGTGGTCGCCGCGGACCTGACGGCGGCGCAACTGGCCGAGCGCAACGCCGCCGCGCGCGGCGGTCTCGATGCGTGGCGCGCTGTCAACACGATGACGATGAGCGGCGAGATGGACGCCGGTGGCAAGAAGGACGCCAGACTGCCGTTCGTGATGAGTCTGAAGCGGCCGCACAAGAGCCGGCTCGAGATCCGCTTCCAGGACCAGAACGCGGTGCAGACCTACGACGGCCGGCAGGGCTGGAAGTTGAGGCCCTTCCTCGGACGCACCGAGGCCGAGCCGTTGTCGGCCACCGAACTGCGTTCGGTCGCAAGCGCCGATGATCTCGACGGTCCGCTGATCGACCATGCGCGCAAAGGCAGCCGCATCGAGTTGTAGGGCATGGAGACGGTCGAAGGCCGCAAGACCTACAAGCTGCAAGTCACGACGGCCGACGGCGCATCGCGTCACCTCTGGATCGACGCCTCCAGCTTTCTCGAGGTGAAGATCGATGGTGAGCCGCGCAAGCTCGATGGCCGGCCGCACAAGGTCACGGTGTTCTACCGCGATTTCAAGGCCGTGGGCGGGCTGAAGATTCCGCACACGCTGGAGACCGTGGTTGAGGGCGTGAAAGCCTCTCGAAAGATCAGCATCAAGAACGTCGCGGTCAATCCGCGGCTGGATGACACCTTGTTCGCAAAGCCCACGGCGGGTCCGGCCTCGGCCTTGTAGGCATGGGCCTGAGCAATGCCCTGCTGCGCGGCGGCGCGGCCTGCCTGATCGGTGCCTGCGTCACGGTGAGCCCGTTGGCGCAGGTGCCTGCGTCGCCTTCGGCCGCCGAGATCGTCGCCAGGAACGCGCAGGCGCGCGGCGGCAGCGAAGCCTGGAAGCGACTGCAGACGATGGCCTGGACCGGCCACGTGGAAGGCGCTGCCACGGCGGGCCGCAACATGCCCTTCCTGCTTGAACAGAAGCGGCCGAACAAGACGCGCTTCGAGCTCATCACGGATGGCCAGCGCTCGATCCGCGTCTACGACGGCGTCGCAGGCTGGAAGCTGAGGCCGGGCGCCTCGAGCGGCCGGCCCGAGTTGCTCCCGTACACCGGCGAGGAGTTGCGGGCCGCACGCGCCACGGCCGTGATCGACGGGCCGCTGATGGACCTTGCCGCCAAGGGCGCGATCATCACGCTGGCGGGCCACGACGAGGCCGAGGGGCGGCACGCCTACGTCCTCGACGTGAAACCGCCCTCCGGCGGCAACCACCGCATCTGGGTCGACGCCCAGGACTTCCTGGAGGTGCGCCACGACTGGCAGGCTCGCGTCGCGGCAGGACAGCTGGGCAACCTGACCGTGCTGTACCGCGGATATCGCGACTTCGACGGCGTGAAGCTGCCGACCCGGATCGAGACCGGCGCCAGCGTGGGCGTGGCGGCGAATCGGCTGGTCATCGAACGCGTGGCGCTCAATCCAGACCTCGATGACCGCATGTTCGACCGGCCGCCGACGCCGGCCAGCCGCAGGAACGGTGTCGTCATCGATGCGCGCGCTGCGGGCGCACCTCACGTGGCGGGTCCGCCCGCGACGCCGTGATGTGGCATGCGCTCGGCGCGGCGCTCGTGCTCGGTGCGCTGGTGACCAGCGTGCCCGCGGCAACCACGGTCCCCTCGGCAGATGTCGGCGAGGAGCTCTACCTGAAAGGCATCGTGGCGTCGGGCCAGCCCCTCGAGGCGAGCCGACAGGCCGGATCCAGGATGCAGGGCGCGGCGGCCGCCTGCGTGAACTGTCATCAGCGCAGCGGCCTGGGAGGGCGCGAAGGCCGCACCCTCGTGCCGCCGATCACCGGCCGCTACCTGTTCCGCCCGCGTGCCGGCGCTAACGACGACCGCGGCATCCCGTTTGTCGAGGGCATGCGTCCCGACCGCGAGCCCTACACCGACGAATCGCTGGCCCGGGCGATCCGGGAGGGCATCGATTCGGCGGGCCGATCGCTGGGCTACCTGATGCCGCGCTACGCGATGGGCGACGGCGACATGGCTGCACTGGCCGGCTACCTGCGCAAGCTCGATCGCCGCAAGGTGCCGGGCGTGACGGACTCGACCCTGCACTTCGCCACCATCGTCACTCCCGAGGCCGAACCGCTGAAGCGACAGGGGATGCTGGAGGTGATGCGGCAGTTCTTCGCCGATCGCAACGTGCGGCAGATGGTTCCGGCGCCAACCATGCGCTCCTCCGGCAAGACCGCCTATGCCAAGTCGATGTTCATGGTGCACCGGCGCTGGGAACTGCACGTGTGGGAACTCAGTGGGCCGGCGTCGACCTGGCAGGCGCAGCTCGAGAAGCGCCTCGCGGCCGAGCCGGTGTTTGCCGTGCTCTCGGGCATCGGAGGCAAGAATTGGGCGCCAGTGCACGCCTTCTGCGAACACGCGGCGCTTCCCTGCCTGTACCCCAACGTGGAAGTGCCCATCGACCGGCCGGACGACTTCTACAGCCTCTATTTCTCGAAAGGCGTCTTTCTCGAGGCGGAGCTGCTCGCGAGTGAACTGGTGCAGGACTCGGCGCCGGCGTCTCGCTCGGTGCTGCAGGTCTTCCGCAGTGGCGACAGTGGCGAGGAGGGCGCCAGGACCTTGGCGACGCTGCTCGGGCAGCGCGGCATCGCGACACAGAGCCACGTCCTGCCCGCCAGCGGATCGGCAGCGGACACCGGCTCGGCGCTGGCGGCGCTGGCGCGCGATCAGGCGCTCGTGCTGTGGCTTCGCCCGCCCGACCTGGCGGCACTGGGCGCGATGCCCGCAGGCTTCGCCTCGGTGTACGTGTCCGGATTGCTCGGCGGTCTCGAGGACGCTCCGCTGCCGGCGAGTTGGCGGCAGCGCGCGTCGATGACGTATCCCTTCGACCTGCCCGACCGCCGCCGCGTGCGCGTCGACTTTGCGCTGGGCTGGTTCAGGGCTCGCCACATTCCGGTCGTTGCCGAGCAGGTGCAGGCGGACACCTATCTGGCCTGCAGTCTCGTGTCGGAAACCCTGAATCACATGGTGGACACCTTCGTCCGGGAGTACCTGGTCGAGCGTTCGCAGGCGATGCTCGAGCACCGCATCGTCACCGGCTACTACCCGCGCCTCGCGCTGGCCACCGGCCAGCACTTCGCCTCGAAGGGCGGCTATCTGGTGAAGTGGGCCGATCCCTCCGGCAGACGCATCGTCGCTGAAGGCGACTGGACTGTGCCCTGATCGCCGCACGGTCGTGACTCTGCGTCGTTGCGCCGGCGGTCTCGTCAATGGCGTGAGAGTGCTCGTCCAGCGCGACTTCAAGAGCGATCGTGAGAGGGCGACTGAAGTCTGCTATACTTCAAGGCTCAGTCGCGAGGTGGAGCAGTCTGGTAGCTCGTTGGGCTCATAACCCAAAGGTCGCAGGTTCAAATCCTGCCCTCGCAACCACCGAATACAAGCAATCACGGGCCGGAAGAGCCGAAGCAAACGCCAACCGGAAGGTTGGCGTTCTGCTTTGTGAGCCTGCCTTTGTGCCCAGGCCTTTCGAGGACGGACTCCGCGATGAACGACACCACGCCTGCGACCCCGCCGACCGAGCGCCCCGCGCTGCCCGACCGCCTGTCGACCGATCCGCGCAGCCCGCATCACGTGGCCGCGGTGTTCGAGCATGCGATCGGCATCCGCCTGAACGGCAAGGAACGCTTCGACGTCGAGGAGTACTGCCTCAGCGAAGGCTGGGTCAAGGTGCCCTCGGGCAAGACGCTGGACCGCAAGGGCCATCCCCTGCTGATCCAGCTCAAGGGCCAGGTCGAGGCCTTCTACCGCTGAGGCCTTCCGCCGCTACGCCTTCAAGCGGTAGCCGGTGCGGAAGATCCACGTCACGACGCCCAGCGAAGCCACCAGGAACGCGAGCGTCATGCCCAGGCTGAGGCCCAGGCCGACGTCGGCCACGCCGTAGAAGCTCCAGCGGAAGCCGCTGATCAGGTAGACCACCGGGTTGAGCAGCGCCACGTTCTGCCAGAAGGGCGGGAGCATGTCGATCGAGTAGAAGCTGCCGCCCAGGAAGGTCAGCGGCGTGACGATCAGCATCGGCACCACCTGCAGCTTCTCGAAGCCGTCGGCCCAGATGCCGATGATGAAGCCCAGCAGGCTGAAGGTCACCGCCGTCAGCACCAGGAACAGCAGCATCCACACCGGATGCTCGACACGCACCGGCACGAACAGCCACGCCGTGGCCAGGATGATCAGCCCGAGCAGCACCGACTTGGTGGCCGCCGCGCCCACGTAGCTCAGCACGATCTCGAAGGTCGACACCGGCGCCGACAGCAACTCGTAGATGGTGCCGGTGAACTTGGGGAAGTAGATGCCGAACGAGGCGTTGGAGATGCTCTGCGTCAGCAGCGACAGCATCACCAGGCCCGGCACGATGAAGGCGCCGTAGCTCACGCCGCCGAC
>WBZX01002406.1_pt1 | contig 12708 bp, 9 predicted proteins | sample 5204211 | NCBI WGS metagenome assembly WBZX01 (sample SAMN12344362, study PRJNA552823) | activated sludge metagenome | biome: Activated sludge suspended growth; feature: Nitrification reactor; material: Wastewater; isolation source: activated sludge from nitrification reactor of wastewater treatment...
AGCGCGCGAAACAGCAGCCGCTGCTGCCGTGCGTCGTCGAGCACACGACTGGGCGACCCCTGCGACTCGAGCAGCGGCGCGTCGTCCTCGTGCTGCGCGCGACGGCCGACCGCGCGCAGGTGATCGAAAAGCACCCGCCGCGCGATGCCCAGCAGGTACACGCGAAACGGGAGGTCCGCCGGCACGCGGTCCCGTGACTCCACGCAGCCGAGGAAGGTGCGCTGGATCAGATCGGCGTGGCCTTCGCTCACGCGGCGCCGGAAGAACCTCGAGACCAGGGCGAAGTGTCGTCGCACCAGCGCGTTGCCCTGGTCGCGGTCGCCACCGCGCCAGCGTTCGAGCAGCTCGATGTCGGGAGTCTCCTCCACGCGCGGCGCCGCTACGCTAACCCGCCCGCGCGCCGCGGTCGAGCCGAGCGCACGGGTGCAGCGGTGGCGCTGCGCGGTTGCGGACACGACTCGTCGACGCCGTCGTCAGTGACAGCAGGTCCCGGTGTGCCACAGCGGCGTGCCGCCGTCGTAGATCACGAGGTTGCCGTCGTCCTGCACGTACAGCGCGGCGCCGGGATGACCGTGGGTCTGGCTGTGCCAGCGCGCACCGGCGGGCCCGTAGATGACGAGGTTGCCGTCGGCCTGCATCACCAGCGAGCTGCCGCCGGTGCCTTCGCTGCCGCTACCCCACAGCGCACCGACGCCGTTGAAGTAGAGCACTGCGTTACCCTCCGGCTGCATCACCAGCGTGAAGCGGCCATCACAGGATCCCAGCATCTCGCCCGCCCCGAGCACGTCACCGGGCGCCATCACGCCGCACGGACCCGGCGCGCCGCCGCCGGTCTCACCGCCGCCGCCACCGGTCTCACCGCCGCCGCCACCGGGCCCCGTCGGCTCGCCGTAGAGCGCCGCGATGCCGGCGAGATCGCCCGGCGACATCGCCTCGCGCTGGGCCTCGATGAGGCTGCCGTCGAGCCGTGTGATCGACGGCTCGTCGCCGACCGCGAAGAAGAACGAGCCGTAGTGCATGATCGAGCCGAGATCGTACGCCCCGAGATCGACCCCGGCGGCGCCGCGCTCGACGTAGGTCTTGAAGTTGCCGACGTACTGGGGGCCGATGGCATCCCAGTTCACGATGATGTTCTCGTCGCGGTCGGAGCGGCTCTGCTCGTGCCACAGCCCGACCGCGTGGCCGATCTCGTGCACGGCTTGCCCGGTGCCGCAGCCGGGTCCGATGGTGATGTTCTGCGGACCTTGCTGGCGCCCGACATGGGACGAGCAGCCGTCGCCCGGCACGAACACCACGTAGTCGGGCTCGCCGGCATGCTCGACCAGGCGCACCGCCGTGTGCGTGTTCCAGTAGTCGATGGCGGCCAGCGCCGCCGCACGGCCCTGCTCGCCGAGATCGTCGGCGACCGCAAACGGCACCACCCCGGCCGGCCACAACAGGTCGGGGTTGGCGGCCGCGCGCGGCGGCGCAGCCTGACCCCGCTGCAGCGCGCTCAGCTCGTCGGCGCGACCGAGCACGATGTCGCCCTCGGCGACCGCCCAGCCGCGCACGACCGCATAGTCGATCTCGCGCAGGCGATCGTGCACCGCGAACCAACCGTGACCGACGGCCTCCGGTGTGACGCCGGGGAAGGCCTGCTCGGCCTCCTCGTCGCGAAACCCTCGGACATCATCGCCTTCGGCGACGCACGCCGACGACAGGACCAACACAGCAAACGACAACCCTCGAGTGATCGGCATGGGCATTCTCCGACCGCGGGATACGCCGCCGCTCGCCGTTGGTTCGTCGCGCCCGAACGATCCGCCGGGTCCGACACCGCCGCATGTCGTGGGCGTAGCCGGGCTCGCCCGTCTGTCAGCCCCGAAGGGCTACGGGCACGCAACGGGCGCGGTGTCGAACACCACGTCGTCGATCCACAGCTCGAGCGGAGCGTTCATCTCGTGGAAGCTCCAGCCGCCGACGAAGAACGTGTCGATCTCCGGGCCCCACCACGTCGAGTCACCGGGCGCCGGCGACACGCAGCCCTGGCCGGTCTCGTCGACCGAGACGATCGGCGTGGGATCGGCATCGTTGTACATGCGCAGGTGCCGGCCGAGCGTGTCCATCTCGAACGAGACACAGGTCCAGGCATCGGTCGGCATCGGCTGCATGCCTTGCGACCAACAGTCCTGATAGTACGGCCCGCCCGAGAGCCCATCGACGAAGCTGTAGGTGTTCACGCCGTCGCGGGGCAGCGAGCTCATGATGTAGCTGGCGTAGTTGCCGGCCAGCGGCGAGCTGGCCTCGGCCTCACCGCTGACGCCGAAGAAGGTCCAGTGCACGCTGGTGCCGTTCTGCGCGATGTACATCATCATCCGCCCGTACACGTGCGTCGGCGTGTCCGCCAGGATCGGCACGTCACCGTTGGTGAAGAGCCGTCCGCCCGACTCGGTGCCCTGATCGAGCACGACGTGCAGCGCGTGATCGCCCGACACGGTGTGGGTGCCATCGAGATCCATCAGCGCACCGCCCGATGACAGCGCGGCGCGCCACGGCCCGAACTCCTGACCGTCGGCGAGCGCGACCTCGGTGTAGTCCTCGAAGTCCTCGCAGAACGCGGTCTCGGTGCAGGGATCGACCGGCTGCACGCCCATGTCGATCGGCGGTCCACCCGAGGAGCCCGAGGTGTCGCCGGTGGTCGGCCCCCCACCGGAGTCCGAGCTGTCGACGGTGCCCGTCGTGCCCGCGACCGTGCTGGCCGCGGAGGTGCTCGTCGTCAGCGTCGCACCAGAGCTACCGGTGCCCTCGCTCGACGATCCGCCCATCGGCGAGGCGGCGTCGCCACACGCGACGAGCAACAGGAGGGACGATGCGAAACGAAGCCTGGCGTCGATCACGGTCGCAGCAGCATACGCCGGAGCACGGCGGCGCCGCGACGCGGGCATCCTCGGGTACGTCGTTCGACACGCGTTGCATTGCTGGTGCCGAGCACCACCAAGGGTGCGCGACGCCGACGTCGGCGCGTGCGGTCGGTCGCCATGCGGGCGCACCCGCGCTTGCGGTGCGCCCGATGGGGCGGATGCTGTACCGCCACTTCAACAGTACGAGGAACATGTCGTCCTTCCTTTCCTTTGTCGTTGCTCGTGGTCGGGGTCGTGGGATTCGAACCCACCGCCTCCGCGTCCCAAGCGCGGCGTGCCACCAACTGCACCTCACCCCGGAGGCGGCCTCGGCCTTCGATGAGGCCCGGCGATCGCCGCCGCACGTTCGTGTGCGGCGGCGATCGTGTTTCACTCGCGTGCACCGAGTCGCAGGACCTCCTGCAGGTCCTTCGGCGCGAGGACCACGGTCAGGTTCTCGATCCTGTCCGCGATCTCCTTCATGGCCTCGGTCTCCTTGAGTCGCAGGAGCACCGGGTTGTTCTCCAGCAGGCGGGCCGTGTTGGCCAACGACCGGGTCGCTGCGACCTCCTCGCGCCGCAGGATGACCTGCGCCGCCGCCCGCTTCTCGGCCTCGATCACCCGGTTCATCAGCTCACGCAGCTCACCGGGCAGCACCACATCCTTGATCTCGAGTCGTCGCAGTGCGACCCCCCATGCCTCGATGCGCGCGGTCACGGCCGCGGTCATGTCCCGCGCGACCTCCACCCGCCGCTCGAGCAAGCCATCGAGGGTGACCCCTGCGATCGCGGCGCGGGCCGCCATCTGCACCTCGGCGTAGAGCGCCTCGCCGAGATCTGCGACGGTCTGCACCGTCGCGACCGGATCCACGACCGCGTACTTGAGCAGCAGCGTCAGTCGCAGCGTGGCCTTGTCGGCCGAGATCAGGTCCTGCCCCGAGATCAGCAGCTGCTGCTCGCGCAGATCGATCCGCACGAAGTCGAGCTTGCGCTGGAAGCTCGAGAGCCCGTGACGGCCGGCCCCGAGCGACTCGGCCAAGGCCCCGTCGACGTAGACCAGCACGCACTCGTGCGGCCGGACCACGAGATCGACGATGCGCTGCGACCCTGCGATCGCCCAGAACGACGACGGCACCGACGTGCGCAGCGGCTCGAGCGACGCGATCGCGATTGCGACCTCGCCCTCACCGTGCCAGAGGATCCAGCGCCCGGCGTCGAGCACTCGCAGCGGCAGACCATCGCGCCGCACCAGCGCGACGGTCCCCTCGGCGACCTCGAGCACCTGCCCACGCTCGGCGGTCAGCACCCGCTCGAGGTCGGGCGCCGACGCCGTCGCGATCTGCCGGGCATCGACCACCTCGACGGTGGTGCGTGCCGACCATCGCCACGACCAGTGACGACCGGGCAGGAGGATGCCGACGGTGCGGCCGTCGTGTCGCACGATCCCTCGCTTGGACTCCTGGATGATGATCGTCTTCATGGTCGTTCTCCCTTCGAATCGATGGACAGGGCGATGGCGGTGCTCTCGTTGGGGTCGCGAGGTTGGCGACGAGGGGCGGCGAGCCGAGGCGCTTTGGCGTCCGGGCCGGGGACCGCACGCGTCGGTGGTCAGACCGGAGACGCCGACGGCGACGCACCGAAGTGCGCCGGTCGAGCGAATGGTGGTGCACCGACGACGCGATCGAGGACGATCGCGAGGCGATTCGCTGCGCAGGGGACGTTCTTGGCCACCCTCGCACCCGTGCGGAGCCATGGCGTGGGGCCGCACGGAGTGTGATTCGGGCGCGCCGCCCCTCATCTCTTTCTTCGCTTTCGTTGGATTCGGATTGCGAGAATCCGATTGCAGCCAGTTGCCAATCGTGCGGTCCGACCGCCCGATCGCCGGGATTCGAACCCGGAATCCTTCACACCCCCAACGTGTGGAACGACGCGGACCGACGGTGCCGTGGACCATCCACGGCACCGGGTCGCGGCGCCACTCGAGGCGTGAAATCTGAGCAACGGCGCCGATCCGGCGCCGTATCGGCGCGAGCCTGGAGGGGCCGTCGCGTCGCGGCCGTGCGTGGGCTCGAGATCGCCGGCGTGCGGCGACCGAAGACGATTCAGCGACGAATCACTCGGGCATCACACGCGCGACGTCTCAGCCGTCGGCACGACCGCACGACGGCTGCCTGGGCAGGCGGCGCGAGCGGGAATCGTGGGCGGGGCGAAACATCGTCGGTGAACTCCGGTGGTGGGTTATGAGGGAGCCGACGTTGACTGTCAAGCGCCGCACGAACGATTTCTCGCGCGAGGATCGTGGGACGCACGATGCTGCAGTCTCGTGCGGGTCAGGGCACCGCGCGATGGACCGCGCGCGAGCGGTGCCGCTCGCGGATCGCGGCGCGATCGATCGGCACGCGCTGGCCGTCCTCGACCCGCTGCAGCGCCGCCACGTCGTCGAAGTCCGCGGGCAACGGCATGACGATCTGTCGATCGAGGCTGTCGGGCAGCGTCCGCACCACCGCCGGCATTCGCACGCTGCGGCCGTCGTCGTAGGCGAGGTCGATCGCGAGCTCGCCCGGGACCGCGCGCCCGAGCCCGCCGGGCACCGTGATCCAGTCCTCGCTGCCGTGCGCGCCGATCGTACCGACCAGCAGCGACCCCGAGTACGGATCATCGCCCGCCGGCGCACCGCCGCCGGGATAGCCGGAATCCCAGCTCGACAGCGCCTCGACGAACGGCTGCACCTTGTTCCAACCCCAGGTGCCCACCCACACCGGGTGGCAGTACGTCATGTAGTCCTTGTTCACGGTCGGGTGGCGCAGATCGAAATCCACCACGCCGAAGCCCCACTCTCCGACCACCCCGCCCTCGTTGGGGTAGCTCGGGTCGGGCCCGCCCTCTTCGCCGTTGCAGTACACGTGGTAGCGGCCCTGCGTGTGCCCGACCTCGTGGACGAAGGTCTCCGCCGACCAATCGGGATCGAGCGACAACCCCGACGAGACCCGCTGGTACGCGAGGTCCATCGTGGGATCGGAGGGAATACCGAAGGCCTGCCCGCCCGCGTCGCCGAGCCCGCCCGAGCACACGTCGACGAGTCCGTAGTAGTACATCTCGGGCGGCGCGTTCTCCTCGAATCGAAGATCGCTGAGGTACGAGTTGAGCTGACCGAAGTTCGACAGCGGGGTGTTCCAGTCGACCGGCTCGTGCAGCGTGAACTCGAGGCGATCGATGGGATTCATCATGAAGATGAGATCCTGGAACAGCTGCATCGTCGTCTCCGAGGTATCGGGCTCGGTGACGCAGCTGCCACCATCGTCGTAGTTGAACGGCACCAGCGTGACCTTGATCAGCTGGTAGCTGTCTTCGATGCCCACCAACACCGGCGCGCCTTCGACCTCCGGGAAGTAGGGCGGGCTCTCGGGCGCGCCCTCGGCATAGGCGGGATCGTGTTCGTACAGCTCGATGGCGTAGCTCAGCCCCGGTACCGCGCGCTCGGCCTCGACGCCCCAGAAGAACACCCGCGCGAGATCACCGATGAAGGCGTCGCCGTCGACCAGCTTGGTCTGCACGATGCGCTCGGTGGTGCCATCGGGCCACGAGAGCAGCAGGTGCGCCTCGATCTCGCGCGGCTCGAAGTCGGGCTCGAGCGTCCAGAACGCGCGGATCAACGTCACGCGGTTCTTCAGCAGTCGCGCGAGTCGGTCGGCCGGCCCGACCCAGGCGCCGTCTTGTCCGATCGGCACGCCGACGCCCTGGTTGGCCTCGACCCAGTCGATGTGGATGCCCCGGGCGGGGATCATCTCCGGCATCGGCGCACCGGTGGTGCTGCCGTCGGCCCCGGTGCCGTCGACCGCCCCGGTGCTGTCGGCCGCGGTGGTCGATCCGGGCGCACCGTCGTCACCGGTGGTGCCGCTGGTCTGCGCGTCGCCGGACTCACCGCAAGCCGAGAGCAGCAGGGACGCGACCACGGGGGAGAGCAGGCGCTGGATCGGAGCCATGTGTGGACGCTAGCAAATGCGCGCTCGGAACGGGTGAGCCTCGCACGATCCTCATCGGCGCAGATCTGGCAGCGCGTCATGGCGCGTGCGACGGGACCAGGCCGCGACCGGCGGGCTCGCCGGCCGGCGCCGCCGATGCCAACGCACCGTCCAGCCGACGCAGCAGCTCGGTACCGCGACGATCGGGCATGACATCGGCGTCGGCGAGCGCGCGCAGGATCGCCCGCGCACGCCCGCGCTGGTAGGGATCGGCCGCCAGCGCCTCGGCGAGCGCGAGCCGGTCGCGCGGATCGTCGTAGCCCATTGCGACGCGATACGTGAGCACCAGCTGAGCCCAGGCGAGGTTCATGCCCACGCGCTCCGCGATCGTCATCTTGCGCGGACGCACCGCGAACGCGCGGCCGTGGCTGCGCACCACCGCCAGCGCCGCGACCTTCTGCAGGCTGAACGCGATGTCCTTGAATCGCGAGGCCGGCAGCGCCGCGGTGACGTAGTCGTCGTTCATCGCGGTGTCGACCGCGTCGACGTAGTCGCCGCGCTCGAGCGCATCGGTCGCCATCTCGAGCTCCATGCTCCCGTCCCACACGCACGCCTGCGCCGGCGCGCCGTGGCCGATCAGCGCCGCCGCGATGCCGAGGGAGAACACCCGCCCAAGTCGTGATCGCTGCGTCGCCATGGCGTCATCGAGGGGTAGCATGTCCGGGCCGACGGCGCCGCTCGCCCGCGGCCGATGCGACGCACCGTCGGTGTCCGGCGGTTCGCCACGGTGGGCGACGCCCCGGGGTGGCGGCGATCCGATGCTGGGGTACGATGTTCTCCATGACTTGCGCTGCCCCCAGCCCCTCGACATCGTCGTTCCTCCAGCACCGCCGCGATGCCGCTCGCGCGGTGCGAAGGGCGGCGCTCTGGCTCGGGGCCCTGGCCTGCGGCGGCTGCTTCGACCCCTCCCACACCGAGCTGAGCGGTGGCACCGGCGGCAGCGGCAGCACGTCGAGCGGCACCGCGACCACGGCGTCCACCACCGCCACCACGACCGCGAGCACCACGACCGCGAGCGCCACGGGCACGGTCGACGACTCGAGCGCGACCATGTCCAGCATGACGATGGGCGACTCGACCGACACCGCGAGCGACTCGTCGTCGAGCGGCGGTGAGGTCTCCGATTGCCCCGGCGGGGCGCCCACGGTGGGCGATGCGCCCTACCAGGTCAACATGCTGCTGGCGGGGCACGACGCCAACGACGTCGACGTCGGCGACATCGACGGCGACGGCCACCTCGACCTCGTGGTGCTCTCGCGGGGCGGCGGTGCGGTCGAGACCTTCTTCGGCGACGGCACCGGCGTCATCGCCAGCGACGGCATCACGCCGCTGCAGATGAACGGCTTCCCCGACACCGTGCGGCTGGCGGCGATCGCCGACGACACCCTGGATCTGTTCGTGCACATGGAGGGCCCGGTCGAGCTGTGGGTCGTGCGCGGCGACGGGGCCGGCAACTGGCCCACCCCGCAGGTGTTCGACTTCACCTACGTGCGCGCGATCGACATCGCCGATCTGAACGGCGACGACGTCCGCGATCTCGCCTACGTCGGCGCCTCCGACCTCGAGATCCGCCTCGGCCAGCCCACCGAGACCTTCGGCACCGCATCCCACTACGGCACCAACACCGGCAGCGCCGTACGGGCCGCCGACGTCACCGGCGACGGCGTGCCCGACGTCGTCACCGCCGACTACGGCTCGACCGAGCTGCTGGTCTACGGCGGGGTCGGCGACGGCACGTTCACCGCGCTGCCGACCATCGTCACCGGCTCGGCGATCTCGGGCGCGGACGTGGGCCTGCTCGACGACGACGAGCTGCTCGATCTCGTGCTCACGACCTCCGACGATCTGCGCATCTTCTACGGCGAGGCCGCGGGCGGCATCTCGACCACCCCGGGCACGGTCATCGCCGACGCGCTCACGCGCGTGCGCGTCGCGGACATCGACGACGACGGCGACGACGACCTGTTGACTCGCGACGGCAACGCGATCGAGATCCGCTTCTCCAACGGCGACACCACGTTCTCCGATCCGGTGGCCTTCGACTGCCCGATGCCGGTGTTCTCGATGGTGGCCGGCGACTTCAACGAGGACTGCGTGCCCGACCTCGTGGCGCCGATGGGCTCCGACCAGAGCCTGTGTTTGTTGATGTCCGATCGCGGCTGATCGCCGGCGGGCGGGCGCGCAGTTCCTGCGACGACGCGGCCGCCGCGGACTTTGCGTTGGCCCCGGTCGCGCGGCGACGGCAGCCTTGCCGTCGATGCGAGTGCTCGTGGTCTACGGGAGCAAGCGGGGCGGCACCGAGCGGCTGGCCCGCCAGGTGGCGACGACGCTGACGTCGTGCGGCCATGCGGTCGAGCTGCGCTCGGCGGCGGCCGCCGTCGAGCTGGCGGAGTTCGACGCGGTGGTGATCGGCGGAGCCTTGTATGCGGGGCTGTGGCACCGCGCCGCGCGTCGCTTCGCGCGGCGACACGTCGACGCGTTGCAGCAGCTGCCGGTGTGGCTGTTCTCGAGCGGGCCGCTCGACGACTCGGCCAGCCAGCGCGAGCTACCGCCGACGCCAGCGGTCGCGCGCATCCAGCGACGGCTCGACGCCCGCGGGCACGCGACCTTCGGTGGCCGGCTCGCGCGCGACGCCCACGGTTTCATTGCGCACGCGATGGCCGAGGGTGGCAAGTCCGGTGACTTCCGCGACATGCAGGCGGTCGACGCGTGGGCGCGGCGGATCGCCGACGCGCTCGCGCGGGCGCCCGTGACCTCGGGCCACGCGCCGCTGCTCCGCGATCGCGCGCTGCGTATCGCGCTGCAGGCGGTGGCGTGGTTCGTCGGTGTGACCGCCGTGACGGGCGGCGTGCAGCTGCTACTGCACCCGCACGGCGGCGACCAGGGCCTGACGCCCGCGCTGCTCGCCCACTCGCCGTTTCGTACGTTCGTCGTGCCGGGTGTGCTGCTGCTCGGGGTGGTCGGGCTCGGCAACGCCGCGGCCGCGTGGCTGGTCGCGGCGCGGCATCGCCTCGCGTCGACCGCGGCATTCGTCGCCGGTGGTGCGACCGCGGTGTGGATCGCCGTGGAGTACCTGCTGATCCAGAGCTTCAGCTGGCTGCAGGTGGTCTACTTGTCGCTCGGCCTCGCGACCCAGCTGCTCGCGCTCGCATGGGCGAGGCGCCGCCTCGCGATCGAGCGTCGACGGGCAGCCGCGCCGCTGCTGGCAGCGGTGGGCTAGTACCTCGACACAGGGATTGTGACGGGCCATGACACCGCCCTGACCGCGCCTCGCTGCGTTGCCGCACCTTGAAATACGCCCGGTATTCCGGCGGCACGGCGCCTTGCGGAGTCGCGGCCATGACGGCGTTCTGACCCACCACAATCCCTGTGTCGAGGTACTAGTCCCACCAGAAGGACCACGTGCTCGCGCCCACCAGCGACTCGGCGAGCGCCTCGATGCTGCCCTCGCCCTGGTAGACGCAGTCGGAGCACACTGCCATGTGCTCGGCGGCAACGCGGCACGCCTGCTCGAAGCTCGCCGGCGGTCGCGTGACCGCCAGCTGCAGCGTGTCGAAGCCGATGCAAACCACGTACGCACCGAAGCGGTCCTCCCACGTGCGCAGCACTGCCGCGAGCTGGCCCATGTCGCTGAAGTGATTGGTCGGACCGGACCACTGCAGCACCGCGACCGCGTCGGCCGGGCGCGTCACACCGACCACGCCCAGGCGCCCCTGCGCTTCACCGACCGTGAGCGCGAACGCGGCGTCGTCGGGGTCCTGCCCGGTGGCGGGCGCGAGCCCTGGGAAGCGGCGATCGAACGGCGCGAGCACGGCCAACGCATCGTCGGACTCGCCCTGGCTCGGCACCATCGCAGCCCACCATGCGGACAGCACCGCGGCGGCGTCGTGGTCGGCGGGATCGGTCCCGGCGTCGAAGCCGATCTCGCCGGCGAACCACGGCCGGTCCTCGGTGCGGCGCAGCATCGCGAACACCAGCGGCCACAGGCCGTGGCCCGCAAAGCCCTCGGCGATGCGCTGCCATCGTCGCGCGAGGTTCGACGACGGCGCGACCTCGATCTGCGCCACGATCTCACCGTCGCCGCGCAGCCGCGCCGCGCGACAGGCCTCGAGCCCGAGCTGCGTCAGTGCCGAGGGCTCGAGGGTAGCGGGAGCTCCAGCTCGATCGGCGCGTCGCTGCATCACCCACGACGCTATCGCACTCGCGCGCGCGTCGCGACGGTTCCGCCGGCCGCTTCGCACCAGGTCGCGTGCGGCCCACCAGGGCCACGCCGCGAGAAAACCTGATCGGTTCCGAGCGCCGCGACGTAGTACCGCAAGAGAGCGTCCCCATGCGTCCAGTCACCATGCTCGTCGGCAATCGTCCCATCGGACGCGCGTACACCTGGGCCTATCCGTACGGGGAGGCCGAGGGCCTGTTCGTGATGCCGACCTACGCGCTCACCGTCGAGGGCACGCTGCCGTCGGGCGAGCACGCCAAGCGGGACTTCGAGGTGTTCCGCTTCGGCGTGCACTGCCCCAAGAACGGTCGCCCCGCGATGGTCGGGCTCGCGCAGCAGCAGACCCACGTCATCAAGTCGTGGATCTCGACCTATACCGTGCACAGCGCCGACTCGCCCGAGCGCGGCGCATGGCAGGTGACCGGCAACTTCCTCATTCACGACGGCCCCGACAATCCGCTCTCGCGCGACGACGTCTACGCCTCGATCGGCTGCCTCGAGGTCTGCGGCGGGCCACTGGGCTTCGACGTGTTCAACAACTTCATCATCGCGCTGTCGGCCCCACGCGCGGGCAGCCGCGACGCGCAGCTGCAGGAGATCGGCGGCGCGCACTCGATCCGCATCACGTACCTGGCGGCCACCCGACCGCCGCTGCAGCGCGCCTCGGCGTCCTGAGGCTGGCGCGCGAGGGCCCGCGCCGCCACGGCGCGATCGTCGGGCTACGTGGGCGGCATTGCGGCCGACCCGCGCCGCTCGAGCTCGTCTTGCAGCGTGGGATGCACGAACAGGTAGCCGCCGCCGATGCGCCGCAGCAGCCCCCGTCGCGTCGCGTCGTCGAGCGCGGCCACCAGCCGCAGCGGCAAGCGACCGCTCGCGAACAGCAGCACCCGCAGCACGGCGTGTTGCAGGGCCGCGTAGCCACCTTCGAGGAGCGCAGCGAGGTAGGCCACCGAGAGCGTCGAGCCGATCGCGCCGATCCACTGGAAGCGCGCGGGATCGCGACGCCAGAGCTCTGTCATCACCGCGAGCGCGGGGGCATCGCGCATGGCCTCGGCGACGAGCTCACTCGCGCTCGGATCGGGGCCGACCGGCGACAGCACCGTCAGCAGCGCCTGCACGCCACCGACCACCACCACGAGCCGCACGAACACGTGGCCGAAGTTCCCGAGCGAGCGCGCGATGCCGACGTTGGGGCGCACGCGATCGCCGAGATCGTTCGCGTGCAGCCCCGCGAGCGTGCCGAACACCATGCCGAGCAGCACCGACCACAGCGCCAGCTGCACGCCGAAGATCGCCAGCGCGAAGACCCAGCCGGCGGCCACGCCCCACACGATCGCTGCCACGCCCGCGACCGCGACCGCGCCCGCAGCGGTGCGGGTGACCGCGGCGCGCAGACCGGCACGCCAGTGCGGCCACGACCACACCAGGCGATACACCGGGCGGATGCCCGTGACGCCTGCGACGGCGGCGATCAGCGCGACCGCGATCACGAACGTGAGCACGCCCGAGAACACGCCGACGTCACACCCCAACGTCGCCGCCATGAACGACACCATCACCACCACGCTGCCGAGCACAGCAAGCCCGAG
>WBZX01002409.1_pt1 | contig 12705 bp, 10 predicted proteins | sample 5204211 | NCBI WGS metagenome assembly WBZX01 (sample SAMN12344362, study PRJNA552823) | activated sludge metagenome | biome: Activated sludge suspended growth; feature: Nitrification reactor; material: Wastewater; isolation source: activated sludge from nitrification reactor of wastewater...
CCGTTCCGGTCACCCGACCCCGGGCCTCGACGTAGCGGTAAGGCGCGGCCGGATCGAACACGGTCACGGTGACCCGGGGGTCGCGTTCCACGTTGCGGAACTTCTGGCGACCTACCTCGGTGTTGATGAGGAGATGGTCATCGCTGGCATGCACCCACATGAGTTGGGTCTGAGGTTGTCCGTCGGCCATGAGCGTGGTGAAGGCGGCGAAGTTGGCGGCAGTGGCCAGCCCGTACAGGTCGCTGTCGATCGTCATCCCCTCACGGTAGAGCCATCGCCAAACGGTTCCGACCCGAGCATGTACGAGACGCCTCAGGCCGGCGACCGAACTCCACCGGAAGGCTCCGCCTTTCGGTGGATCCAGGCTTAGGAGGCGAGCCGATAGGCGAGCCGACCCATGAGCACGGCATGGCTAAACCGAGGCGAAGCCTCGGTCTGGTCAACCTGGTAGCGACGACGATCGGACCTATCCGCTAGGACCCTTAGGACTTGAGGAGGAAGTCGGCTTCGCCCTCGTCCAAGAACAGCGACACCTCGGCCCGCAGGGCGGGATGGCCGGCCAGATCAGGGTCGGAGTCCGCCAACTCGAAGGCCACCTCGCGGGCCCGTTCCACCCACACCCGATCCCGCCGCAGCGAGGCCAACTTCAAGTCGTTGCGACCCTTTTGACGTTCGCCCATAAGCGTCCCTTCACCGCGCAGGTCCAGGTCCACCTCGGCCAGATCGAACCCGTCGGTGGTACGGACCATGGCCTCGAGCCGGGCCTGGCCATCCGGTGTCGTGCCTGCCCCCACCAACCAACACGACGAAGCCTGCGAACCGCGCCCGACCCGGCCCCGAAGCTGGTGAAGCTGAGCGATTCCGAAACGGTCGGCGTCGAGGATGACCATGACCGTGGCGTTGGGGACGTCGACGCCGACCTCGATGACGGTGGTGGCCACCAACACATCGATTTCACCGGCCCGGAACGCGGCCATGGTGGCTTCCTTGTCGGCGGCTGGCACCCGGCCGTGCAACAACCCGAGCCTCAAGCCGTGGAGCTCGCCACCAGCCAGGCGTTCCAGAGTTTCCTCCGCCGAGCGCACCTCTAGCTTCTCGGACTCCTCAACCAGTGGGCACACCACATAGGCCTGTCGACCAGTCTCGACCTCGGCTCGGACGTGATGCCACACCGGAGCCTCGGCATCGATGTCGTCACCCCCGTTCGTCTTGACCCACGTCGTAGAGATGGGAGTCCGACCCGGCGGGAGCTCGTCGAGCACCGAAACGTCCAGGTCGCCGTAGACGGTCATGGCCGCAGTGCGGGGAATGGGCGTGGCCGTCATCACCAGGACGTCGGGGGTAGTTCCATCGGCTCCCTTGGTCCGCAACGCCGCCCGTTGCTCGACGCCGAAGCGGTGCTGTTCGTCGATCACCACCACCCCGAGCGACCGGAACGTCACCGCGTCCTCGATCAGAGCGTGGGTACCGATCAACAGGTCGACCGAGCCGTCGGCCAGGGACTCGGCCAGCTTCCGCCGGTTGGCGGCCGTGGTCCGGTTGGTCAACAGCTCGACTCGCAGTGGCCGCTCACGGGCCATCCCCTCGAACAGGGATCCCTCGTCGGCATCGCCGGGCACCATGAGCCCGGCAAGCAGCGCGCTGATACCCGCGTGGTGCTGTTCGGCCAAGACCTCGGTCGGGGCCATCAACGCGCCTTGGTGTCCCCCTTGCACCGCGGTCAGAAGCGCGGAGACGGCAACCACCGTCTTGCCGGCTCCTACGTCGCCCTGCAACAACCGATGCATGGGATGAGGTCCGGCCAGATCGGTGGAGATCTCGGCGATGACCCGACGTTGAGCTCCGGTCAGCGGAAAGGCGAGGCGGTCGTGAAACCGGTCCACCAGTTCCCCGGTGGTCACCTGGACGATTCCCCGGGCCGTCCGTTCCAGCGCTCGCTTGCGCAAGACCAGTGCCAACTGCACCCGCAACAGCTCGTCGAACACCAGACGTCGACGGGCCAACTCCACATCGGCCATGGAACGGGGTACGTGGATCGACGTGAACGCCTCGGCCCTACCGACCAGCTCGAAACGACCGAGCACGGCGTCATCGAGGGGTTCGGCCAAGCCTCGCTTCTGACACTTGCCCAGCGCCGCCTCCACCCACGAACCGATCTCCCAGGTGGTGATGCGGTGCTTCTCGCTCTGGGCGTAGAGGGGGACTATCCGGCCGGTGCGGTCGCCGCCGATCAGATCCACGACCGGGTTCGAGAGCTGCTTGCGCCCTTGGAAGATCTCGACCTTGCCGAAGAACACCGCCTCGGTCCCCACCGGGAGCTGGCGTTCCCGCCAACCCTGGTTGAAGAAGCTCACCCGCAGGTAGCCAGAGCCATCACTCACCTCGGCGGTTACCAGCACCTTGGGCGGACGTCCCCGGGTGCGCCGCGACGAGACCCTGGCCACCGACGCAATAACCATGGCCTCGTCTCCGGGCGAGAGGTCACTGATGCGGGCCTGGCGAGTCCGGTCCAGGTAACGGCGGGGATAGTGGGTGAGCAGGTCCAGGACGTTCTCCACACCCAGCTCGGCCAGACCCGCCACCTTCTTGGGCTTCGATGCCAGAGCGGTGAGGGAGCTGAGCGGAAATCCGCTCAGCTCGGCCAGGGTGATCGGGTCGCCGGTCACGACCCTGCGTCTCTCACCACCGGCGGACCTACTCGATGCCGAACAGGTACGGGTACAGGGGTTGACCACCGTGGTGGACGTCGGGTTCGACCTCGGGATGGTTCTCGTCCAGCCACCCGGTGATTCGCCGGGTCTCAGCCGCCGATGCGCCTTCACCTTCGATCACGGTGAGGATCTCCTGGCTGCCGTCGAGCAACTTGGACAGCAGGCCGATGGCGGCATCGGCGGCGGTGGGTGCCACCGAGCGAATGGCGGAACGATCGATGCCGATGTGATCGCCCTCGGCGATCGGCCCCGCCTCGCACGTCGACGCTCGAACCGCCCGCGTCACCTCACCGGCGATCACGTTGGACGCAGCCTCAGCCATGCCTGCCGCGTTCGTCTCTCCGGCAGCCTCTGGGTCATAGGCCAACAGCGCGGCGAAGCCCTCGGGAATGCCCTTCGTGGGTACCACCAGGACCGTCTTGTCGGTGGTTGCGTCCACCTGTTCGGCCACGGCGATGATGTTCTTGTTGTTGGGAAGGATCACCACCTGATCGGCTGGCACCGCCTCGACCGCCTCACGGAGCTGGGCCGTCGAGGGATTCATCGACTGACCGCCGGTGATCACCTGGTGGACACCCAAGGACCGGAAGATCCGCTTGATCCCGTCTCCGGTGGCCACCGCCACCACCGCAGTGGTGACCGGTTCCAGCGGTGCATCCGGTTCAGGTTGACCCGCCGCATCACGGACCCAACGCTCTTCTTCGACCTCTTCGAGCAGATCGGTCACCCGGATCTTCATCGGACGACCGATCTCGATGGCGGCCTCGATGGCGGCACCGATGTCGTCGGTGTGAATGTGGCAGTTGAACAGGCCGTCGCCGCCCACCACCACGATCGAATCGCCGATCCCGGCCCACACCTCCTTGAACGCACCGATGGCGTCGTCGGGGGCCTCCAACAGGTACATGACCTCGTAGCGCAGGTCGGCCAGGCCGCTGTGATCATGATCGTGGTCGGACGCCATGGCCGGCACCGCGGCCGCCACCAAGGCCGGGTCCACCTCGGGCATGGGCCGCCCGTCGACACGGGTCAGCGCCGAGTCCAAGAACAGGAGCAGCCCGGTGCCGCCGGCATCGACCACTCCGGCTGCGGCCAGTACCGGCAACAGTTCTGGTGTGCGGGCCAGCGCATCTCGACCGGCGACCAGGGCGGCCTCGAGCACCTGAACCAAGGGCGCGTCACCGGCCGCGACCGCACCCTCGGCGGCGCATCGGATCACGGTGAGGATCGTTCCCTCCACCGGATTTCCCACCGCCTCGTAGGCGCCGGCGGCCGCGACGGTGAGCGCCTCGGCCACCTGAGCCCCACCCACGGCGTCGTGGCCGGCCAGGGTGGCGGTGAGGCCGCGCATGATCTGAGACAGGATCACTCCGCTGTTGCCACGGGCCCCCATGAGCGCGCCGTAACCGATGGCCTTGCAGGTGGAGGCCATGTCGGCCTCGGCACCTTCGAGTTCGGACACGACCGACTCCAACGTGAGCGCCATGTTGGTACCGGTGTCTCCATCGGGCACGGGATAGACGTTGAGGCGGTTGATCCCCTCCTGGTGGAGGCGCAGGGCGTCTCTGAACCCGATGACCACGTGGCGCAGGTCGCTGGCGTCCAGTTGGTCGAGCGTCGTCATGGCGGCGCAGCCTAGAAGGTGACGCCGGGTCCCACCGCGGCCCAAGCCGGGTTTCACGTCGAGTCCAAGGTTCCAACCGGGTCGAACCGACTGCCAACCGCAGCTTCCCACCAGAGGGGAGCACGGAGACACCCTGTGAGCTTGTGATCGGTGGTGCCCGGCTCCTAGCCTTGCCCGTCGGCCCTTCCGGGCCTTCCCTCGACAGAGCAAGCGACCTTGGAGTGCAGTGATGGCCTCGACCTGTGACGTGTGCGGCAAGAAGCCGTCGTTCGGCATGAGCGTGAGCCACTCGCACCGCCGGACCAAGCGCCGCTGGAACCCCAACATCCAGCGGGTGCGGGCCGTCATCGCCCCCGGCACCATCCGCCGGGTCAACGTGTGCACCGGCTGCCTCAAGGCCGGCAAGATCACCAAGGCCGCCCGGGTCTGACCCATACGATCTGGCGGACCGGCTCGTACCGGTCCCACCACGGCCGACGCCCAGCGCGTCGGCCGTCGGCGTTTTCAAGGTCCGACACGACCACCACCACACGACATCACCGTCGGCGATGGCCGACATCCCAACCTGGCATGGCCCAGATGGGTGTGCGTTGTGCACGACGTTGGCGGGTGCGCCTAGGCTTTTCCGATCCCGAGCCGTGGAGGCGTCGCTTTGCAAGGTGTGATCAAGTCGTATGACCCCGGGACGGGCGACGGCATCATCATGTGCGACACCGACCTCGCCGACTACGACCTAGCCCGCGGCGCGTTGGTCGACTCCCCCTTCCGCATGCTCCGCCAGGGGCAGCGGGTGATCTTCGACCTCGACTCCGAAGGGCGGGCCGTCGGTCTGCGACTCGGTTCCGAGGTCGACATGGGCACGCCGGGCTTCGCCCCGCCGCCCGAGATCTGAATCGCCGCGCCCCGCTCCAACCGTCTTTCGGAGGAACTCATGACTGCCAGCACCACCAATGCCAACCTCGAGGCGTGGGTCCAAGAGTGGGCGGCGGTGTTCCAACCCGCCGACATCCACTGGTGTGACGGATCGGCCGAGGAGTACGACAACCTCTGTCAGGTCCTCGTCGACGGCGGCACCTTCGAACGCCTGAGCGATGCCAAACGGCCCAACAGCTACCTGGCCCTGTCCGATCCCGGTGACGTCGCCCGGGTGGAGGACCGCACCTTCATCTGCTGTGAGAACGAGATCGACGCCGGCCCCACCAACAACTGGCGGGCCCCGGCCGAGATGAAGGCCGAGCTCACCGGTCTCTACTCAGGGGCCATGAAGGGGCGCACCATGTACGTGGTGCCGTTCTCGATGGGTCCACTCGGCTCGCCCATCGCCCACATCGGGGTGCAGCTCACCGACTCGCCCTACGTGGCGGTGAGCATGCGGATCATGACCCGCATGGGCCAGGGTGCTCTGGACGTGCTCGGTGACGGCGATTGGGTTCGCTGCCTGCACTCAGTGGGTGCCCCGCTCGCCGAAGGTCAGGCCGACGTGGCTTGGCCCTGCAACGCCGACAACAAGTACATCACCCACTACCCCGAGACCAACGAGATCTGGAGCTACGGATCTGGCTACGGCGGCAACGCCCTGCTGGGCAAGAAGTGCTTCGCTCTGCGCATCGCCTCCACCATGGCCCGCGACGAGGGCTGGATGGCCGAGCACATGCTCATCGTGGGTGTCACCAACCCTGCCGGTGAGAAGAAGTACATCGCCGGCGCCTTCCCCTCGGCCTGCGGCAAGACCAACATGGCCATGCTCATCCCCACCCTGCCGGGCTGGAAGTGCGAGACCATCGGTGACGACATCGCCTGGATGAAGTTCGGTGAGGACGGACGGCTCTATGCCATCAACCCCGAAGCCGGCTTCTTCGGCGTGGCTCCCGGCACCGGCGAGCAGACCAACCCCAACGCCATCCGGGCCTTGTACGGCAACTCGATCTTCACCAACGTGGCCCGCACCGACGACGGCGACGTGTGGTGGGAAGGCCTCACCGACGACGAGCCCGCCCACCTCACCGACTGGAAGGGCAACGACTGGACTCCCGAGTCCGGCTCGCCGGCTGCTCACCCCAACGCCCGTTTCACTGCTCCGGCCTCACAGTGCCCCTCGATCGACGCCCAATGGGAAGACCCCAAGGGCGTGCCGATCTCGGCCATCCTCTTCGGCGGGCGTCGAGCCACCAACGTCCCGCTGGTGACCGAGGCGTTCGACTGGCAGCACGGCACCTTCCTCGGCTCGATCATGAGCTCGGAGAAGACCGCAGCCGCGGCCGGCACCATCGGTGAAGTCCGCTTCGACCCCTTCGCCATGCTCCCGTTCATGGGCTACAACGCCGGTGACTACATGCAGCACTGGCTCGACATCGGCAAGGCCACCGACGCCGCCAACCTGCCCCGCCTGTTCTGGGTCAACTGGTTCCGCAAGGGAGACGACGGGTCGTTCCTGTGGCCCGGGTTCGGCGACAACAGCCGGGTCCTCAAGTGGGTGTTCGAACGGCTCGAAGGCACCGCCGACGCGGTGGACACCGCCATCGGCCGGGTTCCCACCGCCGATGGCATCGACACCACCGGCCTCGACATCACCCCCGAGGTGCTCGGCGAGCTGCTGGCGGTGGACAACGAGGCCTGGAGGGGCGAGATCCCCCTCATCGAGGAGCACTTCAACTTCATCGGCGAACGGCTCCCTGCCGAACTGGCCGACGAGCTGCGCGAACTCGAGAAGCGCCTGTCCAACTGAGCGAGCCGCCTGGGCGGACCGACCCCTCGAGCCGAACGAGGCGCGGTCTGCCCGCGGACGGCTAGCCGGGCTGGTTCGGGTTGAGGTGGATGGCCCGAAGGGCCAGCCCCATCAGGAACAGCCCGCCCACCCCGTACAACAGGTACACCTTGTCCTTCAGTTGTGCGCGATAGCTGTAGATGATCGCGGCCGCGAACAGGGCCACGAAGCCGTAGAACATGTGGAACGGAAGATGGTCGGGGTCGTTTCCCTCGAACAGTTTCTGACGCAGGACCACGCCGGCTAGCACCTGCACGACGATGGTGGCCTGCGCCGCTCCGGTGAACCACCACAGCGATTTGTGCCGCAGGTTCAGGAACCGGTGGGCCGCCAAGGCCCAACCACCGGCGACCAGGTTGGACACCACCACGACCCAGGCGAAGGTCTCGTGAAACCTCACCAAGGCATCAGTGCTCATCGACTCCGACCCGGTCAGCCGGTGTAGCGGGGCTCAGCCCGACGAGGCTCGGCCGCTGGGGGTGTCGGCACGGGCCGGGTCATCGGAGAGGTGGTGGATGTGGTGCCACCTGGTGCAGTGGTGCTACTCGGCGTGGTGGTGCTCCCCGGCACGGTGCTGGCAGGAATCGAGGTGGAGGTAGATCCGGGCCTGGTGGTCGACCCCGGCGTCGAGGTGGACGGCACCATGGAACTCGACGGCGGCTGAGTGGGTCGACCCAGGTTCTCGAGGTCCCCGTCGCGACAGGTCGCGGGGCCGTTCACCGGGTTGCACCGCGCCACCGTCCCACCGGGGATCTCGACCACGAAATCGGTCTCGAAGCCTACCGCCATGCCCCGAACCGGGTAGTCGGTGCTGACCCACTGGGCCCCGCTGGCCAGCGCAGCGTCGCGGGGTCCGGTGTCGTTGGCCCGGGCCTCGAGGGTGTCAGAGTCCGACCGGGTGCGAACCACGAAACCCTGGGTCACCAGATCGGGGATCGAGGGATCGAACGGGTCGTTGCGCTTGATGAAGGCAGCATCATCGTCACCGGGGTCGGCGTTGGTGAACAGAACCCGACCTTCCAACGACGGGTGACCGCTCAGGTAGTCGGTCCGGTACCCGCCGCCGTTGTCCATCATGAACATGACCTGACCACGACTCTCCCCAAGGGTGGGCCAACCGTCGGACACGACAGCGTCGCGCAGGGTGGAATGCCCGCCCCGGATGTCGTCGGGCGTGATCATCTGGTTCTCGGGGAACACGGAGCGGATCTCATCGTCGAGGCCGTTCATGGCCGCTGGTGTCCACGGCTCGGGCTCGGTGAAGTCGAGATCACCGACCACCAGCGGTGAGTCCTTCAGCTCCACCAGGATCGCGATGGGAACGTGACCGGGGTTGGCGTCGCTCCACCCCTTCACCTGCTGGAGGCAGAGACGGAAGGACGGACAGGTCGATCCGTAGTCCACGTCTTGGATGTGGAAGGTCTTGGTACCGGGTTGGTCCATGATCTCGGGCTCATAGGGTCCGAGATCCAACGCGGTGCGGAGCAACGGTTGACGGAACCGGCCACCGGCCGCATCCACCCATACGTCGAGCTCGATCTGGCGCACCTTCTGGGAAGCGAACTGGGTTGGCAACGGAGCGTGCTGATACTGCATGCGGTCGGCACCGGCACCGATGAAGCTGCGGATCATGTCTTGCTCAGCCTGACTGGGCAGAACCTTGTAGCTGTTGTGGCTACCGACCACCTGGATCTCGTTGAGGCGGACGTCGTCTCCAGGCAGACCACGACCGGCGTGCGCTCCGCTTGGATCAGGACCAGCGCCCGAGGTTGTCGACCCGGCCCCGACGACGGCGAAGGCCAGGGCCAGCACCGCTGCTGTGGCCGTGGTGATCTTGGTGTGGTTTCGTGCGCGCATCTCGTACCCCTGTGCCCGGCGTGAGGATTTCGACCCTACCGGCAACCCGCCGCCTCGGCCGGGTTCGGGTTGGGTCACAGGGCCTTGAACAGCTCGCCGAACACGGCCGGCGGGTTGTCGAGGAGATCCTCGACGATGAACCACTCGGTGCCGAACACGTACTCGAACGCTTCCAGGGGCATGGCCGCCATGAAGTGATCGGCACCGATCTGACTTCCATGGGCCAACATCGAGGACCGCTTGCGTTGTATCACCGGCTGGGCGTCGACAGAGTGGGTGATGATGGACTCGGCGCTGCCGAAGCCCTCGGGTAACTCGGATGGCAGGTCATCGCCGAGGTCCACGTTCAGGTCCACCGCTGCTTGGCGGGACCGGTTGATGTGGTCGCGGTTCATCGTGCTCTGAGCCACCACCGGCACCCCGGCCAGTTCTGCGGCCCGCTTGCCGACCCGATGGACCTGGACGTGGTCGGGGTGGCCATAACCACCGTGGTCGTCGTAGGTGGTGATCACGTCGGCCTTCTCCTCCTCGAGGATCACCGCCAGACGACGAGCGGCATGGTCGACGTCGGCCTGCCGAAAGCTCCACGGAGCATCGTTGGTGGCCTCACCCTCCATGCCCGAATCGGTGAAGCCGAGGAACTCCACCCGGTGGGCGCCGATGACGGCGGCCGACTCGTAGCACTCGGCGGTGCGCCTCAGCGCCAACTGCTCGTCCTCATCGAGCACCCCGTCCACCGGCGTGCCCAGCTCACCTCTCGTGGCGAACACCAACACCACGCGGTGACCGCCGTCGGAGGCTCGAGCCAGCAGGCCGCTGGTGGCGATCGACTCGTCGTCGGGATGGGCATGGAAGCTGACGATGGTCCCCATGGCCGGTCACGCTAGCGATCGGGTCAGGCGATGGCGCCCGAAGCGCGGCGGCCGGCGATCACGTCGGCATCGACCCCCCACTCGGCCAACACCTCATCGGTGTGTTGGCCGGCGTGAGCGGGCGGGCGGGCCACCGCCCCCGGCGTACGGCTGAAGCGAGGGACGGGGGCCGGCTGGGTCAGCCCCTCGACCTCCGTGTAGGTACCGCGCTGAGCGATGTGGGGATGATGCGGGGCTTCCTCCATGGTCAGAACCGGGGCGAAACAGACATCGGTACCTTCCATGATCTGGCACCACTCGTCGCGGGTCTTGGACCGGAACACCTCGGCGAAACGCTCCTTGAGGGCGGGCCACTGGCTGCGGTCGTGCTGCCACGGGAGCTCCTCTGCGTCCATGCCGGTGAGGCGCAGGAGTTCGGCGTAGAACTGGGGCTCAATGGAACCGATGGAGACGTACTTGCCGTCCAAGGTCTCATAGGTGTCATAGAAGTGGGCACCGGTGTCGAGCATGTTGGTCCCCCGCTCGTCATGCCAGATCCCCATGTGCCGGAACGACCAGGTCATGGTCATGAGACTGGCGGCACCGTCGATCATGGCGGCATCGACCACCTGGCCCTTGCCCGAGGTGCGGGCCTCCAACAGCGCCGCGCACACCCCGAAGGCCAGCAGCATCCCGCCGCCACCGAAGTCGCCGACCAGGTTGAGCGGGGGGGTCGGTTGCTCACCGGCCCGTCCCATCGGCTCGAGCACGCCGGCCAGGGCGATGTAGTTGATGTCATGGCCGGCCGTGTGGGCGTAGGGGCCGTCCTGACCCCAGCCGGTCATCCGTCCGAACACGAGGCGGGGGTTGCGCTCCAGGCACACGTCGGGGCCCAGGCCCAGTCGCTCCATCACCCCGGGCCTGAATCCCTCGAGCAGCGCATCGGCCTGCTCGACCAGATCCAAGACAGTTGCGACGCCGTCGGGGTTCTTCAGGTCGACACCGATGGATCGACGGCCACGCCCGGTGATGTCGGACGGTGGCACCGCCGGGTCTGCTCCGGTCACGTTCCCCGACCGGTCGACCTTCACCACATCGGCACCCAGATCGGCCAGCAACATGGCGGTGTAGGGCGCGGGGCCGATCCCGGCCAGTTCTACGACCTTGATTCCCGACAGTGGACCCATGGGCTGCTCTCCTGTTACCTAGCGCTGGACGAACCGGTCATGGTGCCACCTCTGCCGACGTGGTCAAGCCGGCGACGCCGTCTAGTGCCTGCTTGAGAATCTGATCATGCGTTGGGGGTGTTCCCCTAGCGTCTGAGAGGTCCTGGCCGGGGCGGCTCATCTAGTGCCTGCCGGCTTGTTCGTGGGTCTGGCTTCTACACGAAGTGCGTCCTGGTCGGGGCTTCGCCGCGTCGTGGCTCAAGAGAGGAACAGCACCGCCATCGGAAGCAGGAGTGCCCGGCGTGGTTCCTAATCGAACGAGCTACGGAGGACTTTCCATGCAGGTGATTATCGGGGTCGATCCCCACAAGGCATCGCACACCGCTGTCGCGATCGATGCCAAGGAGTGTCGGCTCAGCGCCAAGAAGGTGAGAGCGACGCGGGCTCAGGTGTCCCAGTTGTTGGAATGGGCCGAACCGTTCCCGACGCGGACCTGGGCGATCGAGGGTGCCGACGGCCTGGGCTACTTGCTGGCACAGCAGCTCGTCGCCACCGGCGAGCACGTCCTCAATGTGCCGGCGACACTGGCTTCGCGGACCAGGCTGCTCGGCACCGGGCACTCATCCAAGAATGACCCGAACGACGCCTTGTCGGTGGCGGTGACCGCGCTGCGCACGAGCGGGTTGCGTCAGGTTCGACCGGTTGGACACAGCGAGGTGCTTCGCCTGCTGGCGAAGCGCAACAGTGATATCGGCCGACAGCGGTGCAGGGTCGTGTCACGGCTGCATGCCCTGTTGCTCGAACTCGATGCCGGCGGGATCGCCAAGGAAATCAAGGCTTCCGACGTCGATCGGTTCCTGGCAGCGGTCCATCCGACGACACCCGCCGAGCAGATCCGATACGACGTGGCTCTTGAGCTCCTCGCAGATATCCGTCGTCTCGACGAACAACTCAAGGCCTCGCACAAGCGAATCGCAGCAGTGGTCGCCGCGTCAGGGACAACGGTCACGGACATCTTCGGCATCGGCCCGGTCATCGCCGCGATGCTGATCGGCTACACGGGCGATATCACAGCGTTTGCCAACCGCGACCGCTATGCCGCCTACAACGGCACCGCTCCGGTCGAGTTCTCCTCGGGGGGACGGACGGTTCACCGGCTCTCAACCCGAGGCAACCGGAACCTCAACCACGCACTGCACCTGGCGGCCATCTGCCAGATCCGCCACACCCACTCCGACGGCCGCGCCTATTTCGATCGGCGCGTCGCCGATGGCAAGACCAAGAAGGAAGCGATCCGAGCGCTCAAGCGCCAGATCTCCAACTCGGTGTATCGCCAACTGGTTGCCGACACGGCCCGCACTCGCGGCTGACAACGGGCCCGGGAGGACAAACGGGAACGACTCCAAGCCTGCGTGACCGGCCTCGCATCCCTGACAGCCAGCTCTTCGGCAAGGTCACTCCCGGACCCATCGACACGCTACGACCACGGCTCCACGCCGTCCCCCCGACGCGCCCCAACACCGCCCAGGTCGACCGCTTGACACAGAGAGGATTCGTGACCGGCAACCATTGCTGGGGTAGGGACTCACCTGCGCTGAACGCTGCCCCGTTCTCGTGGGCCGCCTTCGGCGGACGATTCCTGGTTCCGTCGAGCCTGGTCCTCACTTCGTTGCGGGGGCTCGACGGCGTTTGCTCAGTGGCTCGCAAGCTCGCAACAGCGCAAACGTTGTCT
>WBZX01002410.1_pt1 | contig 12705 bp, 14 predicted proteins | sample 5204211 | NCBI WGS metagenome assembly WBZX01 (sample SAMN12344362, study PRJNA552823) | activated sludge metagenome | biome: Activated sludge suspended growth; feature: Nitrification reactor; material: Wastewater; isolation source: activated sludge from nitrification reactor of wastewater...
AATTGCTTGGCGGTGGAACCGGTGATGTCCTTGCCCTCGAGCCTGACGCGGCCCTGGCGCACCTTGAGCAGGCCGAACAGGGTCTTGAGCACGGTGCTCTTGCCGGCGCCGTTGGGGCCCAGCAGCAGCGTGATCTTGCCGCGCTGCGCCTTGAAACTCAGGTTGTTCAGGATCATGAACTCGCCGTAGCCGGCCAGCACGTCCTCGAACTCGATCGCGGTGGTGTCGGTCATGGCCATCAGTTCCCGAGGTAGGCGTCGAGCACCTGCTTGTTGGCGCGGATCTCGGCTGGCGTGCCGACCGCCAGCACCTTGCCTTCCACCATCACCAGGATGCGGTGGCACAGGTCCATCACGAAGTCCATGTTGTGCTCGATCACGACGAAGCTGCCCTTGCGGGTCTGGTTCAGCTCCTTCAGCAGCGTGCTGATGCCGCCCACCAGGCTCGGGTTCACGCCGGCGCAGGGCTCGTCGAGCAGCACCAGGTCGGGGTCGCTCATGAAGGCCATGGCGATGTCCACCAGCTTCTGCTGGCCGTAGCTCAGTTCGCCGGCCTTCTTTTGCGCCACGTGGCCGATGCGGAACTGCGCGATCAGCGCGTCGGCCTTGTCGCCCAGGCCCGAGTCGCCGGGCGCGAACATGCGGCTCCACATGGAGCCGTGATGCTCCTGCGCGGCCACCAGCAGGTTGTCGCGCACGGTCATCTTGCCGAACACCTGCAGCGTCTGGAACGTGCGGCCGACGCCGCGCTGGTTGAGCTGCTGCGGGCTCAGGCCGGTGATGTCCTTGCCGTTGAGCTCGATGCGGCCCTCGTCGGGGTCGATCTGGCCCAGCACCGAATTGAACATCGTGGTCTTGCCCGAGCCGTTGGGGCCGATCACTCCGAAGATCTCGCCGGGCATCACTTCGAAGCTGACGCCGTCCACCGCCTTGATGGCGCCGTAGGCCTTCTTCAGGCCGCTGACCTTGAGCACGGGGCCGGTCATGGCTGGGCTCCGATCCTGGAGGCGGCCGCGGCGCGCGCGTCCGAGGCCTCGCGCGCCATGCGCCGTGCGCGCAGCTTGTCGGGGATCGACAGCAGACCGTCGGGCAGCCACAGCATCAGCAGCACCACCGCGGTGCCGAACACGAACAGGTACCAGCCCTGGGCGAAGCGCAGCCACTCCGGCAGGATCACGCCGACCGCCGAGCCGAGCAGCGGCCCGAAGAAGTAGCCGGCGCCACCGACGACGACGATGAGGTACATCATGATCGACGCGCCCACGGTGAAGGGCGCGGGCTCGATGAACTCCACCAGCGGCGCGAACAGCGCGCCGGCCACGCCGGCATACACCGCGCCGATGGCAAAGGACAGCAGCGTGTAGGCCTGGATGTTGATGCCCAGGCTCTCGGCGCGGATCGGGTTGTCGCGCAGCGACGTGAACGCCTTGCCCCAGGGCGACGACAGCAGCTTCCACAGCAGCGCGCACATGATCACCGCCACGCCGAGGACGAAGTAGTAGTACGACAGGTTGCTGTTCAGGCTCAGGCCGAACAGCTCCGGGCGCGCGATGTTGTTGATGCCGAAGGTGCCGCCGGTGAGCCACTCTTCGTTGCGCATCACCAGCCACAGCGCGGTGTTGAAGCCCAGCGTGGCAAAGGCCAGATAGATCGTCTGCACCCGCAGCGCCGGGAAGCCCAGCCCCAGGCCGACGATGAAGCAGCCCAGCATGGCCAGCGGCAGTCCGATCCAGAAGCTGATGCCGGCCTTGAGCAGGATGGCCACCGTGTACGCGCCGATGCCGAAGAACGCGGCATGTCCCAGGCTCTTCTGGCCGGCGTAGCCGATGGTGAGGTTCAGGCCCATCGTCGCGATGACGAACACGATCCAGTAGCTGAACAGGTAGATGCCGTAGTTCTTGAGGAACGGCGGCACGAACAGCAGGACGGCGGCGAGCACGAGGCCGACCACGAGATGCAGTTTGTTCATCGGGGAGCCTTCCAGCAGGCGCCGCGGATCCGGCTCGGCCGGGCCGCTGGCGACACCCCCTCGAGGGGGTGCGGCGAAGCCGCAACGGGGGTGGTCATACCTTCCTCTCCACCTTCTTGCCCAGCAGGCCCTGTGGCTTGAACAGGATCACGACCATGAAGATGATGAGCGCCACCGCGTCCTTGTAGGCCGGCGAGATGTAGGCCGCGGCCAGGTTCTCGCTCACGCCGACGATGATGCCGCCCAGCAGCGCGCCGCGGCTGTTGTTGAAGCCGCCGATGATGGCGGCGAAGAACGCCTTGGTGCCCAGCGACTCGCCCATGTCGAACTTGGCCAGGTAGGTGGGCGTGACCAGAAGCGCCGCGGCGCAGGCCAGCAGCGCGTTGATCGCGAAGGTGTAGAAGATCATGCGCGGCACGTTGATGCCCAGCACCGTGGCGCTCTCGGTGTTCTGCGCCACCGCCTGCATCGCGCGGCCGGTGACCGTGCGCGCGAGGAAGGCCTGGGTGGCCAGCACCAACGCCAGCGCCAGGATCAGCGTGCCGATGTCGGCCAGCGTGACGTTGATGCCCGCCACCTGGAACAGCTTGTCGGCGAACATCGACGGGAACGGGTGCGCCTCGGCCGAGTAGCCGGCACGGACACCGTTGCGCGCCGCGATCGCCAGGCCGATGGTGGCCACCACGATGGGCATCAGGCCGTAGCGCAGCAGCGGGTCGGCGATGCCGCGCTTGAAGGCCCAGCCCAGCACGACCACCGCCACGCAGCAGGTGGCCAGGAAGGCCATCGGCAGCGGGAAGCCCATGGCGCCGAACGCCAGCATCATGAACGCCGGCAGCATCACGAACTCGCCCTGGGCGAAGTTGATCGTGCCGCTGGCCTGCCACAGCAGCGTGAAGCCCAGCGCGGCCAGCGCGTAGATCGATCCGGTGGCCATGCCGGAGATCGTCAACTGGAAGAAGTCGGTCATGTCGGCGAGGGCGACGGCGCGGGGGGGATGAGAGGCATGGGGCGGTACTCCTGCGTCGGACGCGGAGCGCGACGATAGAAAGCCGGGGCGCCACTGGCAAGGCGTATCCACCCTGAACGCGCGATAATCGCGCACCTTGCGCGATAACCGTTCGCTTCACGGGTAAGTCCTTATGCCGCAACGATCTTCCCGCGCGCCCCTGGCGCCTGTCGACAAGCGCGATCTGGTCGAAGGCCTGGGCAAGGGCCTGCGCCTGATCGAGGCCTTCGACGAGGACCATCCGCAGCTCAACGCGAGCGAGGCGGCCGAGCGTGCCGGGCTCACGCGCACGGCGGCACGGCGATACCTGCTCAGCCTGGTGCACTACGGCTATGCCGCCACCGACGGGCGCCAGTTCTGGCTGTCGCCGCGGGTGCTGCGTCTGGGCGAGAGCTATCTGGGCACGGCGCGCCTGCCGCGCATCGTGCAGCCGTTCATCCAGCGCGTGTCGGCGCAGATCGGCCACACCGTCAACGTCAGCGTGCTCGACGGTCACGAGATCGTCTACGTGGCGCGCTCGAGTCCGCCGCGCTGGGTGACCATCGGCTACAACGTGGGCGTGCGGATCCCGGCGCACGTGGTCACGCCGGGCTACATCGCACTGTCGCGGCTGGACGACGCCGCACTCGATGCCTGGATCGCAGAGCACGACTTCGTGCGCTTCACGCCCTGGACGACGATCGATCCGGCCGAGTTCCGGGCCCAGGTGCAGCAGGCCCGCCTGCTCGAGTACTGGCACACCGAGTCGTCGCTCGACCCGGGCCTGCGCGGCATGTCCGTGGCCCTGCTCGACCGCAAGGGGCGTTGCGTCGGCGCCGTCGGCTCCACGATGCCGATGACGGCCTACCGCGACGGCGCGCACATGCTGGAAGTGGTGCTGCAGCCTCTGCAGGAGGCCGCGCGCTCGATTCGGCCGCTGCTCTGACTTGGGGCTTGAGGCGCCTCAAGCGCCGCGCGGCTGCCGCGGCCTAGAGTGGCCGCAAGCCATGTAACGAGGAGCGTCCATGATCAAGAACCTGCTGGTGCCGCTGGACGGCACCGAACTGTCCGAGCGCGCCATGACCGAGAGCATCGGCCTGGCACGGCAGCTCGGTGCGTCGATCGTCGGCTTCATCGCCGAGCCCGAGATGCCGCTGCCGGACATGAGCACCAACCTGCGCAACTACCAGCGCCGCTCGGTGCGCCACGAGGTGGTCACCGACACCCATGCGCACGACCTGCTGGCCACCTTCGGCGAGCGTGCCCAGAACGCGGGCGTCACGTTCTCCGGCCGGCACCAGCGCACCGACCGCATCGACGCGGCGATCGCCGACCTGGCCGACGAGCTCGACGCCGGCATGATCGTGATGGTGACGCACGGCCGCGGCGCCTTCGGCGGCCTGCTGTTCGGGTCGCACACGCGCAACGTGCTGGCGCGCACCAAGGTGCCGGTGCTGGTGCTTCACTGAGCCGCGCGCGGCGCGCACCCGAAGGCGCTTGCCGGGCCGGTCGGGCCGCTCAGCCCGCGCGGAACGACACGCCGACGCTGCCCAGCGGCCCGAAGTCGGCACAGACCACGTCGCCCGGCGCGATGTCCACCGGCCGGGTGAACGAGCCGGCCAGCACGATGTGGCCGCACTCGAGCCGGGCGCCGACGGCGTGCAGCTTGCGGACCAGCCAGGCGACACCGGCGGCCGGGTGGCCCATGACCGCGGCCGACACGCCGGACTCCTCGATCACGCCGTTCTGCGACAGCGTGGCGCCGACCCAGCGGACGTCGACGTCGAAGGGGCGGACCGGGCGCCCGCCCAGCACGATCGCCCCGAAGGCGGCGTTGTCGGCGATGGTGTCGACGATGGCGCGCGGCACCTGGGTGCGGTAGTCGATGATCTCCAGGGCCGGGGTGACGAACTCGGTGGCTCGCAGCACGTCGTGGACCTCGCAGCGCGGGCCTTCCAGGTCCGCCCCCAGCACGAACGCCAGTTCGACCTCCAGCCGGGGCTTGATGAACCGATCCGCCGCGATCTGCGCACCGTCGCGGAACAGGGCGTCATCGAGCATCACGCCGTAGTCCGGCTCCGAAATCTTCGACGCCTTCTGCATCGCGCGGCTGGTCAGGCCGATCTTGTGGCCGATGACGCGGGCACCGCGGGCCATGCGTGCCTGTGCCCACAGGTGCTGCACGGCGTAGGCGTCGTCGATCTGCATCGCCGGCCAGGCGAGGCTCGGCTGGGGGATGACCTGCCGCGTGGCCTCGGCGCGCAACAGCGCGTCGGCGATCGACTGGCGTTCGGTGGGGCTGAGCATGGCGTGGAGCTACTTGATGGGGGGACGGGGCAGGGTGGCATCGCCCGGAGCGAGCTCCAGGGTGTGGTCGAGCGCGTACCAGGGCACCGCGACGCCTTCCAAGACCGGATGCGGCTCGTCGTGGCGCACGAAGCGGCCGGTCACCGCGTCGGTCACGCCGAACTGCACGTCCGTGGCCAGCCGGGGATCGTCGTCGGCGTAAATCTGCGTGATCAGGGTCTTGAAGCCGGGCTTGAACACCAGCGCGTGCACGTGGGCCGGCCGGAAGGGGTGGCGGCCCTGGGCCGCCAGCATGTCGCCGACCACGGTGTCCGTGGGGATCGGATAGCCGGTCGGCCTGACGCTGGAGAAAGCCATGACGCCGTCCGGGCCGGACCTGAACTTGCCGCGCAGGTTGAAGTCCGCCTGGGTCTCGTCCTGGTTCTCGTACAGCCCCTGCGGGGAGCAGTGCCAGACGTCGACTTCGGCGTCCGCCACGGGACGGCCGTCGCGGTCGACGATGCGCAGGGTCACGAACATCGCATCGCCCGGCGTGGGGGACCGCAGCAGGCTGCCCCCGTTGGGCGTGGGCGGCGAGTGCATGCGCCAGAACGGACCGAGCAGGTTCTGCGACGTGGCTCCGTGCACCGTGTCGGTGTTGTTCAGCAGGCAGACCAGCGCGGACACGCCCAGAGATCCCGCCATCAGCACGAACTCGTTGTGCGTGTCGGTGGTGAGTTGCCCCATGCGGTTGAGCAGGGCGGTGGCTTCGCGAAACTCCGTCTCGGTCAGCCGCACCTCGCGCACGAAGCCGTGAAGGTGGCGGACCAGCGACGACATGATCTCCCGCAGCCGCGGGTCAGGCGTGGACGCCATCACGGCCTCGACCCAGGCGGTGAGGTTTTCGGCAGACCGGATGCTCATGTTCGCGTCCTCCCTGTCCCGGCCATCAGGCGCTGGACATCAGGCGCTGAACAGGACGCGATCGGCCTGCATGCGCTCGATCTCGCCGTCGCTGAACCCCAGCGATCGAGCCACCTCGGCGTTGTGCTGGCCGAGGTCTGGCGCCACCTGCCGGATCGTCGTGTCGCAGTCCGAGAAGCGGAAAGGCAGGTTGGGAAAGCGCAGCGTGCCGTAGCGCGGATGCTGCTGCTCGACCACCATGCCGCGCGCCTGGATCTGCGGGTCGGCCACCACCTCGTCGATGCGCTGCACCTTCGCGGCGGGCACGTCGATGTCGTCCAGCAGAGCCAGCACGGCCGCCACCTTGCGGCCCGCGACCCACGGCTCGACGACGGCAAGGATGTCCAGTCGATGTGCATTGCGGCCGCGCAGGTCGTGGAAGCGCGCGTCTGCGGCAAAGCCGGCCGGGCCGCCATGGGCCTCGACCATCGACGCGAACCGCTTCCAGGCGTCGTCGACCTGGGCGGCGATGACGACGTCCCCGTCCGCGGCGCGGAACACGCCGTAGAGGGTGGAGGTCGGCATGTCGTGGCCCGTCTGCTCCGGCACCACCTTGCCGCCCGACAGCGTGTAGCACTGCACCGCGTACTCGTGCATCGACACCAGGGTGTCGTAGAGGGCCATATCGATGTGCTGGCCCCTGCCGCTGCGCACGCGCCCCAGCAGGGCGGCATTGATGGCGGCCACGGCGTGGATGCCTGTATACATGTCGCCGAGCGAGATCCGCAGCAAGGGAGGGCGCTCGCCCGGCGTGCCGATCATCTGCATGATGCCGCTCTTGGCTTCGGCGATCAGGCCGAAGCCGGCCCGGTGCGAGTCGGGGCCGGTGTGGCCGTAGGCGGAGATCGAGCAGTACACCAGCTTCGGGTTGCGCGCCGACAGTTCGTCATAGCCCAGCCCCAGCCTGGCGAGCGCACCGGGCCGGTAGTTCTCGATGAAGACGTCGGCCGAGTCGCACAGGCGCTGCATGAAGTCCTTGCCGCGCGGGTCCTTCATGTCCACGCTGACGCCCTGCTTGCCCATGTTGAGCTGAAGGTAGTAGCCGCTTTGCCGGTCGTCCAGCACCCAGGCGTGCTGGCGCCCGGCGTCGCCACTGCCTGGGCGTTCCACCTTGATGACCTCGGCGCCCATGGCGGCGAGGCAGCGGCCGACGTACGGGCCGGCCAGGAAGTGCGAGTAGTCGATGACGCGCATGCCCGCGAGCGGAAGGTCCTGCATGAGTCAGTGCTCCCGCTTCGGGATCATCAGCCGGTGCTCGCCCCTCTGGACCACCTCGCCGCGCTGATTGATCAGTTCCGACGGCAGGATGACGATGCCCCACCCCGGCCTGCTGCGGCTCTCGCGCCTGGAGCCGACGCGAAAGCGCACGCGCAGCGTGTCGCCGAGCTTGATGGGGGCGACGAAGCTCCATTCCCATCCCAGGGACATGCCGGGCACGAAGCGCATGGCGCTGCGGGTCTTCAGGCCGTCGGCGATCGACAGGCCGAACAGGCCATGGGCCACGCGGGTGCCGAAGGGCGTGGTGCGCGCGTAGGCCTCGTCCGTGTGCACCGGCGTGTGGTCGCCGGTCAGGTCGGCATAGGCCATCACCCGCGCCTCCGTGACTTCGTACTCCGGGCTCGTGCACTCCTCGCCTTCGACGGCGTCGTCCCAGTACTTGTCGCCGGGGTCGGTTTTCGCGTTCATGCCGGGGCTCTCGCATTGACGGCCAGCGCCTGGGCCACGGCGCTGACGGGGTGGGCCTGGATCAGCTCGATCACCAGGCCGTCGGGAAGTCGCAGCCAGTTGGGGCCCTGGCTCATCGGCTGTGCACCGCGGGCCATCGCGGCCGCGATGGCGGAAGTCTGGTCCTCGCACATGACGCCCAGGTGGCCGAGCCGGCCCTCCGGCCCTTCGTGGTCGGGCGCCGACATGAACTGCATGCCGCCCAGGGTCCAGTACTGACGAGGGTTGTCGGCAGGACCTTCGACCTCGCGCATCTGCATGCCCAGTACGTCTCGGAAGAACCCGATGTGCCAGTGGATGTCGCGCACCCACACCGCCACGTGCTCGATGTAGGCCTTGGGTGTGCTCATGCCGACAGTCCCCTCTCGATGCCCTTGATGCACGCCACGAGCGTGCGATTCACAGGAGTGTGGATCCCGAGGCGGGTGCCCTCGCGTACCACGGCGCCGTTGATGAAGTCGATCTCGGTTCGCGAGCCCTTCTCCAGGCTTTGCAGCATCGACGTCTTGAAGTCCCCCGGCAAGCCCGCCGACGCCATGGCCCAGGCGTCCCGTGCCTGGGCCGTGCTCAGCTTCACGCCCCGGGCGCGCGCCACCGCCATGGCTTCTTCGACGGCCGCCAGCGCGGTGGCCTCGATCTCGGGCACCTGGTAGAGCGGGCCGTACGTCAGGCGCGTGATGGCGGCCAGCGCCCCCGTGGCCACGTTGACCAGCAACTTGTCCCAGATCGTGCCGACGATGTTGTCGGTGACGAACGTGTCGAGGCGGGCGCGGTTGAACTCCGACGCGACGGCCTCGATGCGCGGGCTCCGGCTGCCGTCCAGCTCGCCGACGATGGTCTTCTTGCCGCGGGTGCCACCGATGATGTGGCCGGGCCCGAGCATCACGCCGCCGACGTAGGTCTTGCCCGCCACGACGTGGCCTGCGCCGATCTCCGCGGCCAGGTCGTCCTCGTGGCCCAGGCCGTTCTGCAGGGACATCACCACGGTCCGGGGGCCGACGAGCGACACCGAGGCACCCATCGCGTCGCGCGTGTCGTAGGACTTGACCAGCACCACCACCAGATCGACGGGGCCGATGCCGCGGCTGTCGCGTGCCGCGCGGACGCGGACGACCCGCTCCGCGTCGTCCTCCCGGACCCGCAGCCCCGAGCTGTTGATGGCCTCGACATGTGCCGCCGAACGGTTGACCAGCCAGACGTCCGAGCCTCCCTGCGCGAGAGCGGCGCCGATGGAGCAACCGAGCGCTCCGGCTCCGAGGATGCAGACTTTCAAGACCGTGGCTCCCAGTTGGAGCTGCACGATAGGCAACGGCAGTCACGTTGTCGATGCAATGCACGAAATGGTCTACATTGCATTGCGCAATGAGAGCGAAGCCCCCGCCCGAACCTGCCGCGCCGGCCGCCACGCTGCCGGACGTCAACCTGCTGCGGCTGTTCGACCTGCTCTACAGCACCCACAGCGTCACGCGCACGGCCGAGCACCTGTCCCTGTCGCAGCCGACCGTCAGCATCTGGCTGGCCAAGCTGCGCAGGCAGCTCAACGACCCGTTGTTCGTGCGCACGCCCTCGGGCATGCAGCCCACGCCACGCGCCGACGAGCTGATCGAGCCTGCGCGCCAGGCGCTGGAAGCGCTGCGCCAGCTGACTTCGCGCGGCACGGTGTTCGACCCGGCGTCGTCGACGCGGCGCTTTCGCGTCTGCATGACCGACGCCAGCCACGTGACGCTGTTGCCTCAGCTTCTGGCGCACGTGCGGGCCCTGTCGCCTGGCGTGAGCCTGGAGGCCGCACGCATCGACGGCCAGACCGCGCAGGCCCTGCAGGCCGGCGACGTCGACCTGGCCCTGGGCCTCGTGCCCTGGCTCGACTCGGGCTTCTATCAGCAGGCCCTGTTTCCGCAGTCCTGGGTCTGCCTGACCAACCCGCAGCATCCCCGCATCGGGCGCCAGCTCACCCTTCGACAGTACAAGGACGAGGCGCACATCGGCATCGTCGCGGGGACGGGTGCCCAGTTGCTGACCGGCGCGCTGGAAAAGCATCGCATCCAGCGGCGCATCGTGCTGGAACTGCCAGGGTTCCTCGGGCTGGCGGCCATCGTGTCCACGACGGACCTCATCGCCACGCTGCCGCAGCACATCGGCGAGACGCTGGCGGCTGCCAGCGGCGTGAAGGTGCACGCCTGCCCGTTCGAGGTGCCGGGCTTCACGGTCAAGCAGCACTGGCATGCGCGCTACCACCACGAACCCGGCAACCGGTGGCTGCGCAGCGTGATCGCCACGCTGTTCCTGCGGCCGTCCCCGCCGGTCGCATCGAGGAATCGCAAGGGCTGAGGTGCCCCCCATTGCCGAACGCAATGGGTCGTATTGTCCTGCATCCATGGACACGTCCGGGAACCGCTCACTAGAGTGAGCCGCCCTACCGAACGACCCTGACGAACGATTCCAAGGAGACTTTCCATGCTGCACTCTCTGCGTCGCATCTGTACCGCCTTCGCCCTGGCGGGCGCTGCGCTGGGTGCCCAGGCCCAGCCGATTCCCGTCGCCGGCATCGTCGAGCTGTCCGGGCCGGGGGCCACCGCGGGCACGAACTTCAACAACGGCGTGAGGCTCGCCGTGAAGGAGATCAATGCGGCTGGCGGCCTGTTCGGCCGGCAGATCGCCTACACCGCCACCGACACCCAGACGCAGCCGGGCGTGGCCAAGGCGTTGGCGGCCAAGGCGGTCGACCAGGGCGTGCCGCTGGTGGTCGGGCCGGTGTTCTCGGGCTCGATCCTGGTGTCGATGGCCGAGACGCGCCGCGCGGAGATCCCCAACATCATTGGCGGCGAGGCCGCGGCGATCACCCAGCAGGGCAACCCCTACGTGTTCCGCAGCTCGTTCACGCAGGCCGCCGCCATGCCGAAGGTGGTGCGCTACTTCGCCGAGACGCTGAAGGCCCGGAGCGTGGCCGTGGTCTACGTCAACAACGACTTCGGCAAGGGGGGCCGTGACGTCATCACCAAGGCAATGGACACGGCCGGCATCAAGGTGGCCGCGGACATCTCCACCGACCAGAGCCAGGTCGATTTCTCGTCCACCGTGCTCAAGGCCAAGCAGGCCAATGCCGACGCATTGTTCGTCTATCTGAACGAGGAAGAGTCGGCCCGCCTGCTGAAGGAGCTGCGAAAGCAGGGCTACGACAAGCCGGTGGTCGGCGAAACGACGCTGGCCAACGACAAGGTGATCGAGCTGGCCGGCGACTCGGCCAACGGCATCGTGGCGCACGTGGGGCTGACCGTCGACGCGCCCAACCCGACGGTGCGCGCCTTCGCGCAGAAGTACCAGGCCGAGTTCGGCATCAAGGCCGACCACAACGCCATGAAGGGTTACATCGGCATGCATGCGGCCAAGGCCGGCTACGACAAGGTCGGCAAGCTCGACCCGAAGGCGTTTGCCGTGGCGATGAAGGGTGCGCAGTTCCTGGCCAAGGACTACCCCGGCCTGCTGTTCGACACCCGCTACGACGACAAGGGCGACCTCGACCGCGAGAGCTTCTTCGTGAAGGTGAGCAACGGCAAGCCCGAGGTGACGCAGACGCTCAAGCCGAAGTGGTGATGGCTTCGGCCGGCGCCGGCTGCTGATCCCTCGCGATGGGTCCGCCGGCGCTCTCCTTCTGCCGCTACGAGGTTGACGGGCCGCTGCTGACGCTGACCCTGGACCGGCCCGAGGTGCTCAACGCGCTGCACCGCGAGGCGCACTTCGAGGTCTCGGCCTGCCTCGACCGCTACCGCGACGACCCCGACCTGCGCGTGTGCATCGTCACCGGTGCCGGCGACCGCGCGTTTTGCGTCGGCACCGACCTCAAGGCGCTGGCCGCCACCGGCGACCACACCAAGCCCGACACCGGCTTCGCCGGCCTCACCCATCGCTTCGACCTGTTCAAGCCGGTCATCGCGGCGGTGAACGGCCTGTGCCTGGGCGGGGGCGTCGAGATCGTGGCGGCCTGCGACATCGCGATCGCCGCCGACACGTCCGTGTTCGGGCTGCCGGAGCCGCGGGTGGGCCTGGCGGCGCTCGGAGGCGGTGTCCTGCAGCGCCTGCCCCGTCAGATGCCGATGAAGGACGCGATGTGGCTGGTGCTCACCGGCGAACCCGTCGACGCGGCGCGGGCGGCGGCGATGCGCTTGGTCAACGAGGTGGTGCCGCGGGACGCGCTGCTGCCGCGCGCGCGCGACGTGGCGGGCCTGATCCTGCGCTGCGCCCCGCTGGCGGTGCAGGCGTCAAAGCAGGTGGTACAGCAAAGCGCACGGTATCCCGACCTGGCCGTGGCGATGCGCGCGTCCTACGAACGCGCCGAAGCCATGCTGGCGAGCGACGACGCCATCGAAGGCCCCGCGGCTTTCGCGCAAAAGCGGGATCCGGTCTGGCGCGGCCGTTGAGTTCGGCAGACGGAGTGGCCGTCGCGTCCTCGGGCATTGGATGCCACGACCCGCAGGGCGGCCTCAGCCGCGCGCCGCGTTCACCGCCGACACCGCCGCGCGCAGCGCCAGCAGGTAGCTGTCGACGCCGAAGCCGCAGATCTGGCCCTTGACGATCTCGGCGAACACCGACACGTGGCGGAACGGTTCGCGCGCGTGGATGTTGCTCATGTGCAGTTCCACGATCGGGCAGGTCAGGATCGCCAGCGCGTCGCGGATGCCGTAGCTGTAGTGGGTCCAGGCGCCGGCGTTGATCAGCACCGCGTCCTTGCCCTCGGTGTAGGCCTGATGGATGCGGCGGCACATGTCGCCTTCGCTGTC
>WBZX01002411.1_pt1 | contig 12704 bp, 11 predicted proteins | sample 5204211 | NCBI WGS metagenome assembly WBZX01 (sample SAMN12344362, study PRJNA552823) | activated sludge metagenome | biome: Activated sludge suspended growth; feature: Nitrification reactor; material: Wastewater; isolation source: activated sludge from nitrification reactor of wastewater...
CGTACCACCAAGAGTACAGGGCGGTGAAGTCCGTCGCCTCTTTGCCTAAGTGGAGAAGTCCTGCGGGCAACAATCCGAGGAACAACAGGCGAAGTATGATCTTGATCACTTCCATGAACGAGATTTTAGGATGGCAAGACCCCTACACATCAGTGTTGTGGTTGTTATTCGCTTCCGTCCTCTTCACACCCCCCTTGAAGCTTGCTATATCTTCAGAAGTAAAGCCAACAAAGCATCCTGGTTCTTGTTTATCCGCAGCCTTAGATGCCCCTGTTTGGCCATGGACACCTGTTAGCTAAGCCAATGCTAACCGACGACATGAAGCTAAGACATCTGTAATCGACTACCGTGTTGCACCAAATGCTCCAGCACAATGCTCACCGTACGGGGTTTCGCCATATCCCCTTTGCGCTCGCTCCATTCTGCCATACGCGCGACCATCCGCTCTACGCTGGTGGTGCCTTCTTGCTTCTTCAGGTAGGCGACCGAAGCCAACAACTCCATTGCATGTGCTGAGCGGAATCCATCAATGAACCGGGTCAATCCTTCGAGGCGGTCTCTCTGTTGCGGCTCAAGAGTTGAGTCGATGTACTTCTTGAGTTCGCTGTACCGGCTGTAGTTCAACTCCAATTCATCAAAGGGGTCCGCGCTCTTCTGCTCCAAGCCACTTAGGTACGAACCATTCAGATAGTATAGTACATGGAGGACCTGCGGGGAATACGGACCATAGTGATGCGGCTTGAAATTCAACCGTAAGGCCTCTCCTGATAATTGAAGCAGGTACGCCACCTTGTTAGCGACCATCAGGTTGGCTCGCTCACCACCACGCTCGTAATCAAACAAAGCGGCCAATAGCATAGCACGCGCCGGTGTGAGTTGCGCAGGCTCCTTCTGCTCCAAGCGCAGGGCGCGTCGATGGCGATCACCGTGGCTTGTTGGGTGTGCACGCCCCAGTGGACCATCTCACCAATGTCCCGCGTGGCGAATTCGGCGCGATAACGGCCGCCTTCCAATGCCACGGCATGCAGGCCTTTGGTGGGGCCGCCGACGTCGATGCCGACGACGATAGGACCGCGGGGCGATACGAGTTTGATCATTTGAATAGGATAAATGAGCTAGCAGCTAACCTTCGGCAAGCAACAGCCACAGTGTATCCATGGGCCCTTGCGTCACTTCATCGCCCCCATCGCGAACTTCGACAGGAGCACCGCGCTCGGGTGGTTGGACAACGACACCAGCTTGTTCACGAGCGCGATCGGCAGTAGTGCGCTGTCGTACATGTCGCACTTCAGCTTGCCGATGCAGGTGAGGACCGCGTCGATGTTCTTGAAGTCCTTCGGTTCGGGGGCGTTCACGACCTTCTCGTTGGCGGAGGGCAGCGTGACCACGTGCATGCCGCCGTCCGGTGAGCGGAAGAAGACATTGCAGCTGTAGTAGGAGGTGCGGGCGAAGGGCGCGGCGGTAAGCGGGTCGCCGGGCTGGATGTAGTTGTAGATGTACTTGTTCTCGGGAATGAAGTAGTGGCCCTGTGGCACCTTGGTCTGTATCTCCTTGGCGTGTTCCACGAACGGTCCGCTCTTGGTGAGGCCGGCCAGGAAGAGGTTGTGCTTCTTCTCGAGGAAGTTGCACAGGGCGCGCATGGGCTTGTGCATGTTGGCCGTCTGGCCGAAGAAGGCGAGCGGGCCGTCCTTCAGGAAGAGCATGCGGTTGAGCATGTCCGGTTGCATCTGGTGGATGAAGCGGATGTAGTGGACGAGTATGAGCTGCTCGATGAGGTTGGTGACGTAGCCGATGATGCCGCCCGCGCCGATCTCGTCGTCGATGGCCTCGTGGAGGCGGAAGGCGTCGATGAGGTAGATGTAGCCCCTGCAGTTCGTGCAGCGGACGCGGAGGTACTTGTCCAGCTGGTCGCGCGCGATCTGGACGTTTCGGGCCTCGCACTCCGGGCAGGAGGCGACGGTGTAGACCGGCTGGGGGGTGGCGTATTCCTCGAACAGGAACCAGCGGAGGGACTCGCCGTAGCAGTTGCCCTTGTCGTCGCGCTTGGCGAGGAAGAAGTCGTTGAGGGTGCGGCGAATGGAGTCGGTGAGCGTGTGGTTGCCCTTCAGGGAGACGTTCTTGGTGGGCAGAACGAGCTTGATGCGCTCGATCTGCTTGAGCTTCTCGATATGCGCGGGTGAGATGAAGGGCTGGGCGGCGATGTCGTCGAGGTCGGCGAGGCTGAACATGTTCACGCCGAACTGGAAGAAGGTGACCGTGGACGACGGGAACGACTTCTTCACGGGCACCTCCTGGGTGCCGCCGTCAATGGCGATCACGTGCGTGATCGGGTTCGCCTTCTCTTCGACCTTGTGCAGGATGTCCTCTTCGAGTTTCACCTGCTCCACGTCGAGCGGCAACCGGCACTGCTCCAAGTAGGCCTTCACCAGCGGGTCCGCGATGACGTGGCTGTGCGCCGACTTCGACGCCAGCTCCTGCGGCTTCTTCCCGTGACGGCTCGAATAGCCCATGTGCTAGTCCTTCTTCGCGGTGAAGCGCTTGATCTGCACCGGCACCACGAATGGGTTCGAGTAGGTCTTCATGCGCACGAAGCCCTTGTCGTTCTTCGCGGAGAAGCGCACGAGTGAGTCTACGAAGTCACTGAAGTCGTAGTACTTCTTCAGCTCGCGCGTCTCGTCGTCGTTGTTCAGGTGGGCGATGAACCAATTCTGGGTGTTCTTCAAGATATTTGAACTGATGGAGCTGACCTCCTGCGTGGCGTACACCATGCCGAGGTTCAGCTTGGCGCCCTCCTTGGCGATACGGTTGTACACCTGGCTCAGGTCCTTCTCTTCCTTCTTCGGGAAGAGGTTGTGCGCTTCCTCAAAGTAGAACTGGACGAAGTTGTTCGGAACGTTCCGCACGAATCGGTCCATGGAGTCCGCGAAGAGCTGGCGACAGATGCGCTCGGAGTAGAGGTTTTGGACCACTGGGTCACCTTGGCTCAGGTCCACGATAACGATCATGCCCTTGCGCAGCGCCTCGATGATCTCCTCTTGGAAAGGCTTCTCTGTCGACGTGGTGTGTAGACCGAGGATGAGGTTGTTCTGGAGTTTCCGGTAGCCGCTGATGTTGGCGTTGCCAGTTGACGTCTTCTTGCGCGACAAGAACACCATCAGCGCCTTCAGGTCCTCATCCGCCCACTCCTTACCCTTATGAGAGTTCGGATAGGTGATGAAGTAAGGGTTGTTGTCGTAGGCTGTCCAGATGCGTTCGAACCAGTTGGCTGCGTCCTCCATATCAACGCCCGCCTCCGGATTGATGTCCGGCACGATGGCGTTGTTCACGAGGTCCTTGCTCGAGGCGAACTTGACCTTGAAGCCCTTCGGCACCTTGAACCCTGCGCGGTAGAGGCAGCAGAGGTAGGCGGCACGCTTGCGCGCGAAGCGCACCTTGGTGCTTGGGTCTGTGTCTTCGGGTTCGTTGAGGTCAACGGATGTGAAGCTGCTCACGTAGTCCGAGGTGTCCGTGCCCAGGAACGATCGGATGAGCTCGAACCCTGACACGAGGTCGTTGTAGAAGTTCACCTTCATCACCTTGAAGCCCGGCTTCTCCAGCACCGAGTAGCGCACCACCTTGTCGGCGAACAGCTCGAAGATCGCCGTGCCCTCGTCCTGCATGTTCGGGTTGGCGTATTCCCCGTTGATGTCGAAGATCAGCTGGCCCACCGGGTACTTCGGAGCGCCCGCTTTCGTGAACGGGTCGAGCACCTCGGCGAGTTCCTTCTCGCTGGCTGGCTCATGGGTCAGCTTCTTCGGTGCCTTGCCGGAGATCTCCGTGCTGGTCTGGATGATGATCTTCACCGTGTTCGACTTGCCGGTGCGCGTCATGCCGAACAGCGCGGTGCGCTTGCCGAGGAAGTCCTTCGGGTTGATGTAGACGGGAACCTTGGCCTCGTTCTCGCGCTCGAATCGGCGGCTGGAGCTGTAGCGCACGGTGCCGAGCTCGAACTCGTTCTCGTTCCCGGCGATCTCGTCGCCCGCCCGCTGGTTCACGATGAAGCGCAGCACGTCCGCCGTGGCCTTGTAGACCTTGTAGTTGTTGGCGGCATAGAAATTCTCCACGTCGGCTCCGAACTCGATCTCGTCGCCGCCTCCGTACTTGTAGAAGGTGCCGAGCACGCGGCACTCCAGGCCGCTGAAGCTGAACTCCCAGCGGGTGAACTCGTCGAGTCTCTGGCCGGGGCCTGCGGTCTCCAGGTTGTCCTTGTAGTACTCCACCATGGAGCTCACCACGTCCCGGTCGGTGGGCAGTGCGCTCGGGCCGATGGCGCGTAGCAGCAGCACCTCGGCCGTACCGTGGTCGTTGGGGTTCTGGTAGAAGGCCAGCAACAGTGTGCCCTGCGGGATGCCGCCCACCTTGTTCTTCCAGTAGTCATTGATCAGCACGTGGGCGCGCTCGTAGTTCAGGCTGTATGGGCGGCCAATGAACAGGTCCTCTTTGGCCCCTTCCTTCAAGATGTCCACCTGGGCGATGGCCTTCAGCTGTGATTCGATGCTCATGACTTGTCAGCAGGTTCGTGGAGGGCGGGGTCCTTCATGCGGATCTTCACTTGCTTGATGTAGTCCGGGTCCACCTCGCAGCCGATCCACTTACGGCCGGCCTTCTCGGCGGCGTAGCAGGTGGTGCCGCTGCCGGCGAAGGGGTCCATCACCAGATCGCCCGGCTTGGTGAGGAACTCGATGAAGAAGTCGGCGACACCCATGTGCATGCGAGCGGGGTGGGTGACGATGCCCTTCTTGCGGCAAGTGCGCATGAAGTAGTCATTCGAACTGGTGTTGGAGAAGGAGAGCACGTTGTGCGGAAGCCGCACATCGCGCTTCTCCTCGATGGGCTCGATCTCGAAGAAGTTGTGGGCGATAGATCCGCCGTGGTCCTTCAGGAAGCCGTTCTTGCTGATATTATGCTCCGACCCGCGCTTGCCGGCGTTGTAGGTGCCGCGCTTCAGCAGCTGCTGCATGCTCTTGCTGTAGGGCCTGAGCACCTTGGTGTTGTCCGCCTTCGGCGTGTCCGTCTTCGCCATCCACCAGATGTGCGTATAGCTGTCCACGGTGCGGATGCGGTTCACCGTGACCCATTGCGCGGGGGTGGGGAGCTTGCTCGGGTTGTAGCAGATGAATTCCTGGATAAGCCTTAGGTCCGCCGCCTTCACGAAGCCAAGCAAGCTCTCCAGGTGCAGCAGCGACTGCACCGGACGGTGCGGCTCCCACGCATTGCCGATCTCCATCACGATGGAGCCGTTCTTGCTCAGCAGCTCCTTGTACAAGGGCGCCAGCTCGGTGAACCACTGCTTGTATTCCTCCCCTTGTTTGTTGCCGTAGGCTTTCTTCTGGTTCAGCGGGAACGGCGGCGAGGTGAGGATTAGGTCGATCTTGCCTTTGAATTCGGGCAGCATCTCCTGCTGAATGATCTTCACGGAGTCACCCCTTAAAAGCCGACCGAGGGCAGTGCTTACGCAAATCCTCATGGCTCCTTACGACCAGTGCCGTTCGTCTTGATATAGCTAGACACATTGTCCTTCATCTTCCCCTTCTGCTCCTCCTTCCACGCTTTGATTGCTTCAGCCGCGATCTCCTTCTGCGCTTCCACAATCAACTGGAGCATTTCCCGGTTCTTCCACATCTCGGCTTGAAGGAACTCCTCCTGGTTGTTGCGGTTCGCTTTAAGCGTTGCGTTGGCGTCCTCGTTGAGCCTGGATCGCCGCAACTGCTGGTTGAGCAGTACCTCGTACTTCTTCTGTTCCACGATGTCGTCGTACGGTCCACGCTCTGTCATCATCTTGAACAACACAGGGGCGATTTCCACGAAGATGAAGAGCAGGGTGATCAGCCACTTGGCCCACCACATCGCAGCGCTGCGTTGGGTGAGATCACCCAGAGCTTCCAACTGCGCCATGAGCCCAACGCTCTTTTTCAATTCGGCTTCGTGCCCTGCTAAGTCTGCAAGCCTTTTCGCCTCTTCGGCTTGGATTTTCGTGGTGAGGTTATCCACTTTGTCACGCACCTTGCCCAGCTCAGCTTGGTTATCCAGTCGAAGCACATCATACTCTGCTTTCAGGACTTTGGCCAAGCTGTCCAACTCCTTCCAAAGCGTTCCCTTGCCAACCAATCCAGAAACCCCACCGCCAACCCATTCCGCACGCTGAAGGGAATCAGCGTGGAGATATTCCTGTCGTTTTCGGGCCTCGTCCTGTGTGCGCTTTTCGAACTGTGCTTCAATAGTGTTGACCTGTGCGCGCCAACCTAGGATCTGCGGGTTTTTGTTAGGGTCAAATTCCTTGGCGGCGGACGCTTTGGCCACGGCAATTCTCTGAGCTACTTGAGCCTTGACCTCTTTTTCAAAGAGTTTAAGTTCCAGAGGCGTCGCAATCACAAAACCAAGCAGAGCCGCCATCAAGAGGCGGGGGGCCGCCTCCAGGAGTTCTTGTCGTGAGATCGTACGTTTACCATCACCTACACCGAATGAGGAAACGATGTAACGGTCTAGGTTAAAGATCAATGCACCCCAGAAAAGACCGAAGAATACAGAGAGGCTTGCGTCTTTGAAGGCCGTGAAGAATGCGTAGCCACCAGCGAAGCTGGCCATGAGTGCCGTGAAGACGATGGTGCCGCCGATACCATAGTACTTGCTCTTCTCGGTGGGCACTTGATCCAGCACATCTAGGTCGGCACCGGACGACCAGAGAAAGAGGCGCTCGATGGGCTTGAACACGAAACGTGTTAGTAGCATGTCAATCGGGTTCAGTCTTGTTGTGGCCTGTAATGCGGTCCCAGATGGCGCGCCCGGATAGGATCCAGTTCCCTTGCCACGTGTTGAGATCGGAAAGTTCCGTGGCCATCTTGTCACGCAGATAGCCGGGTCCAAGATCACGTGGTGTTGGCGCCTTGGCTAGGAGTGAGGTATCCAAGGGCGGGATGGAGAAGCGCACCGAAGGGATGTTCACATGCGTGGTCATGTTCATGAGCGGGAAGTCCATGGCCATTTGTTCGATCACAGGGACGGGAAAAGGATAGGCCTTGAGGGAGGCGCTGGTGGTGCTGAACAATCCCTTGGCCTGCAAGGTGAAGGGCGTGCCTTGTCGGATCGGCACATGGAGCACGCCCAGCGCCGGATGAAAGCCGGGTTGGCCTTCGATCGCCACTTCCACCGTGTTGCGCGTTCGCCAGATGAGGTCCACGTTGTCGATGCCTTCGAGCAGGTTCACCTCCCAATCGAACGCCTCGATCACCGGACTGGAAACGTCCACCTGAACACTGGCCACGGCCAACTGGCCGAACCCGCCAAAGGCCTGTAGCTCATACGTGGTTGGTGTTTCCGGCATCACCTCGATTGTGCCGTTCAGTTCGACCGTACTACCTACAGGAAGGATGCGGATCTCGACAGCGTCGGAAGTGGACCATTCCAAGATGACCGGGTCGAGTGTGTCCCGCATTGGCTTCGAAGCCTTGAAGCCAAGGATGGTCGGTGGCACCTTGATGGCCTCCACCTTGAAGGTGGCCTCCATCTTACCGAAGTCGCTGATGGCCTGTAGTGTGAATGTCGTCGTATCGCTGGGAGTTAGTTCTATGGCGCTTGCTCCGAACGCCAAGGGTCGACCATCCAGCAGCAACGTGCGGTGCTGATGGGCGTTCCATTTCAAGGTGACCGCTTCCCCTTTGCTGCGTATGCTGGTCCGATCGCCTTGGAACTCACTGATCACGGGTCCGCCAATATGCTCCTTGCACAAGCTGCCCAGCAGAGCCTTCCATTCGTCAGGCTTGGGACGTGCGGAGGGCTTGTAGTAGCCTCGGTTGAATGTGCGCTTCAACGCCGCGACCAGATCCTTCCCCCCGGCCTCTTCCAACTCTTGGAGCAACAGGATGAGGGCTTCATGGTAGGATAGGTTCGCGGGGTTCACCAGCGCTGATGTAGGATCCACCGCGGGCCACTTGTGCTCCTTGAGGTATTGCGCAATGGACGCATCATCAGCATCCTTGAGGAAGAAGAATGGGGCCACACCGCTGAGCAGCTCGAAGACACCGGAGGCGAGCGCCCAACGCTCCTCATCCTGTCGCTCCTCGACCGAGAGTTGGCCGGGGCTCTGTTTGCCCTTGATCCACCCCCTGAGTTTTGCACTGGCCCATTGCCCGAGCGCGCCCAAGGTGCTGGCGGCTCCCTGTGTGTCCGGATGGAAGCCTGAGTCGAAATCGATCAGCGCGAGCTGCGGCTGACTTGTGTGCAGGAAGATCGACTTGTCCTTCAGGTCGGCGTGGAGGAAACCGATGTCGTGTAAGAGATCGACGGTGCGGGCGAACTGGTAGGCCAGGTGCAGCTTCTCCAGCGGACCAGTGTTGCGGAAATACGCCGCTGCATCCCATCCGTCGCTGCCCATGTCCGCAAAACCGAGCGCACCGAGGTCGCACAATGCCATGGCGACCACCGGCTCATCGGCATCGTTCACGGCCCGGAACAAGAGGAATGGCATGCCCAACAATTCCGGATACTCGTTGGTCAACCCATCGTGGAATCGCCCGCGTAGTTTGTCGTGCAACTGCCGCAGTGTTTCGTAAGCATGCTCGCCGTGCTGCTCATTGAACATCACCTTTGCGAGCGCACCCTGCACGGAACGACCGTCGATGGTGAGTATGCGGTACAAGGCACCGAAGCCCCCTTGGTTCAGGGGCTGCTCTTCCAGGTCTATCTCCGTCGCACCAGTGAACGGTGCGTTCGGGCCGAACGGGACCGATGAAATAGCGTGTATGCCACGAAGCCGTCCCATCAACTTCGGCGTTTGCGGTAATATGCAAGTACAGGGTCCGTAACCACGATGCCCAATGATGCATCGTCCTCCAGCACACCGCTCTCCTTCAAACCCTGTAAGGTGGTCGCTGCGAATTGCGCGAGCGCCGCCTGCATTGATGAATGGTCACGATCCAGGGACAGGAACTCGTGCAGCTTTTCCAGTACCTGTTGCAACGCGGTGGACTGCAGGCGCCAGAGCGTACCGCTCGGGTCCTTGATCACCATTTCCTCTTCCAGGGTGGCGATGCCGTCCGTCACGAGCAGAAGGATGTCTCCGTTCGGCGCATTGAAGCGGATTTTTGTTTCAGACAAGACCAACTCCGGGGCACCGCTGTTATGGGAGACATGGCGCTCCAGTACCCCCTGTTCATCCACATGGGGTAACACTACGTGATGCATGCGATAGGGCACCTGCGAAGGTCCTCGCTCGTGAAAGTCCCCGGCCAGATGAAGGACCGCTCCATTGCCCAAGTGGTGGATGGTGACCTCGTCATCGTCATGCTGCCCGCACTGGTAGCAACAGAGCAAGGTGGTGCCCCCTTCGTAATGCTCGAGCCTGATGCCCTCTCTGGTGGTTCTGATGCTCGTTTCGAACTGCGACCTTTTCTCCGGTAGTTCCGTTCTGATCGCCTCAACGAGCACCTCGGCTACTCGGCCCGAATCCTTGAACTCGCCGATGCCGTCACACAGCGCGACCAGTCGGTACTGCTCCTGCGCTATGCACAGGGACCTGTCCTGGTCCTTCTTTATCGCGATATGTGAGGCTGCTATGTACATCTCAGACCTGCGATGTTCTGCTGATGCTCTTGATCATGTGGTTCCGGATCGCCTCGGGATCGACCGTGGAGGCGAAGTCCGCCTCCTCTGTAGCCATGCTCCGCAGAACTGTGGCACAGTTCTCATTATAGTCAGCGCCGACGACTTCCACCCATTCATCGGTCAACTCAGTCTCGTAGAAGATGGTGGCGAGTGAAACGCCTGGGTGCGCCCGGATCTGGTCAGCGACCGCTGCAACTTCTTCCTCGTCGTGGAAATCGCCGTCCGTAAAAAGGATGATGAGCGCATTGCTCTGCTTGTCCGTCTTATCCCGCAAATAGGCTCTCGCTTCCTCGAATGCGGCTTCCATTGATGGTGCGGCATAGGTCTCGTCCGCTTCGATGTGGTCCGAAGGGTCGAACGACCACGCATCAAGTACGATCTGCGTGACGGACTGCTGTGGGATGATCTGCTTCTCCTCGGTGGAATAGACGCGACAGCTGATGTCGAAACAGTTCTTGTTCCGGCTGACCTGCAAACGTTCGAGCACCTTGGACATGGCATCGTGGAGCTCTTCGCCCTTAGTGCGACCGCTGCGCCCATCGGCCGTCATGGAGCCCGAGCCATCGAGCAGGAAGATGACGAGTTGGTGGAACACCCGCGGGATCTCCATGGGAGAGGTGACCATCTGTGCGGCCTGCTGGAACTTCTGGCCAAAACGGCTTGCGGCACCCGGCGTCATCGGGGCGCCACCGGCTCCTGGGACTTTCTGTACTTCGTCGCTCATGTCAGGTACTATTTCGCGTACTCGCTTGCCAACTGGTCGTATTGCGCCTCGTACTTCGTGCGCAGGTCCTGAAAGTAGCCATCCCAATCCGCCATGTGCTCAATGGTGCGGTACGGCTCGGTCGTCTTGACCATCTCCAGTTCGCGCAGTAGGCTTTGGTAGCGGTGTTCGAGGGTTGACAATTGCGCGCGGAGCGCCTCCAGCTCGTCCAGCTCATTCACGCCCTGCCAAGTTCCTTTGCGCAGCTGCGCCAGTATCTCGCGCACGGTACGGATGTCGTTCGCCTTATAGGCTTGGCTCAGTTTGCCGAACACCTCCGCAGCCTCCTTCTTGTTGCTGAACACGCAATTGCTTGAGTCCGGGTGGCAGAGGGTTGCAGCTTCCCGGTACATGGCCTTGATGTCCTTCTGGTCCTCTTCGTTCAGGTCGGCCACAACCACGTTGCGCTCAGCCTCGTACTCCTCGTTCACCTTCTTGAACTCCTCGTCCAGGTCAGCATAGGTCGGGTCGTCGATCCCATACTTCTTCAGCTTCTCGTAGATCTTCTTCTTCAGCTCGAGAATCTTCAGCAGGATGGGGTTCAACTCCACCCGGAAGCGGTGGTTGTACCGGTCCACCAGCCCTTCCACCTCCGCGCGCTCACCGACGAGCTGCGTGATCAAGGCGTTCAGCATGCGTATGCGGCTCAACAGCCATTCCCGCTCGATCGCGGAGACGTTCACGATGGCCTGGTGGTCTCTTTCGAATACCTCCATCGCTTTCGTTGCCTGCTCGTACTCACCCGCCAGTAGTAGGTCCACAATGGCGTTAAGCCCGGGAACACCTTTCAGCTCATGGGCATGCGCATTCACATCCGCAGCGCGGCCCAGGCTGATTAAGGCCCGAAGCAGCTTGAAGTACTCGAACACCTTGGCTAACTGGAGCTGTTGCTCGGCCTCGACCACCCCTGCGTTCCGCTTCAGGCGCTCGAACTCCGCCAGGAACTGGTTCACGCTGGTCGGGTCTTCCTCTATCAGGGTGAGTGTCTCATTGTTGCTCTGGTTCGCACGCTTCGTCCAGTTGAAGGAGCCTTGCAGCAACACCTTGCGGTCGATGATGCAGAACTTGTGGTGCATCATCTGGTCCTCCGAACCGAGTTCGAGGAAGAGGCCGCCGTTCTCCGCGATCGCTTCGTGGTCGTTCGTGCATTGGTCGTTGAAGTCGTGCTTGGTGATGATCAGCTCGACCCGCACACCGCCACGCTGACGCTCCATCAGCAGGTTGAAGAGGGGCACGTCGGTGAACCAAGCGACCGCCACATGGATCGTCGAACGCGCCTGTGCAAGATGGGCCAGGAGAACGGCTTGCAGGTCGTCCTTGCCGGTGAAGTATGTGGTTACCCTGGCCATCGCTTGTCTTGTTCCTTATTGATCACCCGACCCTGTTGTAGTGCGCGGAATTCTGAAGGCGGCAATCGCGAAGAGTACGCCACCGGCCAGGTTGAAGGGCAGCCAAAGGGACCGATCGCCGAGGTAGATGGGCAGGAGCGGATTGAAGAGGATCGCGACCGCGCCGAAGAGGACTACCCACGCGTTGATCCCGCTTCGCGTCCAGTGGTGGTACAGGAGCAGCAAGGCCCCGATGGTCACCGCGATGCGCAGGAAAGTGTAGTAGCCGATCGGTAACCGGACCAGGGCCAGGAACAGCAGGGCAGAGCAGATGGCGGCGATGGTCCGGAGCATGGCAGGTGCGTTCGGGCAAGGAGTCAGTGCTGGGTAATGATGTAGAACTCCCAGGTATAGATCGTCCGGCTATCCAAGAACTCAAGGCCAATGTCCGGAATGACACCCGGTGCGGATGCCCTGTAGCTGTAGCTCCCGGATGAAACGGTGAGCGTGCGGCGTTCTTGAGGCTGGAATTGATAGGTGACCTCGTTCATCTTCAGGGTGAGCGCCAGCCGTGTGTTATTGTAGATCTGCAATTCGGGGTTCTGCGTTGCGCTGCGCCCAGCGGGCGTGAACACACCTTCCTCGTTCAATTCCACCCGTTCGCCCAATCGCACGAAGGAGCTATGCACATACCCCTCCGTATTCGTCCGGATGTCGATGACCTCGTAGAACCCATCCACTGTCTCGGTCGACACGATGAACAGCTGGGTGCCTCCGACAAGTGAGCGCAAGACCGCATAGTCGGTACCGGGGCCTTCCCGCAGATTCACCTGCTTAGTCGTGTTGCCGAGGTAGGCCTGCGCGAAGGCTCCAGAAACCGAACTGAGTGTGAGCAGCGCGACGAGAATGCCGCCGATGCCATGAACGCCGAAGACATCGAGGGCGTCGTCATAACCGAGCTTCGCCTTCAGCCA
>WBZX01002412.1_pt1 | contig 12703 bp, 9 predicted proteins | sample 5204211 | NCBI WGS metagenome assembly WBZX01 (sample SAMN12344362, study PRJNA552823) | activated sludge metagenome | biome: Activated sludge suspended growth; feature: Nitrification reactor; material: Wastewater; isolation source: activated sludge from nitrification reactor of wastewater treatment...
AAGTTCAACCCCTCACCCCCAACCCCTCTCCCCGGGAGGGAGAGGGGAGCATGCTTTGCACGCTCAATTCTCTACTCCCTACTCCCATTCCCAACTCCCACATTTTCTTTCATGTTCACTTGCCCCCGTTACTGTACATCCCATTGAATGACAAAGACAATCTGTACACCACGGGAGCGATGTCATGAACAAGACCAACCCCATCGCCAAGCCGAAGGCCCGGCGCTGGTATCTCGAACACCACTTACCCTGCAATGAACTCGTCCTCCTGGATGGCATACCAGGCGTAGGCAAATCCCTCTATCTGGCACGGATCACCAAATGGCTGACCGATGACATACCCGAGCTTAAACCATCGGTGCCGGTACTGCTCATCACCTCCCCCCGGCAGGAAGAACTGCTGGCTGAGCAGCAGGAATCCCAGTGGCCCAGCACCGAGCACTTCCAGCATCTCTCCTTCAGCGATATCACCACCTCCGCCACCAGCCTGGCCGATTACCTCGCTGCCCTCGTCACCACGCTGGAAGTCCACAAACCTCAGGTAATGATCCTCGATTCACTCGAAGACCTCCTGGCTGACTTCACCCAGGCTGATGGCAAAGCACCCACTCCCAAGGAGTTCACTTGCTTCTGGAGTGAACTGGCAGAGCTGGCCAAAAGCCAAAGCTGTACCATCATCGTCACCAGGCAACATGGCATGCACCAGTCGCGAAGCTATGGAACGTTCACCAAGACCGGTTCCGCAATCGCCCGCTTCATCCTGACGATGCACTACCACCCCATTGATGCCCGCAAACGGGTGCTGACCACGATCAAGAACCAGTTCGGCCTGGCGGGGCAACAGGTCCACCTCAGCATCAGCAACACGGGCGAGGCATACATCAAACTGCCGCATCAACATGAACACGTCCGGCCGTCCAAGTCGCCTGCCACCTGGATGAGCGATCCTTCGGTCAGCAGTGAAGATTCCGAGATCATCGAACTGGTAACCAGCATCATCGGCGATGAGCCAACTCCCAAGGATGGACTCAAGGAAGCCGTGACCACAATGTACTCCAACCGTGCCTACCATCGGGTAATGAGCCGGATGAAGTTGCCAACCATCCGCGACCCCAAGACCCTGACCTGGTACTGGCTTCCCAGCAACATCATGCGCATGGAGGCCAAAGAGAAGCAAGCGCGCACCGCAACTGTTGGAGTACCGCCTTCAGGCGGCAACGCCAGCGACAATCAACACGATTCTAGCGAGAAGCAAAAACCAAACGCTGGCCGGCTAAAGCCGGTACTCCAACAAGACTCCATCCTCACCCGCTTCTTCAAACGAAAGCAAGACCACAAGAACGCGAGCTGACAAAATCACCAACTACCGATTCACCCCGGGCACATCCAGCACCACCGCGGTCGCCAGGTTGTTGCCGAAGTTCTTGAAGTCCTTGAACGTCCAGACCACCTTCCTGTCGCGGGTCACTTCGATGAGCTGAGGATTCTCGGGGCCCGCATGGCAGTTGCCGATGATGAGGTTGCCGTTAGGCAGCTGTTGCAGCGTCGTCACCCAGGCAAGGGTGATGCCGGGCAGGTCTTTCTGATCAAGCTGCCAGTTGATCTTCTTGTCAGGAGTTACTTCGATGATGCGGTTATTGTTCCCACCTGCAATCAGCGTATTGCCATTCTTCAGGCGAATGGCTCCATACACTTCGGTGCCGTGGCCTTCGGGGCCGTGGCCATCGCTCTTCTTGCGGCCGCCGAGATCGAGGAAGTACTCCCAGATCACCTTGCCAGACGAGTTGTATTCACGCACCGCGCCATCCGCTTCGTGACAAACCAGGTAGTGTCCATCGTTCAATACCCTGACCATGCGAGTATCGCGATGATGATGTTTATTCTGCACCATCAAGGGAAACTGCTTAACGATCTTGCCTTTTTGGTCCACTTCGATGATCCGGCAATTGCCCGATTCCGCTATCATGGTGTTGCCATTCTCCAGCCTCTGGAAGGCATGCACCTCAACCTTGCCCGTGTAATATTCCTTCGGTTTCGATTCGTACTTCCAGACCACTTCCTTGCGTGGGTTGATCTCCACCACCGTCGTGTGATTGATGTGGGTGAGGATGTTACCATTCGCCAGCATGTGCATGTCATGCACATCGTGCTTGTTCTCGTAAGTCCATTCGATGGTGCCATCCTTCCCGACGATCGCCATCTTGCCGGTGGAGCGGTCAGCTGCCAGCACGCGGTATCCCGGATGCGTCTGAGCCACCAGGGCTGAAGCCATCCATACAGTAAATGCAATCGAGAATAGCATGCGAACCATCGAACCGTTCTCCACAAAAGCCAATAAGAGGCAGCCGTAGCAATGAGTATCCTAGCATGATATCGACCAGCGTTCTATCACTTATTGGCAACACGCCACTGGTTCAGTTAGCAAAGATCGGGGTCAGTTGCCCGGTGCCGATCTTCGCGAAGTGCGAACACCTGAACCCGGCAGGCAGCATCAAGGATCGCATCGCCCAGGCCATCGTGCTGGATGCAGAACAACGGGGCGAACTGAACCCTGGCGACACCCTCATCGAAGCCACCGCAGGCAACACCGGTCTCGGCCTGGCACTCATGGCGGCATGTCGTGGCTATAAGCTTGTCTGTGTGATGCCTGCCAAGATGTCGGCGGATAAGCAGCGAACCCTGCAAGCCGTTGGGGCTGAAGTGATCATCACTCCCAATGCTCCGCTGCACGATGATCGCAACTTCCGCCGCACTGCCGAACGACTAGCCAGCGAACGAGGCTGGTTCCTGGTCAAACAGTTCTCCAACCCGGCTAATCCAGCCATTCACCAAAGAACGACTGGCCCCGAAATACTGGAGCAATGTAGTGGCAGAGTAGGGGCCTTCGTTTGTGGTGTCGGCACCGGAGGCACCATCACTGGCGTTGGCCGTTATCTGAAATCGAAGCTACCACAGGTGAAGATTATCCTCGCTGATCCCATCGGTTCCCGCCTGGCACATCTGGTGAACCGGAACATCCTCGACCTCGATGCAGCCTACGCCGTCGAAGGCATTGGTGGCAGCGAAGCACCAGTCAACCTCGATCTCTCGGTGATTGATGATGTGGTACAGGTAAGCGATGCCGACTCCTTCGCCATGACCCACCGCCTGATTCGAGAAGAAGGCCACTACGTAGGCGGCTCGACAGGTACCAACGTCGTCGCTGCGTTGCAGGTTGCAAGAACAATGAAAATCGACGGCCCCGTGGTTACCATCCTAAGTGATTCGTGGGACAGGTATTTTTCTCAACCCTGGATGCAGCTAGTACCGCCTTAGTTGGAGTACCGCCTTTAGGCAGCAACGATTGCGACAAACATAACATCACTGCTTGCCGGCTAAAGCCGGTACTCCAACAAGACCCACGAACGCTCCGCGTTCGATCATGTCGGAGACCTTCTTGATATCGGGAGCGAAGTAGCGGTCGTGATCATAGAAAGGCACCTCGCTGCGGATGAGAGTGCGGGCTTGTTCCAGCACCGGCGACGACTTGAGTGGCCGACGGAAGTCGAGACCCTGGGCGGCAGCCAGCAGTTCGATGGCCACGATGTTGGCTGTGTTGGATGCCATATCGAGAAGTCGACGGGCTCCATGTGTTGCCATCGAAACGTGGTCTTCCTGATTGGCCGAGGTGGGAATGCTGTCCACACTGGTCGGGTAGGCGAGAGCCTTGTTCTCGCTAACCAGTGCAGCTGCGGTCACCTGGGCAATCATGAACCCCGAATTGACTCCACCATTCTCTACCAAAAAGGGAGGCAAGCCCGAGAGGTTCTTGTCGATAAGGAGTGCTGTACGCCGTTCCGAAAGTGAACCAATCTCGGCGAGTGCCAATGCCAATCCATCCGCAGCGAACGCCACCGGTTCTGCATGAAAGTTGCCCCCGGAGATGATCTCATCGGTCTCAGCGAAGATGATCGGATTATCGGACACACCATTGGCTTCAGCCAGCAGAACACTCTGGGCATGCAGCCACTGTGCCCGGCATGCGCCCATTACCTGAGGCTGACAGCGAAGCGAGTAGGGATCCTGCACCTTGTCGCAATTGGCATGCGAAGCTTCAATCTCGCTGTGGGCAAGCAGTTCGGAGAGCGCTGCTGCCACTTCCATCTGAGCGGACTGCCTGCGGACTTGTTGAATGCGTGGATCGAATGGCTTGCGACTACCCTGGGCAGCTTCGACCGACATCGCCCCTGCAACCAAAGCAGCCTGAAAGATATCATCAGTAGCAAGCAACCCTTGGATAGCAAAGGCAGTCGATACCTGGGTACCATTGAGCAGTGCCAGTCCTTCCTTGGGAGCCAGCACAAACGGCTCCAGGCCCGCAGCTTTCATCGCTGTTTGAACGGTGATGATCTTGCCTTGGTACCGTGCTTCACCTTCGCCGATCAGCACCGTGGCCAGATGTGCCAGTGGAGCCAGATCGCCCGATGCCCCAACGGAACCTTTACATGGAATCACCGGGTAGATGCCATGGTTGAAGAGTGACACCAGTGCGTCAATCACTGCTCGCCGAACGCCTGAATACCCTTGTGCCAGACTGTTGATCTTGAGTGCCAATATCAACCTGACCGTGGAGTCATCTATCGCAGGCCCCACACCGGCCGCATGCGATAACACAATCGACCGCTGCAACAACTCCAGTTCGCCAGGCTGAATGCGAGTGTTGGCCAGCAGTCCGAAGCCGGTATTCACCCCATACACCACCCGACCTTCGGAGATAACCCGGTTGACACAAGCCTGTGCAGCATCAACAGCCGCGTAGCAGGCAGGATCCAGCGTCAGCGATAACCCCGGCTCACGGGCGATGCGGTGAAGATCGGGAATGTTGAGTTGACCTGGTTTCAGTTCCATACTACTCATCTTTCACCTCGAACCATTGGCAGATCAAGGCCATTGACAGCCGCTGCCTGCTTTGCAATCTCATACCCCGCATCGGCATGACGCATCACGCCGGTGGCTGGATCGTTCCAGAGTACCCGCTTGATGTGTTCTGCTGCTTCAGGCGTACCATCACAGACAATCACCACCCCCGCATGCTGACTGAAGCCCATACCAACACCACCACCATGATGCAGTGACACCCAGGTGGCACCGGAGGCGGTATTGAGCAAGGCATTCAGCAGCGGCCAATCGGAGACGGCATCGGAACCATCGAGCATGCTCTCGGTCTCGCGGTTCGGGCTGGCCACCGAACCCGAATCCAGGTGATCTCGACCAATAACAATGGGGGCATCGACTTCACCCTTCGCTACCATCTCGTTGAAGGCTAATCCCAGGCGAGCCCGATCTTTCAGGCCCACCCAACAGATGCGGGCAGGCAATCCCTGGAACTTGATGCGCTGCCGAGCCATATCCAACCAGCGATGTAGTGAGGCATGATGCGGTAGCAGTTCCTTTACCTTCGCATCAGTGCGGTAGATATCTTCGGGATTGCCCGAAAGAGCGACCCAACGAAATGGCCCGATGCCTTCGCAGAAGAGATCGCGAATGTAGGCAGGCACGAAGCCTGGGAAATCAAAAGCATTCTCAACACCAGCTTCGAAAGCCATCTGACGGATATTGTTGCCATAGTCAAGCGTTGCTGCTCCACGCTGATGTAAGGTCAGCATCGCTTGAACTTGCACTGCCATTGAAGCCTTCGCTGCGGCAATGACTTTCTCAGGATGCAACTTCTGCTCGCTTCGCCACTGTTCCAACGTCCAACCCTGGGGCAGGTAGCCATGCAGCGGATCGTGAGCGCTGGTCTGATCGGTCACCACATCGGGCGTGACATAGCAATTCACCAGTTCGGTAAAGACATCCGCAGCGTTGCCGAGTAGCCCGATGGAGATGGCCTTGCCTTCACTCGTTGCAGCGGTGATTCGCTGGAGAGCATCATCCAGAGAATTCGCTTGTTCATCCAGGTACCGTGTTCGTAAGCGGAAGTCGATGCGGGTCTGGTCGCACTCTACCACCAGAGCACAGAACCCCGCCATCGTCGCAGCCAGCGGCTGAGCACCACCCATACCGCCCAGGCCACCAGTGAGGATCCACCTGCCCGTAGCTTTACCTGCGAAGTGCTTGCGGGAGACAGCAACAAAGGTCTCGTAGGTTCCCTGCACAATCCCTTGGGTGCCGATATAGATCCAGCTGCCCGCCGTCATCTGGCCATACATCATCAGACCGAGCTTATCGAGATGATGGAAGTGATCCCACGTGGCCCAGTGAGGCACCAGGTTGGAGTTGGCAAGCAGCACCCGCGGTGCATCGGCGTGCGTTCGAAATACGCCGACCGGCTTGCCTGATTGGATGAGCAGCGTCTCGTTTGCCTCAAGCCGTTTCAGGACTTCGACGATCTTGTCGAAGCACTCCCAGTTTCGTGCCGCCCGGCCGATGCCGCCGTAGACCACCAGTTCCTGTGGCCGCTCTGCCACCTCGGTATCGAGGTTGTTCATCAGCATCCGCATCGCTGCTTCGCTCTGCCAGTTCTTACACTGCAGACTGGTACCTCGCGGCGCCTTGATTACCCGGCTGGTATCAATTCGAAGGTTTGCTGTCATGTTGTATCTCTGACTGGTAGCTTCCAGTGATAGCACAGTTCCCAGATGATGCGTGCTGCTGCCCGAACCCCGATGGCTTGCGTATCTAATGTGGGGTTATACTCAACCACATCGGCAGCGATGAGTTTGCCTGTAGCGGCGATCCGCTGGATGACTTCGAGGATTACCTCGAGTGGTACACCCAACCCCGCTGGAGCACTGACACTCGGCATCACCGAAGCAGGCAAGACATCAAGATCGATGCTGAGATAGATAGCCTCCATCTCATGGATGAAGTTAGCAATCCTTGGCAGTGCTTCCAGATATCGACTGCAACTCATCTCCAAATCAGCAATGCAATTCACCCCCAGTGACCTGGCCCGTTCCCATAGTGCTGCGGTGTTGCCGGGCCTGGAGATGCCGATAGGTAGATAATGGAACGGCTGATGGTTGGCAGCACACCACTCTGCCATTTGGGCGAAGGGCGTTCCCGAGTGGGCGACACTACTGGGACGCAGATCGAAGTGGGCATCCAGGTTGATGATGCCCAGGTTGTTCCAGCGACGCTCTTGCACCAATCCCTGAAAGGTCCCCCAAGCCGTTTCGTGACCACCACCCAGTACTAGTGGACACCACCCTTGCTCAAGTATCTCTGCAACAGCAATTCCCAAGGCTCGCTGTCCTGCTTCGAGTTGCTGTACATGGAAAACCACATCGCCAGCATCATACACGGGAGTAGTCTGATGCCAGGCCAGCGGTGCCAGTGCCTGACGAAGAGAACGAGGAGCCAGTGCTGCTCCAACACGTCCCTGGTTACGACGAACACCCTCATCACTGGGAAAGCCAAGAAGGGCGATGCCTTGTTGGAGTACCGGCTTCAGCCGGCCAGCGTCTCGGTGATCGGAAGCGTTGCCGCCTGAAGGCGGTACTCCAACGATGCACTGATGCCATCTTCTCGCTGCATCCCCTTCGCGTGCTGTATCATCTCGTCCTTGCCAGGGGGACATGTCAGGTGATGTCATGTCTCACTCCCCGGAAGATGCGTTGCTTCGGTTTGTGAACACCCAGCGAACAAACCAGTTCGGCAGGATGGCTGACACCCCAAACAAGGAAGTCAGCGAACTTGCCAACACTCAGCGTACCAAGCGTAGACTGTCGTCCCAAAGCCCGGGCAGCGTATTGGGTTGCTCCACGCAAGGCTTCCTCTGGTGACAAACCGAACAATACCGCCGCCTGGTTCAATGCCAAGCGAATCGAAGCAAAGGGCGAGGTACCCGGGTTGAAGTCGGTGGCCACCGCCATCGGTACTCTTGCTTGTCGTAACAGTTCCACCGGTGGCTTCTGATGTTCACGCAGGAAGTAGTAGGCACCGGGAAGCAGCGTCGCTACCGCACCACAGCACTGAAGTGCAGCAACACCAGCTGCATCAAGATATTCGATATGATCTGCTGACCAGGGTTGGTGCTTCGCCAACGCTTCAGCACCATGCAGCAAAGACAACTGTTCGACATGCCCTTTGGTTGCCAGGCCCAACTCTCGGGCTGCGGTCCAGATACGTTCCGACTGCTTGACTGAGAAGGCAATCTTCTCGCAGAAGACATCCACGGCCTCCGCCAGCTTCTCGGCTGCCACTGCTGGTAGCATCTCGTTGACGATCACCTCCACATAGTCATCTGCCTTATCCTTATACTCGGGTGGCACCGCATGGGCTGCCAGCAACGTTGCTGACACATCCACAGGAAATGCCTGCCCCAATCGGCGGGCAACTCGAAGCATCTTGAGTTCATCAACCACCGTCAGCCCATACCCCGATTTGATCTCGATCGTCGTCACGCCTTCAGCCATCAAGGCATGTAAGCGGGGGATGGCCAACTCAAAAAGCTCTTCTTCTGATGCCTTGCGTGTTTGCATCACACTGTAAAGGATGCCTCCACCAGCCTTGGCTATCTCGGTGTAAGGCACCCCAGCCAGTCGCTTCTCCCACTCGGCTGCCCGGCTACCCGCAAACACCAGATGAGTATGGCAATCGATGAACCCGGGAGTGACCCAGTGATGATGGAGATTGACAACTTTGGAGCCCGGTTCAACCACTACTTCAGCACTGGGCATAATGCCCACAGTGCGATCGCCATCCACCACGATGGCATGATCGTGCAGGATGCCATACGCACCGGGCACCTGTTCATCCATCGTGATGAGGTTGCCATGCAAATAAACCGTCTCGGCCATCCGTCAGCCTCGGAGAGAAAGGCATCGGCTATCTTATTACTTTGCCTTGTCATCTTTCCAGAAGAGTTGCACCGTACGTGGTGCAATGGTGATGGTTGCTTTCATACCACTGTCGAAACGAAGGAAATCGCTCTCCATGCCATCGCTAAAGATAATGCCCTTCTGAGGCATCCGCGACACGATCTCCAGCTTCTGTTTGCCTAACACGATGCCATGAATCAGGTTCGCCTGCGAGGTACGGCTGATAAAAGGCTCGCGAACGCTGAACCGTAACTCTTTGGAATCGATGGCAAATACCGAACGAATTGCCTGCCCCTTGGTCTTCCCCTGGGCCATGCCATAGGCACCCACCATGATGGAACTGTACCAGCCTGTCGAACCAGCGCCAGTCGAGACGATGATGCCACTGGATGATTGCTCTTCGTGCTGCTTGTTGAAGCCTAATTGGTACCGTGCGGAAGCATGACCCAGAATACCAATGAACAGATCATTCACTGCATCCAGCTTCTGACCATCATCGAGCTGGGCCCGGGCCATCGTGACCGCACGACGGGGCAGGGCATTGCTGAGCGTCTGCTCCATCACCTGTTTCGCTTGCTGCATGGTGAATGGAATCAGGATGCCATCAATTCGACTGGGATCAGGGTTGAAGGCGACGATGGGTTGCTCGTTCAAGTACTTGGCAGTGTTAACGACTAAACCATCCTGCCCGAGTGTCAGCACCAGATCACTGGGGCCGAAGAGGAAGTTGGGCAGGAAGCTACGATCAATGGTCTGCAAACGGATCGAACTTGGGATAGCTGCTTTCAACTGCGACAGACTCTTCTGATAGATGGCATGAGCGTTCGCGAAATCGTCAATCGATTGGCCCCGCTGCTTCAGCAGAAAAGCAGCTTGATCCTTTGTCCCATGCCGTTCGATCAGTTCTTCGAGCTGAGTCTTACGGGTGACCAGAATAACTTTCTGGAAGTCCATTACTTGCCAGGTCCCTGAAGCAGGCTCGACAGCATTTCAGTAGTGATGGTGAGGTTACCAATCTTGGCACCAGCCAGTTCCTTGATGGCATAAGCCAGCAGCTTGCGGTGATCCATTTCCTTGTAGATCACCAGGTTCATCTCCGCAGCCTTCGCCTCGGCTTCCGCTGCTACTTCACGGGCCTGAGCTGCGTTCTGTGCTTCAGCCAATTCATTAGCGCCCTGCAGTGCAATCAGTTCCTTCTTCTGATCTTCAATGGCTTTGTCGGAAGCCAACTCCTTCTCCTTGATCCGCTTTTCTTCATCCACCGATGCAGCACGGCGAGCATAGATGGCTTCATCTGCTTTGCGAAGCAACGCTTCGCGCAGTTCCGCTTCGAGGGCTTTACCCACTTCGGGTGTTGGCCTCACCGAGAGGAAATCGGCACGTAGAAGCTGTACCCCAAGACTCGATATCTGCGAACCACTGCGAAGCCGTTCGGTAATGGTATTGCTCAGTTGTGATGCATCCCTCAGTGTCTCCTGTAAGGTGCGCTGCGATACTTCGGCACGGGTTTCGATCTGTACCAGATTCACCAGTCGTTTGCCTAGCTTTTCGTAATCGTCGCTGAGGTAGGCATAACGCTCCGGGTCGATGGTGAAGTTGAATAGCGTCGCTGCAACGTTCGCATCCTGGATGGCGAAGGTCACCTGTCCTTGCAGTGTCACTTCCTGAAAGTCTTTGGTCAGTTCATTGAACACAAAGCTCGCATCCTGACTCTGCGTCGGCACCGCAACCACCTGGGTGTTGTACTTCCAGTAGAAGAACGCCAGCCCCTTGCCGCTTTTACGTAGTGACCCGCCGGAGTAGCGAATAATGAAATCTGTAGGCTGACCTTTGAAGTACGGAAACATGTTGCACCAGTGACAGGCTTATGTCTTTCGTACCAGTATGATTGGTGGTGAAGTGGATTGCCAGCACAAAGTATCCATCTCGCTCCGCGAGATGCCCGGAGAGATGTCACGCGTGATAGATATCTCAACACCAGATCCACACGCTCACGATAGTATTGAGTTGATATTCTCGCATGCCTTCTCCCATCAGCATCTCGGCGGAGCGAGATGAGTACTTTGTTTGAAGTTTCCATGTACCTCCACTTTGTCATCGTCGAATGGATGCCTGTCTGGTATCTTCATCAACGTTGCTGAAGGAACCTTTCATGCGCCTCTTCATCCTTGCTTGCGTTTGTCTCACTACCTGCTGGTTCACTCTCGAAGCCAGTCAGCCGCCTGCACAGTCTGAACCTATGCAGTGGCCCGGTGCGAAAATGGGTGGTGGTGTTCTCCTTCCCAACGGCTGGTCGCTCAAACCAGTAGGTAGACAGGTTCCACTCGGCGACTTCCCGGTGAACATCGCCCTGCATCCATCCGGCAAGTACCTGGCGGTGCTGCATGCAGGGTATGGCGAGCATGAGATTGTCGTGCTGGATGCCAAGTCAGCCAAGAAGATCAGTCGGGTGATTGTTGATCAAAGCTTCTATGGCCTAGCCTTCGCACCGGATGGCAACAAGCTCTACGCCTCCGGTGGCGAGTTTGAAGTGGTGCATGCCTTCAGCTTCGATGAAGGTTATCTTGGTAAGAAGCAGTCGATTGCAATTGCCAAGATCACCGACAAGTTCATGCCCAGTGGGATCACGGTGAATGCCAAGAACGAGCAACTCTACGTAGCAGGCTTGCTCGGCGACCAGGTCGCTTCGGTCACGCTAGCCAGTGGCGAGAAGAAACTGCTCGACATCGGTAAAGCCAGCTTCCCTTATGGTGTGCTGCTCAGCCCGGATCAGAAGACCCTCTTCGTCAGCAAATGGGGCAAGAGTGAAGTGGTGGCCATCGATATCGAAACATGGAAAGTGACGAAGTCGCTATCAACGGCACAGCATCCCACGGAGATGGCCATCACCCCCGATGGCAAACGTCTGTTCGTGGCCTGTGCCAATTCGACGCTGGTTTCGGTGCTGGATATCGAGCAAATGAAGTCCCTCGAAACCCTCTCCGCTGCACTGTATCCCAACCCCAAAGTAGGCAACACGCCGAACAGCGTGACCATGACTCCCGACGGCAAGCTGTTCTTCGTCGCCAACGCCGATGCTAACAATATTGCAGTATTCAACATTGAAGAACGGGCTGAGACCAAGCCGCTGGGCTTCATCCCGGTCGGCTGGTATCCCACTTCGGTTCGGTACAATCCTAGCGACAAGAAGATCTATGTAGCCAACGGAAAAGGCAGCCAATCGTTCGCCAACCCTCAGGGGCCGATGCCTCTGCCTGGCCTTAGTCGCACTGCCAACCCGACTGCACAGTACATCGGCGGACTGATGAAGGGGACGCTCAGTGTCTTCGACCTTCCTACACCAGCCAAGATGGGCGACTACACCAAGACGGCGTTCAGTTGCAGTCCGCTGAATGGTGAGGAAGTTAATCAGCCGATCAAAGACAATCCCATCCCAGCCAAGGTCGGTGAGCCGAGCCCGATCAAGTATTGCATCTACATCATCAAGGAAAACCGTACCTACGATCAGGTCTTCGGCGACCTGGCTCCACGCAAGGGCAATGGAGATCCACATCTATGTCTGTTTCCCGAGAAGGTAACTCCGAACCATCACAAGCTGGCTGATCAGTATGTTCTCCTTGACAACTTCTACGTCGAAAGCGAAGTCTCTGCCGATGGTCACGAATGGACCACCGCAGCCTACGCCACCGATTATGTCGAGAAGCTCTGGCCACTCAACTATCGAGGCAGCCCGCAGAAGAAGATCGGCTATCCCGCTGAAGGTGCCAACATTCAGATTGCCCCATCGGCTGGTGGCTACATCTGGGATCGCTGCAAGGAAGCAGGTGTGAGCTATCGCAGCTACGGTGAATTCGTTGAGAATGGTGCCACACCGAACGATCCCTGCACCACCAAGTTCA
>WBZX01002413.1_pt1 | contig 12696 bp, 7 predicted proteins | sample 5204211 | NCBI WGS metagenome assembly WBZX01 (sample SAMN12344362, study PRJNA552823) | activated sludge metagenome | biome: Activated sludge suspended growth; feature: Nitrification reactor; material: Wastewater; isolation source: activated sludge from nitrification reactor of wastewater treatment...
TAGCCGCCGCAGGAAGAACAGCAGCACCGCCAGCGCCAGCCAGCCGCCCTGTACGCCCGATCCGACCACCTGGTCGAGGCTGTAGCGGATCATGTCGCCCTGCACGAACACCGCGTCGACCTGCACACCCTGCAGATCGGGGTGCGCGACCGACTCGGCGACCTCCGCCTTCACGCGATCGCAGATCTCGACGGTGTTCGCCTGCGACTCCTTGATCACGAACATGACCGTCGCGGGCTTGCCGTTGTAGCGGTCGTATCGGGTCAAAGGCGGCGGCCCGAGCGTGACCTTGGCGACGTCACGCAGGCGCAGGCCGTCGGCGCGGATCATGATCTCGCCGATTTCCTCGGGCGAGGTGAACGCCGCCTGCGAGCGCAGCAGCAGCGTGTCGCCGCCCTCGCGGATCTGGCCGCTGGCGAGGGTGAAGTTGGCCCGCACCAACGCGCCGACGAGCGTGACCATGTTGACGCCGGCGGCCTCCGAGGCGGGCCGATCGACGTCGATCTGCACCTGCGGATCGACGCGGCCCCACATGTTGACCAGGCCGACGCCGTCGATGCGCTCGATCGGCCGCACCAGGTGCTCGTCGATCACCGTCATCGGATCGGCGAGTTCCTCGTCCCACACCACCCCGTAGAACGCGACCGGCAGTGACTCGCCCGACTCCTTGCGGATGCGGATCTCCTTCACCTCGGTGGGCAGATCGCCGCGCACGCGATTGATGCGATCGCGGACCTGGCGGTAGGCGACGTCCATGTCGACCTCGCCCGCGAACACGATCATGATCTGCGACGAGCCCGAGTTCGAGTTGCTGATGATGCGGTCGATGCCCGGCGTGGTTGCGACCGCGCCCTCGAGCGGTTTGGTGATCTTCTCCTCGACGTCGCGCGCGGTCGCGTCGGGGTAGGTCACCGAGATCGAGAGGAACGGCGCAGAGAAGCCCGACGGGATCAGCTCGAGCGGCATCCGACCCAGCGCGATGACACCGAGCACCAACGCCGACAGCAGCGCCATGATGACCGCGATCGGACGCCGCAGCGCGGTGCGAACGAGGCGGTTGTCGGCGAATCCGGGCAGCATGGCGATCGTTCTCGGGCGTTCGCGCCGGGCGCTAAGGGGCGATGTCGTCGTCGTCCTCGGGACGCAGCTGCTCGGGCCGCATGGCCGCGAGCTCGTCCCGCAGGCGCATGGCCGGGCTGCGCGGACGCAGTCGGCTGGCGATGCCGTCGACACCGGCGTACAGCGTGGGGATCACGACCAGGGTCAGCAGCGTCGACAGCGACAGCCCGGCGATCACGGTGATCGCCATCGGCATGCGGATCTCGGCGCCGTCGCCCAGGCCCATCGCCATCGGCACCAGCCCCAGCACGGTGGTCAGGGTGGTCATCAGGATCGGCCGCAGGCGCACCTGCCCCGCGACCGCGAGCGCCTCGTCGGTGGGCATGCCGCGGGCCTTGAGCTGCCCGACGTAGTCCACCAGCACGATGGCGTTGTTGACCACGATGCCCGCCAGCAGGATCGCGCCCAGGAACACCACGATCGACAGCGGCATGTGCAGCAGCAGCAGCACTCCCACGACACCGACCAGCGCCAGCGGGATCGTGAAGAGGATGATGAACGGGTAGATCAGGCTCTCGAACTGCGCGGCCATGATCACGTAGACCAGGAACACCGACAGCCCCAGCGCCAGCCACAACGAGTTCTGCGAGGTCTCCCACTCCTCGCTCTGGCCCGTGATCGCGGTGGTGACCCCGGCGGGCAGCGCCAGCGCATCGACACTCTCGGCGATGCGGGCGGCGATCGAGCCCAGGCCGACGCCTTCGACGTTGGCGGTCACCAGCCCGACGCGCTGCTGACCCACGCGGCGGATCTCGTTCGGTCCGCGGCCGAGCTCGATCTCTGCGACCGCCGACAGCGGGATCGGGTGCGCACCGCCGGGGTTGACCACCAGCGTGCGCAGCTCCTCGACCGAGGCCTCGCGGATGCCGGCCAGCCGCACGAAGATCGGCACTTTGCGATCGCGGCGTCGCAGCGAGCTGGCGTCGTTGCCCTGGACCTTGTCGCGCACGAGCTCCGCGACGGTGCGGATGTCGAGCCCGGCGCGCGCGAGCTTGTCGCGGTCGTAGATGATGTGCACCTCGGGGCTGCCGGGGTGGATCGAGGCCTCGACGTCGTGCAGCCCCTCGATGCCGCGCATGCGCTCGGCGACCGCCTCGGTCGCGCGCGCCAGGTCGTCGAGCTCGAGGCCGCGGACCTCGACCTCGACCGGCGCCTTGAAGGAGAACAACGCCGGACGCGTGAGGTTCACCCGCAAGTCGGGCACGTCGTCGGTCGCGCGACGCACGGCCTCGCGCGCCTCGGCCTCGAGCCGCGCGGCTTGGGCGGTCGCGCTGCCGCCCCGCAGCGCCTCGACCAGCGAGGGCGCGGCCGGCCGCTCGAGATCGACGCGAAGCCGCGCGGTGTGTTCGCCGCGCTCGCCGGCGTCGGTGGCATCGCGCTCGCTGCCGATGGTCGCCGTCAGCTGGCGCAGGTGCGGCACCTCGTCGAGCAACTGCTGCTCGATCGGCGAGATGTCATCGTCGGTCTGCGCCAGCGGCGTGCCGACCGGGCGCGCGAGCTCGACGGTGAACTCGCCCTGGTGCAGCTCCGGCACCAGCTCGGTGTCGAGCCGCTGCAGGCCCCACGCCATGAAGCCCATCGCGCCGACCAGGCCGACGTAGACCATCACGCGGTTGCGTAGACAGGCGCGGATGAAGTGGGGATAGCCGCGCTCGAACAGCGAGATGAAGCCGCCGAACAGCGCCAGAATCGGTCGCGCGAGCAGCATGAACCCCCGCCCGGCCACCCACACGACCGCGGCCAACACCAGGCCCACCAGCACCACCACGAGCAGCAGCAGCTTGCCGATCAGCTCGAAGACCAGCTGCAGCGCGAAGCGCAGCAGGGTGTACGGCAGCAGCAGCAGTCGCCACACGCCGCGCCGAATCGCCACCAACGACGCGTAGAGCTCGGCGAAGCTGTTCCATCGCACGGCGATCTGTCGCAGGCCCGCCGCGACCCCCCCCTGCTCGCGCAGGCCCGCGCCCAGCTCGGTGAGCCGCCGCCGCGAGGCCAGCATCGGGATCAGGAACAGCGCCACCGCCAGCGACGCCAGCAGGCTGAACACCACCGCCAGGCCGAGGTCGCCGAACATCTGCCCGGCGATGCCCTCGACGAACACCATCGGGAAGAACACCGCCACCGTGGTGAGCGTCGAGGCCACCACCGCGCCGCCGACCTCGGCGGTGCCGCGCACGGTCGAGCGGACCAGATCGTCGCCCTCCTGCCGGCAGCGATCGATCGACTCGAGCACCACGATCGAGTTGTCGACCAGCATGCCGATGCCGAGCGCGAGCCCGCCGAGCGACATGATGTTGAGCGAGACCCCGAACAGCTGCAGCGGGGCGAACGTGACCAGCACCGACACCGGGATCGAGATGCCGACGATCACGGTGCTCCGCAGGTCCCGCAGGAACAGGAAGAGGATGAGCACCGCCAGCGCGCCGCCAGTCACCGCGGTGCTGCGGACCTCGTCGATGCTCGACTCGATGAACTGCGAGCGATCGGCCGCCAGCGCGATGTCGACGCCGTAGTCGTCGAGCAGCCGCGGCTTCAGCTTGGTGTCGATGCGCTCCCGCACGCGCGCGGCCATGTCGACGATGTTGGCCTCGGCCTCCTTGTAGACCTCGATCTCGACCGCCTCGCGGCCGTCGACCCGCGTGACGACGTCGCGATCGCGGAAGCCGGCGCGGATGGTCGCGAGGTCGCGCAGCCGCACGTCGCGATCGTTGCGGCGCACGATCACGATGTCGCCGATGTCGTGCTCGTCGCGGAACTCGTTGACCGTGCGCACCAGGTAGCGGGTCCGGCCGTCGCGCATGGTGCCGCCGGCGAGGTTGACGTTCTCGGCGGCGAGTCGGTCGGTGATGGCCTTGACGCCGATGCCGGTGCGCCGCAGCTGGCCCTCGTCGAGCTCGACGTGGATCTGCTCCTCGAGACCGCCCTTGATCTTCACCGCCGCGACGCCCTCGACCGGCTCGAGCAGGCGTCGGACCTCGCGGTCGGCCAGGCGCCGCAGCAGCTTGAGCGCCGCCTCGGGGCGATCGCCGGTGTTGGCGGCGAAGCGCTCGCCCTCACCGGCGAGCGAGAGCGTGAGCACGGGATCGAGCGTGGGGTCGTAGCGCAGGATGAGCGGCTGCTCGACGCCGTCGGGCAGGTTCGGCCGCACGACGTCGAGCTTCTCGAGCACGTCCTGCGAGGCCTCGTCCATGTCCGTGTTCCACGCGAACTCGAGCACGACGTCGCTGGTACCCGCGCGCGAGATGCTCTCGATGCGCGTCAGGCCCGTGACCACGCCGAGCAGCTCCTCGAGCGGACGCGAGACGTTGTCCTCGACCTCGGCCGGCGCGGCGCCGGGGTACTCGGTGCGCACGGTCAGCTTGGGGTAGCTGATGTCTGGCATCAGGTTCAGCGGCAGCAGTCGCGCGCTGAAGCCACCGAACACGATGACCGCGAGGAACACCATCAGCACCGCGACCGGGCGCGAGGTGGTCACGCGGTAGAAATCCATCTTGCGCGCGAGCTCGGCCAGCTCGGCACCGGCGGCGGGCGTGGGCGAGGTGGCGCCCTCGCGCGCCCGCTCGCTCATGGCGCGGTTCCGCCGTCGGTGGCCGCCGGCGTCGCGGCCTCGGTGGCGTCGCGCTGCACCAGCGCGCCATCCTTGAGGCCGGCGTGGCCACTCAGCACGATCTCGGCGCCGACCTCGACGCCGCGCGTGATCTCGGCCCGCAGGCCATCGACCAGGCCCAGCTCCACGCGCGTGCGCCTCGCCCGGAGCTCGTCGTCGGCGTCGTCGATCACGAACACGTAGGTCTCGTCGTCGTCACGCACCAGCGCTTGCTTGGGCACCAGCGTGGCGTGCGACTTGGACTCTGTCGTCAGCTTCACCTCGGCGTACATGCCGGGCAAGAAGCCCTTGCTGCCGGCGAGTTCGCGCGGCAACGCGACGGTCACCTTGACCGTGCCGGTGGTGGCGTCGACCACCGGCGCGATGCGGGCGACCTTGCCGAGGCCCTGGCGACCGACCGCGGCCTTGCCGACAATCTGGGCCGGCTGGCCCACGTCGATGCGATCGAGCTCGCGCTCGGGCACGTAGACCCGCGCGACCAGGGAGTCGAAGTCGACGATGGTCGCGATCTGGGCCCCCGAGGTGACGAAGCCACCCTCGCTGACGCTGCGCTGCGTGATGGTGCCGCCGAGCGGCGCGAGGATCTTGGTGTTGCGAACGTCGCGCTTGCGATCGGAGACGTCGATCAGCGCGGTGCGGTAGGCCAGCTTGGCGGCGTCGAGCTCCTGCTTGCTCGCGACCTTCTGCGCGAACAGGGCCTCGACGGTCTCGAGGTCGGCCTTGGCCTTGTCGAGGGAGGTCGACGCGCGATCGAGGCCGCTGGCCTGCAGGTCCGAGCGGACGCGGCCGAGCAGCTCACCGACCGTGACGACGTCGCCCTCCTCGAAGGCGAGATCGACCAGACGCCCGGTCGACTCGGCGTGCACCGTGACCATGCGCTCGGCCTCGATCGTGGAGGCGGCGGTCAGCTCGGCATCGATCGGGCCGGCGACGACCTTGGTCACGAGCACCGCGGCCGCGCGCTCGCCGGGCTCGGCGTCGGCGGCCTTCGCATCACCGGCGAGCGAGCCCGGTGGGCCGCCGCAGCCGAGCAGCAGCAAGGACGACGCGAGCAGCGAGATCGCGAGCGAGGACACGAAGGGGCGCATGACGAGGACCAAGGGGGGGCCGGCCTGTCGGAGCAGTCGCGATGCGTCTAGCACCGATCCCGCGAGAAGCCGGCGGGATGTCGTGCAGATGGTACCGCGCTGCCCCGCACTAGACCCCGCCGCCCGCGCCGAGGTTGCGGCCGTTCGATGAAGTTTCGTGAAGTGCCACTGCACGCTCGCGCAGCTGGCGCGAGCGCACGACGTGCGGGGCGCCGTCGCCAACGGGCGGCGACGACTGCTCCCCCGCCTGGCCCAATCACATCGCCTGATCGAGCGGCGTGTACTCGAGCCGATGCGCCTTCGCGACCGCCTCGTAGACGCACTTGCCACCCACCGTGTTGAGTCCGGCGGCGACGTGGCGGCTCTTCTTGATCGCACCGGCCACGCCCTCCTTCGCGATCAGCAGCGCGTGCTGCAGGGTCGCGTTGGTGAGCGCGATGGTCGAGGTGCGCGGCACGGCGCCGGGCATGTTGGCCACGCAGTAGTGCACGATGCCCTCCTCGATGAAGGTCGGGTTCTCGTGGGTGGTCGGGCGGCAGGTCTCGATGCAGCCACCCTGATCGACGGCGACGTCGACGACCACGCTGCCGTCCTCCATCGCGCGCAGGTGCTCGCGGGTCACCAGGGTCGGTGCGGCGCCACCGGGCAGCAGCACGGCGCCGACGACCATGTCGGCCTGCGTCACCTCGCGCATGATGTTCTCGGGGTTGCTGTAGAGGGTCTCGATCGCGTTGCCGAAGACGTCCTCGAGGTACAGCATGCGCTCGGCGTTGACGTCGAGCACGGTCACGCGCGCGCCGAGGCCGATCGCGATGCGTGCGGCCGCGGTGCCGACCACGCCACCACCGAGGATGACGACCTGGCCGCGACGGGTGCCCGGGATGCCGCCGAGCAGCAGGCCCTTGCCGCCCTTCTCGCGCTCGAGGCACGAGGCGCCGACCTGCGAGGCCATGCGACCGGCGATCTCGCTCATCGGACGCAGCAGCGGCAGCCCGCCGTGATCGTCGGTGATGGTCTCGTAGGCGACGCCGGTGACCTTCTTGGCCAGCAGCTCGCGGGTGAGCTCGGGGAACGCGGCCAGGTGGAGGTACGTGTAGAGGGTGAGGTTCTCGCGGAAGTACGCGAACTCGCTCGGCAGCGGCTCCTTCACCTTGATGACCATGTCGGCGCTGGCCCAGACGTCGGCCGCGGCGGGCACGATGGTGGCGCCGGCGTTGTTGTACATCTCGTCGGTGAAGCCCGACGACAGGCCTGCACCCTGCTCGACCAGCACGGTGTGACCACCGGCCGTGAAGGCTTGCGCACCGGCGGGGCTGCAGCCGACGCGGTACTCGTGGGTCTTGATCTCCTTGGGAACGCCGATGCGCATGGTGGGACGACTCGCTGTTGGTTGGGGCCGCACGGTTCGAGGTGCGGTGGAGCTCGTGGCCGACGACCTCGGCAGTGAGGGCGTCGGTTCGACGCGCGGACGATACCGCTTCGGCCCACCGCGCGGCAGGGCACCGCGGGTCGCCCGCGGCGTCGGTCGCCTTGAGCCTGCGCACGGACGGGTGGCACCGCCGCTGCGCACGCCCCAGCGCGTCAGCGCGCGGCCAGCAGCGCGCCCGCGAGCTCGAGGAAACCCGCGGACTCGGCCTGCGCGCACACCCAGCGCGGCATCGCCGGCATGAACGCGGCCTGCCGCAGCACGTCGGCGGTGCCGACGGTGACGCCGAAGCGACCGGCGACGAACAAGCCGGCGTCGTTGGGTGCATCGCCGATGGTCGCGATCGCAGCGCCCGGCACACCCGCGGCACGCAGCAGCGCCGCGCCCTTGTCGGGTCGCACGTGGGTGACGTGGACGTGCACGCTCGACCAGGTCGCGAACAGCCCTGCGTCCGCGACGCGCGCGGCGAGTTCGGCGAGCACCTCGGCCTCGCGGTGCTCGCGTTCGAAGGCCACGTCGACCACGCGAAACGGATCATCGGCGGTCGAGCGCAGCGTCAGCCCCGACGCGCGGCCGAGATCCAGCGCCTGGGCGCGCAGTCGGTCGCGATCGACCGCCGGCACCAGCAGCACGGGCGGCGTGTCGGGGACGATCTCGACCATGCCGTTCTCGGCGATGCCGCGCCGCACCCCCGGCAGGTAGCGGACCAGGCCGAGGACCTCGCCGCTGGGCCGCCCGCTCACGGGCATCACCTCGATGCCGGCCTGCACCAGGCGCGCAATCGCGGCGACGACCTCGGGATCGAGCCCGTCACCCTTGGTCAGGGTACCGTCGACGTCGGTGGCCAGCAGCGTGACTCCACCCAGGATCCGCCGCCGCGCGTCCGCGTCGAGGCTGCGCAAGGGTTCGGGGTCGCTCATCGTCGGGGCAGCCGCGTCGTCCACGAGGTGGCAAGCCCATAGCACGATCCATCGGTGCCCCGGTGACGGCGCGGCCGTGATAGTTTGTGCGATAGCGCCATGCCGCTCGACCTCGAGCCCGGTGATGTCTACGCGGGCACCATTCGCATCGTCCGGGTGATCGGCGTGGGCTCGTTTGCGCGGGTGTACGAGGTCGAGGTCCCGGGTCACGACCAACGCCTCGCACTCAAGCTGACGCGCGAGCCCGTGACCGCCGGTGATCAGGCCCAGCGCGCGCTGCGGGAGATCACGATCCTGCGCACGCTGACCAACCCGCACGTGGTGCGGACGTTCGACTGCGGCCTGCGCCCCGACGGCCACATCTACCTGCTGATGGATCTGCTCGAGGGCTCGAGCCTCGACGTGTGGCACGACTTCAAGGCGCCGCTGCATCCGGCGCAGGCGGTGACCATCGTGCACCAGGCCTGCCTCGGCCTCGCGGAGGCGCACGCGATGGGCATCGTGCACCGCGACGTGAAGCCGGAGAACGTGTTCGTCGAGCGCGACGGCCAGATCAAGATGCTGGACTTCGGGCTCGCGCGCTCGTTCGACGGCACGCCGGTGGTCGGGGTCAACGCCAGCGAGGCCCACCTGGTGGTCGGCACGCCGCACTACAGCCAGCCGGAGCAGCTGCGCACCCGCGTGCTCAGCCCGGCGTCCGATGTGTACAGCCTGGCGATGATCCTCTACGAGCTGCTCAGCGCGCGCGCGCCGTTCTGGGATGACCGCACCCTCGCCGAGGTCAAGCACGACCTGCGCAACGAGCCGGCAGCGTGGCTGCGGGCGCACATGAACACCTCGGCGGTGCCGCTCGATCGCCAGCCCGGCTGCGAGGACCTGCCCGAGGCGCTGGTCCGCGGCATCGAGCGCGCGCTCGACAAGGATCCCCACCGTCGCCCGCCCAACGCCGGCGCACTGGCCAACATCCTCGGTCTGGTGCTGCACCGCGACATGGGCATCCCGGTCGCTGCGACGCTGCGGGTGCTGCACCCCGACGACAGCCTCGACGACCGACTGTTCCTGCCGGGCTCGTACCGCATCGGCTCGGGTGCACGCTGCGAGATCAAGCTGCGCGACGATCGCGTGCCGCACATCCACGCCGTGCTCGAGTGGAGCGGTGTGCCCAACCGACCGCACCTGCGCCCGCTGGGCGAGGGCGGCCTCGTGCGGGTCAACGACCACCCCATCTCGCACCCGGTCGAGCTCGGCGAGAACGACGAGTTCAGCGTGGGTCAGACCCGCATGGCCGTGGTGATCTGAGTGCGCTCGTGCGCGCGCGTGCGGCAGCTCAGAAGAGCCCGCGCAGCTTCGCCGCATCGGTCGCGACCTCGGCTCCGGCACGCGCCAGCAGCCCGGCGATCGTCAGCGCGCCGGGGCCGAACGCGATCCAGCGATGGGGCGCGACGGCCTCGGCGTAGGCCGCCACCAGCTCGCGCGCACGCACGGTTGCCAGCGACTCCGTGCAGCCGAGCCCGACCACCACGCCGGGGTGACGCGCGCAGGCATCGTGCAGCACGCCCGGCGCCACCCTGGCGCCGAGCCATACCACGCGCAGGCCAGCAGCCTGGGCCGCGAGCGCGAGCTGGCCGACCGGCACCAGCTCGTCGTCGCCGTCGAACGCACCGACCAGCGCGTGGGCCTCGGCGCGCGCCGGCTGGCCCATGCGCACGACGTCGCGCACGGCGTGGGCGAGCAGCTCGCCGAACATGCGGTGCTCACCGCGATCGCGGGCGCCCGCGATCCAGTCGTTGCGCAGCTGCGCCCACGCCGGCTCGATGACCGCCGCCATCGCCTCCGCGGGACTGCCGACCATCAGCGCACCGCGCAGGCGCTGCTCGAAGCGCTCGAGCGCGTCGAAGCTCTCGCCACGCACGGTCGCGAGCGCGGTCGCCGACGGCGGTGCGATCCCAGGCGGGCGCACCGACGCTGCGCTCGCGACCGCGTCGTCGGCCTCGGCCAGCACTGCGGCGACCGCCTCCGCCGCAGCGACACCGCCATCGCACAGCGCACGCACCCGCACGATGCGGGCCACGTCGGCATCACTGTAGAGACGATAGGCCGACGCGGTGCGCTCGGGCGCCGGGAAGCCATAGCGGTGCTCCCACGCGCGCAGCGTCGAGGCAGGGACACCGGTGAGTTCTGCGACGGTCTGGATGCGGTAGCGACCGCTGCGCGCCAGCACGGAGGTGGAATCGTCGGTCATGGCCTCCGCAAAGCCTACTCGCGAGGTTGTGCAAAGTCCATGGCGACCCACGCGCCCATGGCATACTTGTTTTATTATATATATTTATAAACTTTCCACAAAAACCTTACGCACGATCGATCCAACCCTACGCAAGGTCCGTATCAGGTCTCGAAGCGGCCGGCGACCGGCCCCCAAGAAAGCGAGACAGGCCATGACGACGACCCACCACCTCCCCTACTCCCTTCGGTTCCTCCTCGGCACGTGCGCGGCGCTGGCGAGCGGCTGCTACCAGAACGACGGCTCGCGTCTGATGGACGACGGCGGCTCGAGCAGCGACGACGGTGCCGCGCCGACCGACACCGACGACGGCGACGACGACGACGGCGGCAGCGACGACGGCAGCACCAGCGACGGCGACGTCGACCCGCCGGCCCCCGGCATGGTGAAGATCCGCGTCATCCACGGCTCGCCCGGCGCGCCCGCGGTCGACGTGTACATCGCCGGCGAGGCCTCGCCGGTGATCGCGGGGCTCGACTACACCGAGACCTCGAGCTGGCTCGAGGTGCCTGCCGGGACCTACGCGTTCGACATCCGCGCGGCCGCGGCCGCGCCCAGCGATGCGCCGGCGTACAGCACCGGCAATCTCGAGCTGCCCGAGGGCGCGATGGTGTCTGCGCTCGCGGCCGGCGTGCTACCGGCGGGACCCGACGCGCCGGTGCCGTCGGGCTCGGCCTTCCGCGTGATCCCGATCGTCGAGGCCTTCGACGCTGCAAACCCGGGCAAGGCCCGCGTGCGGGTCGTGCACGCCGGCAGCGATGCGCCCGAGGTCGGACTCGACGTCGGCAACGACGGCGTGATCGAGGTCGACGGCCTCGCACGCTTCGGTGACACCGGCGCGGCCGGGGTGCTGCTGCCGGCCGGCGACGCGCTGTCGCTCGGCATCACCGCCGACGGCGAGCGCGTGACCGCGTTCGAGCTGCCGGCGCTCGCCGACGGCGGCAACGTGCTGATCGTCGCCACCGGCCTGCTCGGTCGGCTGCCGCGCGAGACCCAGGGCTTCGGGCTGCTGGCGATCAACGACACCGGCACCATCGGGTTCATCAAGCAGAACCCGACCGTCTACGCGCTGCACGCCGGCCCCGACGCCCCGGAGGTCGACCTGTGCGTCGGCAACGACGCCATCGCGACGCACCTCGAGTTCGGCGAGATGCAGGCCGCCCAGGTGCCGCCGGGCGACTACACCATCGACGCCTTCGTCGCGCCGAGCGGCTGCGCCGGGACCCCGGCGATGAGCGACGTGGTCGAGGGGCTGGTGGCCGGCGAGCGCTACCTCGTGGTCGCCACCGGTGAGCTCGCGCCGGTGATGGGCGAGCCGCCGCTTCAGCTGCAGGCGTACGCCGATCGCTTCGCGCTCGACCAGCCAGCGATGGCGGCGCTGCAGCTGGTCCACGCCGCCTCGGCGCCCGAAGTCGACGTCGGCATCGTGACCGGCGAGGTGATCGAGAACGGCAACCTCATCTCGCCCGATCTGAAGTGGCCGGCGACCAGTGCAGAGCTGATGGTGCAGCCGCTGACGTACCAGATCGGCTTCGCCGCCGCCGGCACGCCCACACCGATCCATCCGCTGGTCGACTTCCACGTGCCGGCCGACTCGGGGGCGCGCGCGTTCGTGGTGGCCGCCGGTGATCTGCTGCCGGAGTCGACCGAGGCCGGCTTCCGCCTGCTGGTCGTCGACACCTCGAGCTCGCCCTGGCAGATCGGCTCGATCCTCCCCAACCCGTGAGTCCGGCGATGGCCACGGCGATGGCCATGCGCGTGCCCCCCCAACGTACGACACAGGTGGTCCGGTCCGGTCGCGTGCGTCGCTCCGGACCGGATCACCTGCGCGCGCATGGCCACCGCGCCGGCGCACGGCCGCATCTGGCGCAGTGCCGCATCTGGCGAGCTCGCGCGCGCCCGTGCGAACATCCCTCGACGCTTCGCCCTCCCCGCGACGGATCGACATGAGCACGACGCAGCGCGACGACGAGCCCACCACCGTGGGCGGAGCCGACGCCGACGACGACCTCCACGTCGACGGCGAGCTGCTGCCACCGCAGCTGGGCGATCGCTTCGCGGTGCGTCGCCTGCTCGGTACCGGCGCCCACGGTGCGGTGTGGGAGGTCTTCGACCACGTTCACGGCCGCGTGCTCGCGCTCAAGAGCCTGCTGCGGGTCGACCCCGAGGAGCTGGTGCGATTCAAGCGAGAGTTCCGCATTGTCGGCGGTGTGGTCCACCCCAACCTCGTCACCCTGCACGAGCTGTTCGTGGAG
>WBZX01002164.1_pt1 | contig 12685 bp, 10 predicted proteins | sample 5204211 | NCBI WGS metagenome assembly WBZX01 (sample SAMN12344362, study PRJNA552823) | activated sludge metagenome | biome: Activated sludge suspended growth; feature: Nitrification reactor; material: Wastewater; isolation source: activated sludge from nitrification reactor of wastewater...
TCGGGGGTGCGAACAGCTCGCGACACATGTTCGGCGATGGCTTCGACTGGACCGGCACCAACGTCAGCCTCACCAAGGCCGAGAACGCCTGCGGTGCGAACGATGGCTTCCTGGTCGAGTACACCACCCACGTGCACTGCGACTGGCGCGGCACCGACGTCGATGCGCTGTTCTTCGGCTCGCTCGCGACCAACGGTGCGCCGGAGCTGCCGCTCGCCGGGTTCCAGGCCGCCATCGAACGCGACGGTCTGGTCTTCACGGCGCCGGCGACCGGCTTCGACGAGGGCGAGCCGCTGCGGCGCTGGATTGCGCTGGACGCCGACGGCGGCGTGCTCGCGAGCGCGCAGGGCGAGAGCTTCGTGGCTCCCGAAGGCGCCGCGCACGTCGAGGTGAGCGTCGGGGCCGTCATCGAGCTCTCGGTCGCGCTCGAGCCGTGAGCACCGCCTTGCGCAAGCGGTGCGACATCGAGGCTTGCTCGGCGTCGCATCGCGGGCGTGCGTGCGTCAGCCCGAGGTGTGCCCGCCGCTCGTGAGGTCCTAGCGAATCGCGTCGTAGATCGCCGACGGTCGCGGTGCGTGAGCGCTCGATGCTGCGAGCCAGTCCCTCGCGCTGGCTGCGTCGTATGACTGCTCGTGCCCGAAGTGATCGACGGCGCGACGCGCCAGCGCGAGCGCCTCGCTGCGTCGGCCCTGACGGTAGGCGAGCATCGAGTGCATGTGCTCGAGCATCGCCGCCCGGTCGGGGCGCCGCGCGTCGTCGCCGAGCGCGGCCTCGAGGTCGGCCAGGGCCTGGGCGGCGGCATCGATGTGCTCCGATCGCAGCTCCGACTTCACGAGGTTCGCGCGCGCGGCCAGCATCAGCGGGTGGCGGGGAGCGAGCGTCGGGGTGAAGCGCTCGAGCACGAGGCGATACTGCTCGGCCGCAGTGCGTTCGTCGCCGAGGCCACTCGAGGCGACCGCGACGCTGATGCGGGCAATCGCGGCGCCTTGCTCGGCGGCACCGCTGGTGGCCTCGAAGTCGGCCACGGCGCCCCACGCGTGACGCAGTCCGAGCTCGAAGTGGCCCGACTCGATGGCTTGCTGCCCCACGCGCAGGCGCGCCTCGGCGATGCGCGGTGGATGGGCCCCACGCGCGATGCGACGCTGCAGCACCTCTTCGAGCGCCGGCAGGCCTTGCTCGCGGCGCCCCGTGACGACCATCGCCATCGCGAGGTCGGAGATCGCTGCGTCGATCGTGCCGCGATCGAGGTGGTGCAGGTCGGCCAGCGCAATCACGCGACGGGCGTAGCGTTCGCAGGCCTCGAACGCGCGCGTCGAACCGCTCACGAGCGCGAGGTTCGTCAGCGGCCCGATCAGGCGCGCATCTGCGGGGCCCCAGCGACGCTCGTGCGCGGCGAGCAGACGCTCGAGACGCGCGGTGGCGCCGGCATCATCGCCGCTGGCGAGCTCTGCCAGGGCGAGCGCCTCGCTGAAGCGCCCGCGTTGGCGCTGGTGGAGCGACGGGCAGCTGCTGGCGCTGCTGTCGACGGCGCCGAGCACCGCGAGCGCCTCGCGGGCGTGCCCCTGCAGCCGCAGCAGCTCGCCGGCCCGGGCGCTTGCAGCGAGCACGAGATCGCAGGGGGAGCCGGCGCGGGCCGTGGCGGCCCGCGCATGGCCGAGCTGCAGCTCGGCCTCCGTGCGATCGCGGTGGCCCAGCGCAGCCGCGAGCGCGAGCGCGAGGTGAGCCGAGGCCTTCGTGTGGGGATCGTCGAGGCGCTCGCTGGCTTGCACGACCTCGTGCAACAGCGCCTCGGATATGCGCTCGAGGCCCGCGGTACTTGCCGCGATCGCGCGGCGCAGCTCGACGCGGAGCAGCGTGACGTCGTCGTGCCGCTGCGTCGCGACCGTCGCGAGTCCGTCGAGCACGACCGCCGCACCTGCAACGTCGTAGGCGTCGAGGCGGGCGTCGACCTCGGCGAGCGCGGCTGCGATGTCGGGGGCATCGTCGGCTGCGACCGGGGACGCGATCACGGGCTCGCGCGGTGAGGTCGCGTGCGGCGCTGCGTGGCTGCCCCACCAAGCGGTGCCCAACGCCGACAGCGACAGCGCGAGCGCACCGATGACAGCGACGCGGGGGCGCGCCGCGGCGGGGCGCAGCGCGACCGTCCACTCGCTCATCCGCGCGAGGCGTTCACCGACTCGGGGCTGCAAGCTGCGCACGAGCGCGTGACGGACGCGACCCGGGATCCGCGGCCGCCTCGGGATGATCGGCTGCCCATCCCCATCGAAGCTGGGGGTCGCGCCATACAGCGCTTCGAAGAGCGTCACCGCGAAGCTGTAGATGTCCGAGCGCTCGTCCGTCGCGACCCCGTTGCGCTGCTCCGGGGCCATGTATCTCGGGGTGCCGGACGCCCAGCGCGCATCGACGCTGTCGTCGCCGCGCGCGGACGCGGGCCGCGAAGCGACGTCGGCCGCGTCGTCGGCGGTGGTGTCGACGCGGATGCGCGCGATGCCGAAGTCGGCGACCTTGGCGACGCCGTCATCGCCGAGCAGGATGTTCGAGGGCTTGATGTCGCGGTGCAGGATGCCCAGGGCATGCGCCGCCGCGATGCCGCTGGCGGCATCGTGGAAAACCGCCAGCGTGCTCGCGACCGCACGCGGCCTCGACAGCCACGTGGCCAGGGTGGTGCCCACGACCAGCTCCATCACGATGAAGGCCGAGGTCGCGTCTTCGCGACGCCCGACGTCGAAGATGCGCACGATGTTGCGGTGCTCGAGCTGCGCGAGCACCTGCGCCTCGTGACGGAACCGATCGTCGAGGGCGGCGGTGCCGGCCAGCGGTAGCTTGATCGCGACCGTGCGCGACAGCAGTGGATCATCGGCGGCGTAGACGTGCGCGAAACCTCCCATGCCGAGGCACCGACGCAGCTGATAGCGGCCGATCCGCGCGGGCATCCCCACGCCATGGGCGCTGCGCAGACGTGCCATCGCCGCTGCGATCACGGGATCGTCGAGTCCCGGTCGCGCGGCCGCCATGCGAGCGCCCAGTGCTGCGTCGGCGCCGGTCGTCGGCGCGGCTTCGGGCGAGGCAGCGTCGGTCGGCACGCTGGCGATCGTACACGACACGGCGTGCCGGTCCGGCGTTGGGCAGAGGGTCGACATGCTAGTGTTGCGTGGGAATGGCGCAAGCGAGCGACGACGCCGAGCTGCTGGTGCGATGGCGCGCGGGAGACTCCACCGCCGCCGACGAGCTGTTCGCGCGCCACATGGCCGCGGTCGCGCGGGTGTTTCGCTTCAAGGCGGACGAGGCGCTCGACGACCTGATCCAAGACACCTTTCTCGTCTGCCTCGAGCGCCGCGATGTCGTGGTCGCCGGCGCGGGATTGCGACCGTTCCTGTTGGGTGTCGCGTACAACCTCCTGCGTCGTCACTTCGAGCGGCGCATGGGCCCCCGTGGTCGCGTCGACCCGATGACGACGTCGCTGGGCCAGCTCGACGGCCACTCACCCGCGAGCGTGCTCTCGCTCGCGCGCGCGCAGGCCGACGTGATCGAGGCGCTGCGCGAGCTGCCGCTCGAGCAACAGGTCGCGCTCGAGCTGTTCTACTGGGAGGACCTGAGCGCACCGGAGATCGCCGGCATCCTGGGCATCCCCGAGGGCACGGTGCGCAGTCGTCTTCGCATCGCCCGCGACCGCCTGCGCGAGGCGCTCGGCGCCCGAGGCGTGGCCCCGGACGCGGTCGAGGCCTGCGCCCGCGCACTGCGTTAGAGCTCGGTCGCGCGCGCCCGTGGTCGATCCGCATCGCGGGATAGGTCCGACGAGGGTGGGCGATCGATCAGGGTCGGCCGCGATTCTCTCAGCGTCGGGCGCTGGCAAGCGGGTGAGCGAGCCCGCGCCTCGCACGATCGATCGTGTTCGCTCGCCCACGTCGTGATCACGGCCGCGTGCACTTCGACCCGATCGATGGGGCCCGCGGTGCGCCGCGTCGCGGTCGGGTCGGATATCCTGCGGACATGCGGCGCGCGACGTTCCTCGGGGTGCTCTGGGCCATCGGTTGCGCGAGCGACCCCGCGAACGGTGACGGTGGTGACTCGACCGGCGCGGCGGGCTCGTCGTCGGGGACCGCGACCACCGCCGGTTCGGCGACCAACGGCGGCTCGACCGCCAGCACCACCGCCATGACCACCGCGAGCGCGACCAGCGACGCCAGCTCCGGCGAAGGCACCGCCTCGGCGGACTCGAGCGGCTCGAGCACTGGTGGTTCCGACGGTCCCGACGTCGATGTCAGCGATCCGCAGCTCTACGAGTTCGAGCTCGATCCCGCGGTGCTCGATCCCAGCGTCGCCGACAACCTCGAGCTGCAGTATGCCCACCTCGACACCCGCGCCGAGCCGATCGGCAAGCTGGTGTTCTTCCTGTCGGGCTACACCAACACGCCGGCGTCGTGGCGCAATCATGGCCGACAGATCGCGAGCTGGGGCTTCCACGTGGTCGAGCCCCACTACAACAATCGCTGGGATTGCGGGGGCCAGGGCGGCAGCTGCAACACCGACACCCGCTGGGAGGCGCTGACGGGTGAGGACACCTCGAATGTGATCGTCGCATCGCGGGCCGATAGCGCCGAGGGGCGTGTGGTCACGATGCTCAAGTACCTCGCGCAGGAGCACCCCGGCGGCGACTGGGGCTGGTACCTCGACGAGAACGACAACCTCCGCTACGAGCACGTGATCATCGCGGGCATCTCCCACGGTGCGTCGAGCAGCGGCTTGTTCGGCACGCGGCGCGCGTTCCACCGCGTGGTCATGCACTCCGGGGGCTGGTGGGAGGTCGACGACAGCTCGGTCACGCCGGTGAGCGAGTTCTACGGGCTCGCGCACAGCGACGACGACCAGTACGACGGCATCCTCTCGGCGTGGGACGCCGCCGGCATGCTCGGCGTGCCGACCAGCATCGACGACGCGATGCCGCCCTACGGCGACGCGCGGCGGCTGGTGACTTCGGTGCCCAACGGCTACCCGCACTGCTCGGTGTGCGTCTCGCCCGACTCGCCGCAGCAAGACGGCCTCTACGTGTTCGATCCGGCGTGGCGCTACATGTACGGCGGGCCGCAGCTGTAGGCACAGCCTTGGGTCCTGCGCGCGATTCGACCACCCGATCTCCGACCCCGCGTCATGAATCGCCACCTCGGCGACCATGGTAGAGGTGATGCTTGGGTTGGCGTGTGGTCGTTGGTTTCGCGGTGTGGCATGTTGCGCGGCGCTCGTGGGGTGTGGGCCGAGCGCGGCGGCGCCGACGTCGGGCGGCGAAGCGAGCAGCGAGTCGGGGTCGACGCTCGGTGAGGACTCGACCGGCGTCGCCGACTCGAGCGGCGGCGAGCAGCCCACGGTCGACTTCCCGCCGCGGCTGTTGTGGCTACGGAACCTCCCCGAGGGCGGCAGGGGCCTGGGATTCGTCGAGCTCGGCGACGGCAGCGATCTCGAAACGCGCGACCTCCACCCCGAGCTCGCACCGACCGCCGTGGTCGAAGGGTTCGAGGTGCTGAGCGGCACGGAGTTCGTGGCGCTACGGGCCCGGGCGTCGGCCGACGCGCCCGCGGCGTTGTGGCTCGCACGCGCCCAGGTCGGTGCCGAGGGCACCGCGGCCACGATCGCGCTCGACGGCGAGGTGACCGACCTCGCGTGGGCGTCGGTGGCCGGCGTGCTCGTGGTGGTCACCACGCAGACCAGCTATCGCATCGACGTCGGGCCGACGAGCCATGGCGAGCCGGTCGAGCTGGTTGGATCGACGCCGTCGATCGAGCTCGGCACGATCCATGCTGCCGGCACGCACGTCGCCGGCGAGTTCGGACCGCTCGGCGCGCGGACGTGCCACGTCGCGAGCCTCGTCACCAACACCTGGACCGCCGCCTATGACGACGAGGTCGACCGCTGCGCCGTCGTCGGCTTCACCGGCGACGCGGTGGTGCTCCGCATCGGCGACGACGGGACCTACGATCTGGTCGGGCGCGCGCTGGGGCCCGACGGTCTGCAATCGCCCGTCACGCTCGCAGCCGGCATCGACCTCGGCGTGCTCACGGCCGATGGCGGTGCCGTGTACCGAGCGGCCAGCCCGACCAACGACCTGTTCTGGGTCGCCTTCGCGGGTGGTGAGGCCGGTGTCCCCGAGCCACTGTCGGCGTCGGGCACGGTCATTCCGCAGGTGTCCGCAGACGGGCGTCACCTCGCCTTCGTCGACCAAGGTGTGACCAAGGTCGTCGGCTTCTCGTCCGGCTCGCCCGAGGTGGTGGCGGTGCCGTTGCCGAGCCCACTCATCGGCAACTCGGCGAAGTTCGCGGTGTCGCGGACAGGCGATCAGATCTACACGCTGGGCATCCGCACCGGCGCCGAGTACTGGGAGGACCGCACTTCGTTGTGGCGCCACGTGCTCGCACAGGGCGGCATCGATGCGGGCGTGCAGATCACCGAGACCTCGCCCACCTCCTCCGAGGTGAACCCGAGCTCGATCGACAGCATCACCGTCGCACCCGATGGCACCGCGGTCGCCTACGTACGCAACGACGGCCTGAGTGACTACGGCCGCGACGTCGCGCTCACCGAGTTCGGCGATGGCGCACCGACCGAGGTCGCGCTCGCGAACGACGCGCCGACCTCACGGATGGCGTTCTCGTCGGATGGCGCATGGCTGATCGTCGGCGATGGGCAGCTGTACCGTCGCAGCGGCGAGCGTGTGTTGGGCGGCGGTGCGGTCGACTGGCGCTGGTGGGAGTCCGACGCGCCTTAGGGGGCGTCCCGGTCGGTGGTCGGGGCCGCGCGCTGACACGCGCTGGCAAAGCAGTGATCGCCCCTGCCAGTGGATCCGTCCGCATCGCGATGATCGTGAGCCTTGGGATCTCTCGAGCGCGCGGGTGTTCCATGCCTGGTGCAGGTGGTGTATGGACTGCCCGGGCCCCACTCGGCCCTTGGAGTTCATCGTCATGCGCAGTCCTGTCCGTCTCGTCTCCCTGTTCACCCTCGCCGCACTCGCGTGCACGGTGCAGGCGTCGACCTCGAGCTCGAACCCCAACGACACCGCCGTCGCCGACCCCGCGGCCGGCAAGCCGGTCGAGCAGGCCGAGCCCGCGACCAAGCCCATCGAGGAGCCCAAGCCCGATCCCAAGGCCGAGGCCAAGAAGCAGTACGAGGCCGCGATGGCCGAGCTCGAGGCGCAGTTCAAGGCCGAGCAGGCCCGCTGGACCCCCGAGATGACCGCCGGCGTCGAGAAGCTGAGCGCCACCAAGTGGCGCGGCGTCGAGCAGGCGATGAACACGATCCTGAAGAGCCCACACCGCAAGCCCGGCAACCCCGAGCGCGATCAGTACCGGCACCCCGCCAAGACGCTGGGCTTCTTCGGCGTCAAGCCGACGATGCACGTCTACGAGGTCGGCCCCGGCGGCGGTTGGTGGACCGAGCTGCTGGCGCCGATGCTCGCCGCGAAGGGCCAGCTCGCGGTCGGCATGATGGACAAGAACTCCGACGACGATCAGGTGAAGTACTACGCGCGTGCGACCGAGGTCCTGCTCGACGCGGCGCCGGCGTTGTACGGCAAGGTCGAGCGCATCCCGACCGCGCCCGGCGCCTACGACATGGGCCCGGCCGGCTCGCTCGACATGATCCTGGTCATGCGCATGACCCACAACCTCGTGCGCAGCGGCAAGTTCGACGTGTTCCTCACCAAGGCCAACGAGACCCTCAAGCCCGGCGGCATCCTGGCCATCGAGCAGCATCGCGCACCCGAGGGTGCCGACCCGATGCAGAGCGCCGAGAAGGGCTACGTCCCCGAGGCGTGGCTGATCCAGCAGGTCGAGGCCGCCGGCTTCAAGCTCGCGGGCAAGTCCGAGATCAACGCCAACCCCAAGGACACCAAGGACTACCCCAAGGGCGTGTGGACGCTGCCGCCGACCTACGCCGAGGGCGACAAGGACAAGGACAAGTACACCGCCATCGGCGAGAGCGACCGCATGACCCTCAAGTTCGTGCGCCCGGCCAAGCCCGCGAAGTCGGCGGTGGTCGGTGGTGTCAAGGCCGAGAAGACGCCCGACGCGTCGACCAAGCCCATCACGAAGTAGGCCGAGCGCCGGCCCGCGCCGCGTGGCGTCGATCGACGCCGTCGTGGTGCGGGTTGGAATTCGCCGTGCGACTGTGGTCGCATGGTGTGCATGCGTCGCGTCATCGGCTCGATCTCGCTGCTGTTGTTGCTCGGTCCCGCGTGCTCGAGCTCGCCTGCGGGCGATGACGCGGGCGGTTCGAGCGGGATCGAGACGCTCTCGAGCACGAGCCCGACCGAGGGCAGTAGCACCGCCGGCGGTGCCGACAGCAGCACCAGTGATGCTGGCGGCGTGCGCTACGACGTCGGTGGTGCGGGCGGCGTCGGTGGCTACCTGCTGTCGATCGCGACGCCGGAGGACCCCGCACTGCCGCTGCAGTTCATCGCGCAGCTCGAGGTCGTCGATGGCGCGCTGACGGCTTCGCTGCAGCCATTGTCGCTCGACACCGGCAGCACGAGTGCGCCGCGCGAGCCGCTCGGCGAGCCGGTCGCGGGCGAGGTCATCGCCTTCATGACGCCGGCGTTCACGGTGCGGTTCGATCCGTTCGTCGTGCCCGCTGCTGCCGATCCGATCCTCGGTATGGAGCGCGTCGGGGTCATCGCGCTGACCGGCGATCTCGCCCACGGTGGTGGGCCCTGCGGCTCCGCCGAGGGGGTGTTCGACGCGCCTGCGGCGACGCAGCTCGACGGCAGCACGTGGGGGGCCGTCGCGATCGATGACGGCGGCCTGCCGGCACCGCGCGTGACCTGCGATTGATCGCGGCCGCCGGGCTCATCCAGCCGCGTCGTCGAACGGTCGCTGCCACAGCTTCGTCAACGAGCCGTGCTGGATCGCGAGCGCGAGCCAGCCGAGATCGCCGAGCACGCGGTACATGCCCGGCCCGACGAAGGTGGTCGCGAAGCGCTCGCTGGTCGCGGGTGACACCGGATCACCCGCATCGAGCTCGGCGGCGGCGCTGTCGAGCGCCGCGGTCTGGTGGAAGACGCGGCCCCCGAGTCCATCCAACGCGCGCCCACCGATCACGCCGCCACCACCGAGCGCGAGGTGCCCGGCCCACGGCAAGCCGATGCGGCGCGCCGCCGTCGACAACACCTCCAGCGCCAGCACCGTGTGGGTCAGCTCGGGGAATCCGCACTGCACGATCGACAGCAACGCCGGGCGCCGCGGGCCGAGCGTCGCGTCCGCGAGGCGAGCGAGACCTGCAAGCACGAGCGCCGGCACTGCATCGACGTACACCGGCGTCGCGAGCACGATCAGATCGGCGCGGGCCAGCGTGTCCACCAGGTCCGACGCGTGCGAGCGTCGCAGTCGTACCAGCTTCGCGGCGTGGGCCACCTCGGTGGTCCAGCCGCGCGCGGCCAGGCGCTCGAGCAGCGCGCGACCGAGCGATTCCGACGAGCTGGTGCCGTGGGGCTTCGCGCTGCCGACCCACAGCACCGCGTGCCGCGGGCGCATCGGATCGACGGCCACGCCGTGGGCGCGCTCGCGCGGTGCGAACGGGGCTTGGGCTGGGAATGGCAGCGACGGGCCGTCCCGGAGCTGTCGCAGCGCGTCGCGCACGGCGATGCGGAGCTCGTCGACGCTCGCGGTGTCCTCGACGAACACGACCACGTGTCGATCGCTGTGGACGTTGACGGCGTTGCGCGCGACCAGCTGGCGGAAGAGCTCGCGCTCGTCGTCGCTGGTGCCCGGTGGCACCACCGCGAGCACGCCCCAGCGCGGATATCGGCGGTAGCGCCGACGATGATGGGTCTCGTGCGCGACGGTGGCGAAGAACGGCGACAGCAGCCCGATGCTCTTGTCGAGCGCCGCCTTGGCGGTCGGACCCCAACACCCGAAGCGGATGCGCGTGGTCCACAGCACCAGCTCCGCGCCGATCACATCGCGCATCACCGCGTTGGCGGCGTCGTTGGCCTTGCAGGTGCCGGGATGATCGGTCCAACACTCGAAGCACCCTTGGCACGGCGCGAACACCTCGGCGGTGAGGTCATGTCGCGGGCCGCTCATGCCGAGCTCGCCGATCGCGGCCAGCACGGCCTCGGTGATGCGCGGCTGCGCGGTGCCATCGAGCAGCGTCAACGTTTCGGCGGGGACCAGCGCGTCGGCGGACACGAGGCGGCAGCATAGGTCGCATCCACAGCGTCGGTGACGGCAATGCCTGCGCGGGCACGTCCGCTCGACCGACGCGGCTGCACGATGCGACCGCGCCGCCAGCGATCACGGCGCCGGATCGATCAACCACGAGTCGGGGAACGGCAGGCCGGCATGGCGGGCCGCCCAGGTGTCGATCGGCACCTCGCGGTCGCCGTCGGGCACCATGTAGACGCCGATGCGAGCGGACGACGGCGGTGCGCGCCAGTAAGCCCCTGCGGCGACGCCGTCGATCAAGCGCGCGCCCGAGATGCCCAGGTGCGCCTGCCACAGGCGCGTGCGCAGGCCGTGGGCGTTGCAGAACTCGAGGCGGTGCCACGGTGCACGATCGCGATCGACCGAGACACCGGCGACCTCGCTGTCGTGGGCATACCCGCGACGGTTGCAGTTGGCCGAGCCGACGATCGCGAGCTCGTCGTCGACGATCCAGGTCTTCGCGTGGATGTAGTACGGCGCGACGTTGCGCTGGTAGACGCCGATCTTGTGCCGATGCTCGCCGGCTTCCAAGAAGAGGGCCGACAGCGCCGCGTGGCGGAGGTCGGCCTCGCTGATGAGATCGGTCGTGACCTGCCCGGCCCACGTCTCGGCGGCACCCGACGAGGCGCCTTCGCCGTTGGGCAAGAGGATCGTCAGGTGGGCGATGTGCTCGAGCGCGTCGGCGAGCTCGCGCGCCGCGTCGAGGCTCCAGAAGTACTGGTCTTCGAGGTAGACGAAGTGACGCGCACGCCGGAGCGCGCGGGAGATCGCGGGCCAGACGTCGGTGTACTGCGAGGACAGCCGGGCGATGCTGGGGTTGCCGACGGTCTGGACGATCTGCACGCGCGCGGTGCCGGCCGCGTCGCCGCGGGCATTCAGGGTGTCGATCGCGACCGGCTCGCCGCGCACGACGTCGGCGATGGCACCGAACACGTTCGGTCCGTCCGGATCGACGAGGTGGTTCCAGCGCAGCTTCGCGAGCGCCAGCACATCCTCGGCTGCAGGCCCGCGCACGCGCGCGTGCACGTCGTGCATGCGCCCGGCGCCGATGCGGTCGGGGTTCATGTCGACGCCGCCGTAGAAGGCGACGAGGCCCTCGCTGCCGGACACGACCAAGATCTTCTGGTGATGCGAGCCGCGCGGGCGGGTGCCGTCGTCGATCGTACAGCGCAAGTCACCCTCCGCGCCGGCCAGCGCATTCTGGGTCGCGCGGACCGCCGGCGGAATCGAGGTCAGCGTGACGTCCGTGCCCGGTAGCGGCACGGGCGCGGACGTGGCGGTGAACCAGTTGTTCCACAGCAGCACGCGCACGACGACGCCCGCGCTCGCGCGAGAGAGCAAGATCTCCCGCAGCGACTGGCCGGCCAGTGCACCCGCTCGCTCGTCGCCTGCCGGCGTCAGCGCGAAGTCGTCGTAGCAAGTCCAACCCAGCAGGATCACGAAGTGTCCGTCTCCGGTGGCGCTGCCGAGCGCCTCGACCATCGCCGCGTAGGTCGATGCGCCGTCGGTGAAGAACTCGACCGCGTTGTCCTGCTTCATCGAGTAGGTGCGCATGTCGTCGGTGTGCCAGTCGTACGCATGCGCCGGCCAGTCGCCGGGCACCACGAAGGTGGTGCGCACGCCGTCGCGGACGTGTGCGGTGCGAACCGGCGTCGCGCGACCGTGGTGCCGCCGCGAGCCGAACAGCTCGGGCGCGAGCTGCCGCGCGCTCGGGCTGTGATCGACGAGGCTCACGTCGCGCTCCCGTCGTGGAGCTCGACGACGCGCGCGAGCAGGGCCTCGCGCTGGGCCTCGTCGCACAACGCGTCGACCGCGTTCGTCCACGAGCCCAGTCGGTGGCGCTCGTCGCCGTGATGGGTCATGTCGTGGGCGAACAGGAATCGCGTGAGCACGTCGATGAGATCCGCGCCGCACCAACCGAGGTTCTCGAGCCGCCAGCTCAGCTCGTGGGCGGCGGCATCGTCCGGCGTCGACGAAGGCTCGGGCGGATCGCTGCGGCGCAGCGGGATCTCGATCATCGCGACGAAGCCTTCGTCGCCGGTCTCCCCGACGTGGAGCGTGCCGCTGTCGAACGTCGCATCGACGGGTACGCCCTCCTGCAGCCGTCCGTCGACGCGTTGGCAGAGGTCGCCGTCGTCGTTGATTTCGGCGATGTGGCGGCGTGCACCCCAGTCGACCCGCGCCGAGCGGCGCACGAAGGGGTCGATGGCGCCGTGGGCGGTCTGCAGGCGCACGCGCAGCAGGAACGTGGGCGGGACCGCGGGGATCGGATCGGTCATTGCCGGCGGTCCTCGGGTGTCAGCGGCTCGGCGCCATCGTGCCTGGCGTCGACGAAGTGCGCGGCGTCGTCGCTACGTCCGGTGATCGCGGCGCCGCTGCACGCCTGGAACGATGCGATCGCGACGTCGAGTCGACGATGGCTACGGCCGAGGTTGTGGAGCTTGCGCCGCAGCGCTTCGTCGGCGTTGCCGCAGGCCTCCACCTCGACGTAGATCCGC
>WBZX01002414.1_pt1 | contig 12685 bp, 12 predicted proteins | sample 5204211 | NCBI WGS metagenome assembly WBZX01 (sample SAMN12344362, study PRJNA552823) | activated sludge metagenome | biome: Activated sludge suspended growth; feature: Nitrification reactor; material: Wastewater; isolation source: activated sludge from nitrification reactor of wastewater...
CGTTTTCGAAGGCGGCACGCTGGGCAGGCGGGATGATCGGATCGTCGGCGCCGATGCAGACCAGAACCTTGCCTTTGATGTTCTTCGCGTCCTGTGGCCTGGCTGTCGCGAGGCCGGAATGGAAACCCACGATCGCCTTCACGTCGGCGCCGCTGCGGGCGATCTCGAGCGCCGTGGTGCCGCCGAAGCAATAGCCGATGGCAGCGAGCTTCGCGGGATCGACGTCCTTCTGCGACTTCAGCACGTCGAGGGCGGCGAGCGCACGGGTGCGGATACCCGTGGGATCGGCCATCCAGGGGGCCAGGCGCGCCATCGTCTGGGTTCGGTCGGCCAGCGGCTTGCCGTCGCCGTGATAGTCCATGGCGAAGGCGGCGTAGCCGAGACCTGCCAGCCGCGCGGCGATCTTCTTCGTATGGTCGGTGAGGCCCGGACCTTCGTGGCAAATCAGGACTCCCGCACGACGGCCGGGCTTGCTGTCGTCGACGACATACTGCCCGATCATGCGGACGCCATCGGCACTGTATTCAATGTCCTGCGTGTGCATGTTTGTTGGTTTCCTCTCCGGTTGCGGGGGACACTAGCCGAGCCGGCTTGACCCGCCAACACGCGCTCGCCACAAGTCGCCTCGCATGGTTCCTTCTGCCTCCTCGCCGGTCGTCCGCTTTGCGCCTAGCCCCACCGGGCTGCTGCATGTCGGCAACATCCGGGCTGCCTTGTTCAACTGGCTCTTCGCCAAGCAGCGGGGCGGCACGTTCATCCTGCGTCTCGACGATACCGATCGCGCCCGCAGCCGCGTGGAGTTCGAGCAGGGGATCGAACGCGATCTGACCTGGCTCGGCCTCGACTGGGCTCGCAAGGAGAAACAGTCGGATCGCCTGGCGCACTACGATGCAGCGCGCGACCGGCTGATCGCGGCCGGCCGACTCTACCCTTGCTACGAGACGCCGGAGGAACTCGAATTCAAGCGCAAGCGGTTGCTCGCGCAGGGCCGTCCGCCGGTCTACGACCGCGCGGCGCTCAAACTCTCCGACGAGGATCGTCGCCGGCTGGAAGGCGAGGGACGCCGGCCGCATTGGCGCTTCAAGCTGGTTGCCGAAGAAGTGCGCTGGGACGACCTGGTGCGCGGCGCCCAGCATGTCGACGAAGCCAGCCAGAGCGATCCCGTGCTGGTGCGCGCCGGCGGCACCTATCTCTACAGCTTCACCTCGGTGGTCGACGACATCGCCTTTGCGATCACGCATGTGATCCGCGGCGAAGATCATGTCACCAACACCGGCGCGCAGATCCAGATGTTCCAGGCGCTGGGGGCGGCCGTGCCGGTCTTTGCCCATCTGCCCCTGCTGGTCGATGCGGCGGGCGGTGGCTTGAGCAAGCGTACGGGCTCTCTCTCCATTGCCGACCTGCGCGAGCGCGGCGTCGAGGCGCTGGCCATCTCAGCTTTGCTGGCGCGATTGGGAACCGCCGATGCCGTCGAGCCGGTGGCCTCTCTCGACACGCTCGTGGCGTCGATGGACTTCGCCCGAGTCGGGCGCGCGTCCGCCCGCTTCTCGGAGGACGAACTCGCGCAGCTCAGCGCGCGTACCTTGCACATGCTGCCCTACGCGACGGTCAAGGAGCGCCTCGCCGGCATCTCTTCCGATCTCGGCGAGGCCTTCTGGCTTGCCATTCGCGGCAACCTCGCGACCCTGGACGATGCCAGGGACTGGGCGGCGGTCGTGAACGGGCCGGTCGCGCCGGTCCTCGAAGATCCGGCCTTCCTCGCCGAAGCGGCCGGCCTGTTGCCGGCGGATCCCTGGGACGAAACGAGCTGGAAGGCGTGGACCACAGCTGTCACGGGCGCGACGGGCCGCAAGGGGCGTCAGCTCTTTCATCCGCTGCGGCTGGCGCTGACGGCGCAGGAGAAGGGGCCGGAGATGGCGAAGCTCCTGCCGTTGATCGGGCGCTCCCGGGCCGAAGCGCGGCTCGGTGGCCGAACCGCCTGAGGAAAGCCATTGCCGTCGGGCATCAATTGCGCGGCAAGAACCCATCGTATAGGTTGCCGCCATGTCGCTGTTCTTCCTCCCCGGCGCGTCCAGCGCGCGATGTATCGAGGTCTGAGACCCGTCCGGGTCCGGTCAGCCTTCGTTCGTATGTAAATTCGGGAGCAAGGGGCGATGTCCCTCGTCATCTACAACACGCTGTCGCGCGAGAAGGAACCCTTCGCGCCGCTCGATGCCGCCAATGTCCGGCTCTATGTCTGCGGCCCGACGGTCTACGACTACGTGCATATCGGCAACGCCCGGCCGGTCGTCGCCTTCGACGTGCTCTACCGCCTGCTGAAGCGGCGCCATCCGCGCGTCACCTATGTCCGCAACATCACGGACATCGACGACAAGATCATGATCCGCGCGTCGGAGAACAAGGAGCCGATCGAGCAGCTCACCGAGCGCACTGCCGCCGCCTATCGGAGCGACATGGCCCGGCTCGGCGCGTTGCCGCCCGACGTCGAGCCGCGCGCCACGCAGTATGTCGGCGAGATGATCGCCTTGATCGAACGACTGATCGAACGTGGCCACGCCTATGCGGCGGAAGGGCATGTGCTCTTCAGCGTGCCGAGCATGGAAGATTACGGGCGCCTGTCGCGGCGCTCGCGCGATGAGCTGATCGCGGGCGCCCGTGTCGATGTGGCGCCCTACAAGAGGGACCCGGCGGACTTCGTGCTGTGGAAGCCCTCGACCGATACCCAGGCCGGCTGGGAAAGCCCGTGGGGGCGCGGTCGGCCGGGCTGGCATATCGAATGCTCGGCCATGAGCGCTGCTCATCTCGGCGAGACCTTCGACATCCATGCCGGCGGTCTCGACCTCATCTTCCCACATCACGAGAACGAGATCGCGCAGAGCCGGTCCGCCTTCGGCCATGCCATCATGGCAAAGTACTGGATGCACAACGGCTTCCTGAACATCTCCGGCGAGAAGATGAGCAAGTCGCTGGGCAACTTCTTCACGGTCCACGAGCTGCTCGACCAGTATCCCGGCGAGGCCATCCGCCTGTTGCTGCTGTCGGCGCACTACCGCCAGCCGCTCGACTTCACGCATGAGGGGCTGACCCAGGCCAAGGCGACGCTCGACCGCTGGTATGGCGTGTTGCGCGGCAAGGAGCTGAAGTCGGTTCCCGTGCCTGCGAGTGTCGAGGAGGCGCTGGCGGACGATCTCAACACGCCGCAGGCCATCAGCGCCGTTCACCAGCTGCGCGATCCGTCGGAGCTGAAGGCCGGCGCCGGTGCGCTCGGTTTGCTGCAGCAGGATGCCGAGGCCTGGTTCCGCTGGATGCCGGCCGCCGCCGCTGGCGGCCCGTCGGATGCAGAGATCGAAGCCGCGATCGCAGCCCGTCAGGCGGCGCGCAAGGCCCGGGACTTCAAGGAATCCGACCGCATCCGCGACGACCTCAAGGCCAAGGGTGTCATCCTGGAGGACGGGCCGAAGGGCACGAGCTGGAAACGCGGCTAGGCCGCGTTCGGCATCTTCCGCTCGGGTCCCAGCTCGTGACACTTGATCGTCACGGACCTGGGCCGCAGGTCGCGTAGACCTTTGAGGAAGACGGCCATGTGCGGCGTCGCGAAATGGTCCTTGAGCGCCTGCTCGTCCTTCCACCATTCGCGCACCGGCATCAGGTCGGGTTCGAGCAGGTCGAAGGCATAGTCGTAGCCGGCGCAGCCCGGCTCGGCGCGCGAAGCTTCGATCATCGGCCGGGCGAGGGCGCGCACCCGATCGGCCTGCGCCGGATCGAAACGGGCATCGGCGAGCACGATCAGCATCCTGGCCTCCCTCAGCGTTTCTCGAAGATGATGCTCTGCACGGCGCGTCCGAAATAGCCCTGGGTATCGGCAAGTCGCGCGGCGGCAATGCCGATGCAGTCGGGGCCTACCCAGGTTTCGGCATCGAGCAGGATCCACTCGCCGACCGGCTCGCGGCCGAGACTCACCGACAGGTCGGCGTTGATGAAGGTCCAGTCCTTCATGTCGAAGACCGACGACGTGCCGTTGCAGAAGTCGGCCGCGATGGCCGCCCGCATCAGCGGCGAGATCGCGGCATCGGCCACGATCGGCCGGGTCGCGCGACACCAGATCGCCGCGGGGCCGGGAATGCGGAAGCCGCCCTTGGCGACGCGCATTTCGATCCCCTTCAGGAACGGCGTCTCGGTCGCGAAGAAGTCCGGAGGCCCGCAGAGGTCGGGCACCGGCAGTTCGACAGCCGGGCCGTTTGCGATGGCCGGCATCTCCCTGGGCTCAACGCGGATGCGCAGTGCGCTTGCGCGCACGACCTCGGCGCCGTCGGCCAGCAGCTTCACCGCCACGAGCTGGATCTTGCGGCCTTCGCGGACGATCTCGGTCTCGATCGTGAGGGGCGCGACAGGCACCGGCCGCATGAGATCGACCGTCAGGCGTGCCACCCGCATCGGCACCGGCGAAGGAAGCTGCTCGACCGCCCAGCAGATGAGCGAAGAGGGAGCGGCGCCGTGCTGCAACTTGGGGCTCCAGGGCCCGCCGGCAAAGACGCTGGTCTCGGCCGCGGCACCCTCGACGCGATAGATCGACTCCATGCAGATTAGCTCCGTGCAAACCGGAGCAGGTCGGCATTGAAGCGCTCGCGGTCGGTGATGAACAAGCCGTGGGGCGCGCCTTCATAGGCGTCGAGGCGGCTGCCGGCAATCGCCGCATGCGTGCGGTGGGCATTGCCGGCGATCATGGGCAGATCGGCGGTACCGTACATGATCAGGGTCGGCACCTCGATCGTGCCGAGGTCGGAGCGGAAGTCGGTCTCGGTAAAGGCACGCAGGCATTTCACCAGCGCCGCAGGATCGGCCCGATAGGCCATGTCGAGCGCCCATTCGAGCGTTTGTGGCGTGGCGCCAGGACCGACGAGGCTCGGAGCTCCGGCGGTCAGGTACTGTTTCGTGTCGGCTTCGAGGGCGGCCACGAGCTGGTCGAAGGCCACGCGGTCCGTGCCTTCCGGATTGTCGTCGGTCTTGACAGCGAAGGGCGTGATCGGCGCCACGAAGACCGTGCGAGCGACGTGCCTTCCGCCGTGCCGGGTGAAGTATCGCGCGATCTCGCCGCTGCCCATCGAATGGCCGACAAGCGTCGCCTCGGCGACGCCCGTATGGGCGAGGATCGCGGCGAGATCGTCGGACAGTGTGTCGTAGTCGTAGCCGGTCGCGGGCTTTGCCGACCGGCCGTGACCGCGCCGATCGTAGACGATGACGCGATGGCCGTTGGCGACGAGGAAATCGAGCTGCGGCTGCCAGATCGCGCCGGACAGCGACCAGCCATGGATGAATACGATGGGGGCGCCGCGGCCTTCGTCGCGGTAGGCGAGAAGGTGGCCGTCGCGGGTTTCGGCGAAGGTGGGGTGGCTCATGGCAATCTCCTTGGTCGTCTGGGCATAAGCTGCCTGCGCCTCGGATATGCACCCGCATCGGTGTCCTAGCGATGATGCGGGAGGTAATGAGGTTGCGCGAGGTGCGGCCTCGGCAGGGTGCGGGGCGCTTCCCATATGCTGGGCATGACCGGAGGACGACCGTCATGAAGGCTGTCTGGCAGGGCAAGGTGATCGCGGAGAGCGATCGGACTCTCGAAGTCGACGGCTACCGCTATTTTCCGCGCGACTCGGTGCGCATGGACCTGCTGCAGATCGCGCCCAGGACGGCGAGCGATCTCAAATGTCCCCACGGCGTCCAGTTCTACGATGTCGCCGAAGGCGGCCGGCGCAGCCCGCGTGCTGCCTGGTCCTACGAGGCACCCCAGCCGCGCATGCAGCCGGTCGATCACTGGATCGGCTTCTGGGAAGACGTCAGCGTTGTGCCTTAGCCGAAACGGCAAAAGAAAACGGCCGGCAATGCCGGCCGTTTCGCATGGGTCCGAAGAGAGGGATCAGCGCGCCGGCGAGATCGCCGTGACCAGCAGCGGCGTCGTCATGCCGATCACGACATCGCCGACCTTGATCTTCTTCAGCATGTCCTGCTTGGCGATCGTGTTGGCGGCGTAGGTGCGCACCGCACCGCCGCGGCCGTCGATCACCGAAACGGAGTTCTTGGCAAGGTCGACGCCGACGACCGTCAGCGTGAAGCGGCCGGCCTCGACGTCCGTCGCATTGGGCTTGGCGTCCATCTGGTCGCGGCGCGCCAGCTGCGAGCCCGGGCCCTTCTGGCGCAGGTTCAGCATGGTGATCACCTCGGTGTAGGTGACGTCGGCCATCGAGTTGTCTTGGATCGCCGCGAGGTTGGTGACGCCGTCCGTCACCGGAAGGATCACGAGCTGGCCCGTCGTCGAGGTGAAGGCAACGGTACGGCTTTCGGGATCGACCATCTCGATCTTGACCCGTGCCGTAACGGTGTCGTTGAAGGCCACGCCTTCACGGGGAACGGGCTTCACCTGGGCAGCCGCCTGCCGCTCGGGCAGGCTCATCCCGACCGCCAGAACTGCCGCAAACAAAGAGAAACCCGCGGTCAACTTCATCGAACGGATCGTCATTGCCGTGCACCTCGCAAAACCTAACGCGCCGGACAATAGCGATCCGAACTGGCGACGCAACCTCCAAGGGCGCCAGTTTTCCCAGCAACGCCGGGATTTTCAGCGATCACGGACTTGTCAACCGAGATGGCTCAGGACCGCCCGGGCGACGGCATCGGGTTGATCGAGGTAGGCAAGATGGCCGGCCCCGGGGACGGTTTCGACCCGCGTTGCGCCGTTAATTCCCCCACCGATCCCGGCTGCGAATTTCTGTGCATAGCTTGGCGGCAGCAAGGCATCCCGGTCGCCCCACAGAACGAGGGTGGGAGCCGCTATCAGCCCGAGCCGTTTTTCCAGTCGCGTATTGCCGAGCGGCCAGAAGGCGCGTGCGGCGGCTTCGGAGGCCCGGCTCATCTCGATTGGCCATTCGACGGAGTTTGCGCCCTCCGGCGGCGTCACCAGAGCGGTCCACTTGCCGCCGTCGGCGCACATCAGGCCGGGCAGCACGTCCCGGCGCTGGGCCCAGGGGTCGGCTGCCGGTTCCTGGGGGTCGAACAGGCCAAAGGGGGCGATCAGCACCAGCCGGCCGACATGGGCCGGGAAGATCGCCGCCATCTCGGCTGCGAAGGCACCGCCTACCGAGGCGCCGACAAGGTCGGCCCCGGCGAGCCCCGTCTTGTCGATCAGCTGGCGGACCGCCAGCACCCAGTCGAGGTGGTTGTCGAGTTCGGTGTGGCCGGTCGCCCCCGGATAGCCCGGCAACGACGGGGCGATCACCGTGCGGGTCTCGGCAAGCCTGTCGAGGAATGGCAGCCAGCGCGGCAGGCCGCCGAGGCCTGCCAGGAAACCGACCTTGGGGCCCTTGCCCTTGGTCCAGACGCGGCAGGGGAAACCGTTGACCTCGACGGTCGTCGTCACAGGCTGGGACACGGGACTACTCCGCGGCGACGGTTTGCGGACGGAAGGCGGGGACGGCGGCGCGCTGGCCCTTGGCCATCGGCTTGGGCCACCACTTGTCTTCCCACTCGCCGAACAGGTCCTTGACCTTCGGCATCACCTTCTCGGCGAACAGCCGCGAATTGTACTTGGTGGTGTCCTTGCTCATGTTGCCGTACTGTAGCAGCAGCATGAGGTGGCCGACGTTGAGGCTCTTGGCGACGTGGCGGATCTGCTCCACCACCTCGTCGGGCGAGCCGACGATGACGTAGCCGCCATCCACGATGTCCTTCATGTTGGTGGCCTTGAGGCTGAGCTTGTTCGAATAGCTCGCCGTGTTGGCGGCCTTGGCGACCATGCTCTCGATGCCGGCGCGCTGCGTGGCCTCCGTCGTGTAGCCGGGCGGCGTCGCAAAGCGTGCATCGACATGCAGGCAGCGGCCGTAAAAATATTCGGCGGGCTCGGTGTAGAGATCGAGCGCCTGCTGGCGGCTTTCGGCGACGCCGACGAACTGCAGGAAGCCTGCACGGTAGGGATTGCGGTCCTTGCCGAGCTTCTCCATCTCGTTCCAGAAGCCCTGCATGGTCGCGAGGCCGGCCTTGTAACCGTAGTAGGAGAGGTAGCAGTAGACGTAGTCCATCTCCGCGCACCACCGCCAGGTCTCGACCGAGCCACCGCCCGGGATCCAGATCGGCGGGTGCGGGTCGTTCTGGATCGGCCGCGGCCAGATGTTGACGTAGCGCTGCTGGTTGTAGCGGCCGGAGAAGGCGAAGGTGTCCTTCTCGGTCCACGCCTTCTTCACCAGATCGTGCGCTTCGTAGTAGCGCTCGCGCAGCAGGCTGGGGTTCTGGCCGTAGGCGTAGCAGGTGTCCATCGGCGAGCCGACCGGGAAGCCGGCGATCAGCCGGCCGCCCGAGATGCAGTCGATCATGGCGAACTCTTCGGCCACGCGCGTCGGCGGATTGTAGAGCGCCAGCGAATTGCCCATGACGCAGAGTGCGGTGTCGGTTGTGCGGCGGGCCAGCGAGGAGGCGATGAGGTTGGGCGAGGGCATCAGGCCGTAGCCGTTGGAATGATGCTCGTTCACGCAGATCGCGTCGTAGCCGAGCTCGGCGGCATATTCGAGCTCGTCCATGAAGTCGTTGTACATATGGTGCGCGCGCTTGGGGTCGAACAGCGAGGAGTGGATGTCGACCCAGACGCTCGGATGCTTCTGATTGAAGTCCTCGGGAAGCTCCGTGTACGGCATCAGGTGGAACCACATGAGCTTCATGGCGCTTTCTCCCTAAACTCAGGCCTTTGAGGTAAACGACCGTTTACCTGAGGGAAGCCTGCCCCGACTCCTACGGGCTGCGCAATCTGTGATTTCCGCGAGGCGGGCGTAATTTTATTGTTTTTCCCCTGCGTCATTCTTTCGGAATAGTATTTTGTGCGTTGCAATCTCGCGTACGCAACAATAGCTTTGCCGCATTGCAGGAGGCTTAGCCAATGACCGTCGTCGCTTTTGCGGCTCGCCAGCATCCCACGGCCAACCAGCCGAAGAAGGATCTTTACGAGATCGGTGAAATTCCGCCGCTCGGACACGTGCCGAAGAACATGTATGCGTGGGTGATCCGGCGCGACCGCCATGGTCCGCCCGAACAGTCCATGCAGCTCGAAGTCGTGCCGACGCACGCGATCGGCGAGGACGAGGTGCTGGTCCTCGTGATGGCGGCCGGCGTGAACTACAATGGCGTCTGGGCGGGCCTCGGCCTGCCGATCTCGCCGTTCGACGTGCACAAGCAGCCGTTCCACATTGCGGGCTCGGATGCCTCGGGCATCGTCTGGGCCGTCGGCGCCAAGGTGAAGCGCTGGAAAGTCGGTGACGAGGTCGTCATCCATTGTAACCAGGACGATGGCGACGACGAGGAGTGTAACGGCGGCGATCCGATGTTCTCCACCAGCCAACGCATCTGGGGCTACGAGACGCCCGACGGGTCGTTCGCGCAGTTCTGCAAGGTGCAGGCACGCCAGCTGATGAAGCGCGCCCAGCATCTCACCTGGGAAGAGAGCGCCTGCTACACGCTCACGCTCGCCACGGCCTATCGCATGCTGTTCGGCCATCGCCCGCACATCCTGCGGCCCGGCCACAACGTGCTGGTGTGGGGCGCGGCGGGCGGCATCGGCTCGATGGCCGTGCAGCTCATCGCCACGGCGGGCGCCAACGCCATCGGCGTGATCTCCGATCCGTCGAAGAAGGACTTCGTGATGTCGCTCGGCGCGCGCGGCGTCATCAACCGCAACGACTTCGACTGCTGGGGTCAGCTCCCCGATGTCGACGACCAGGCGGGCTATGCCGAGTACATGAAGAAGTGCCGCAAGTTCGGTGCGGCGATCTGGGAGCATACCGGCAAGGGCAACGACGTCGACTTCGTCTTCGAGCATCCCGGCGAGCAGACCTTCCCGGTCTCGTGCTTCATCGTGAAGCGCGGCGGCATGGTGGTCTTCTGCGCCGGCACCACCGGCTACAACCTCACCATGGACGCGCGCTTCGTGTGGATGCGCCAGAAGCGCATCCAGGGCAGCCACTTCGCCAACCTGCTGCAGGCCAGCCAGGCCAACCAGCTCGTGATCGAGCGCCGCATCGATCCGTGCATGAGCGAGGTCTTCGACTGGTCCGACATTCCCAAGGCCCACACCAAGATGTGGAAGAACCAGCACAAGCCCGGAAACATGGCGGTGCTGGTCTCGGCCAAGCGGCCCGGCCTGCGTACCCTCGAAGACGCAATCGACGACTAGGGCGCAGACGGCAAACGAGCTCCGTTCTGCGCAATCGGCAGGGGGCTCTTGTGTCGATTGCCGACATTCCCGGCAGGGATCTCGTGATCCCTGCCGAGTAACGTGAGCCTATGACAGGCCGTCGAAAGTTCATGTGGGCCGCAGGTGCGACCGCTATCCTTCCTCTCCTGGACCGCCTGGGGATGACATCGTCTACGCGTGCCCGGGATGGTGTGTCGGCCAAAGACGCCGGCTTCCGCATGCCGCTGGAAAGCGACCGGCACGAACGCACGTTCATGCAATGGCCGGCGCGCGCCAGCATCTATGGAAGCAACCGGGCGCTCGATGCCGTTCGCTCCAGGATTGCGCTGATCGCCAGATCGATTGCCCGCTTCGAGCCGGTTGTCGTGCTGGCTCGCCCCGAACAGATCGAGGCGGCAGCGGAGGCGCTCGGACCCGGTGTCGAGATATGGCCCATCAGGACCGAAGATTTGTGGTGTCGGGATTCGGGTCCGACTTTCGTCGTTTCGAATTCCGGAAAGGTTGCGGTTTCCGGCTTTGGCTTCAACGGCTGGGGCAACAAGCAGAGCCACGCCGATGACGGTTTGATTGCCGGGGCCGTCGCCGAGAAGCTCGGCCTCGCCGTCTACGGCAGCGGCATTGTCGGAGAGGGCGGCGGTGTCGAGGTCGACGGCGCGGGCACGGTGCTGGCGCACGAGAGTTCCTGGCTCAATTCCAATCGCAACAAGGGAAGCAAGGCAGAGGTCGAGCGACTTCTGTTGAACGCGCTGGGCGCGGAGCAGGCGATCTGGGCGCCCGGCATCGAGGCGCCGACATCACCGACTATCACATCGATGCGCTCGCCCGGTTTGTGAAGCCGGGCCAGGTCGTCATCCAGCTCGGCGAGAAGCGGGATCGCAGCGATCCGTGGTCGGTTGCGGCCTTCGAGACCTACGACATCCTGAAGTCGGCGCGGGATGCGCAAGGGCGCAGGCTCGATATCGTCGTCATCCCCGAGCCTGTGGACATCCGGTCCCGTTCTCGCAGCTTCGTGTCGAGCTACGTGAACTACTATGTCTGCAATGGCGCCGTGATCGGTGCCGAATTCGGCGACGACAGGGCCGACGGCGAGGCGGCGGCCATTCTGGCGCGCCTCTATCCGGGGCGCGAGATCGTGAGCCTCAATGTCGACCCTCTGGGAGAAGCAGGGGGCGGCATCCACTGTGCGACCCAACAACAACCGGCACGAACGACATAGCCGACTATTGTCCGAACAAGGGCGAGTCAGGCGACCTGAAGTCCACCTTCCAGAGAGCGTTGAAATGTCATTGATCCTGAAAGACCTCCTTTCCCTGTGCGCCGAAGCCGAGAGCGCGGCCGATCGCCATGAGACGGCAGCCCGCGAAGCCGTTCGCAAGCTCGTGGCCCCCAAGGGCAAGGTCGATCCCGCGCTGCTCGAACGCGAGCAGTTCGCGGCGCACGGCTTCGCCTGGATCGCGACCTATGTCGCGGCCCTGCGCCAGATGCGGCGCTGGGCTGAGTCGGGCCACGACGGCGAGCTGGAGCAGCTCATTCTTCAGGCGGCGTTCGGCGAATACCTCGCGCAGCTCAAGGGCGGCATCGCCATCAGCCAGGTCGAGATCGTGCGGCCGGGCGACCTCGGCTTGGATGCCTCGGCGCTCGAAACGCTGACGGTGGCGAAGCTGATCGCCGCCAACACGCCGGCGGTGCGCGGCCGCATCGCCGAGCTGATCGCGGACGGACTGGAAACCGGCGGCTTCGGCGCGCTGGGCCTCGACGACGAGGCGCTGGAAGAAGTGCGTCGCCAGTTCCGCCGCTTCGTCGATACCGAGGTCGGCCCGCACGCCCATGGCTGGCATCTGCGCGACGAGCTGATCCCGATGCCCGTGGTGCAAAAGATGGCCGAGCTGGGCGTCTTTGGCCTCACCGTTCCCGAGGAGTGGGGCGGGCTGGGCATGGGCAAGCTCGCCATGTGCGTCGTCACCGAGGAATTGTCGCGCGGCTATATCGGCGTCGGTTCGCTGGGCACGCGGTCGGAGATCGCCGCCGAGCTGATCCGTTCCGGCGGCACCGAGGCGCAGAAGAAAAAGTATCTCTCGCGCATCGCTTCGGGCGAGCTGTTGCCGACGGCAGTGTTCACCGAGCCCAATACCGGGTCCGACCTGGCGAGCCTGCGCACGCGCGCCGTGCTCGAAGGCGATACCTACAAGATCAACGGCAACAAGACCTGGATCACGCACGCCGCCCGGGCCGACATCATGACGTTGCTGGCGCGCAGCGATGCGTCCAAGCCCGGATACCAAGGCCTCTCGATGTTCCTCGCCGAGAAGCCCCGCGGCAGCGATACCGATCCGTTCCCGGCCAAGGGTATGAGCGGCGGCGAGATCCGCGTGCTGGGCTATCGCGGCATGAAGGAATACGAGATCGGCTTTGATGGCTTCGAGGTGCCGGCGGCCAACCTGCTGGGCGAGAAGGAAGGCCACG
>WBZX01002415.1_pt1 | contig 12682 bp, 11 predicted proteins | sample 5204211 | NCBI WGS metagenome assembly WBZX01 (sample SAMN12344362, study PRJNA552823) | activated sludge metagenome | biome: Activated sludge suspended growth; feature: Nitrification reactor; material: Wastewater; isolation source: activated sludge from nitrification reactor of wastewater...
GTCTTGAACGGATCAAGATAGTAATCCCACTGGTGGGAATTGATATCTGCTCCGAAGTTGGTTTTTAAGGAGAATCCTTCAAACAGTTTAGCCTCAAGGGTGACATTTCCAAAAAGTCTTGTATCAATTGCTTCCTGTTCTGCGCCAAACATATACGCTATCGGATTTTCCCACGATGGCTGAAATGGATTTGGATCATATTGACCGCTGCCGTCATCCTTATAGATGCTGAGGAATGGAGGCGTATTCAATGCACTCATGATGACACCACCGCGACCGCTGCTGGCATTGTCAGGTGTATCCTTGGTGCTGGAGTGAAGGAAGTTCATATTTACCCCGATCGTCAGCCACTTTGTGGCCTGATTATCGAGATTGAGGCGCAGCGAGTAACGATCAAAGCGTGCAGGCTCAGCTATGCCGGTTTGACTTAGATAATTCGCAGAGATCAGGTAGCGTGTGACCTCAGTGCCACCTTGAAAGGCAAGTTGATAACTTTGCACAGTACCTGTGCCAAAAGTTTCCTCCTGCCAGTCTGTATAGGATGTCTCAGATGGATCCATCGCACCGGGTGCAATCTGATTCATGAGGTCCCTGTATTGTTTGGTGGTCAGGGTTTCAATTGTTTTACGGATATCAGATACACCATAGTAGGCATTGAAGGCGATTGTCGTTTTGCCGGATACCCCTCGTTTGGTAGTGATGATCACCACTCCATTAGCTGCACGTGCTCCATAGATGGCAGCTGAGGATGCATCTTTTAGCACAGTCATGGATTCAATATCCGTAGGATTCAATCCTCTTATGTCTGTTGTAGGAACACCATCAACTACATACAGTGGCTCATTGCCCGCAAGTACAGATGTGCTTCCCCTTACCCTGACCGCAATATCGCCACCTGGTTTCCCTGAAGGTTGTACTACCTGCACACCGGCAGCTGTACCCTGTAATGCTTCGGCAGCAGAAACCATTGGACGGTTTTTGATTGTTTCTTCCCCCACAGTTACAACAGCTGTAGTCACATCTGCCTTGCGTTGCGTGCCATATCCGATGACGACAACATCATTGAGGCCAATCTCAGAAACCTGCATCACAGCATCGATTGTGAGGTTGTCACCAATCGGAATTTCGACAGCGTCATAACCGGTGTAAGAGAATACAAGTGTGCCTTGAGTAGCTTCCAGGCTATAAGTGCCATCAGCCCGGGTGACGGTGCCTATGGTGGCACCTTTCAGCATGACCACCGCTCCGATGAGCGGTTCGCCCTGGGCATCAGTGACCGTGCCAGTGATTTGCGCGTGTAGGTTGATAGCAATAAACAGGCAGAGGAGGGTATATATGACTTTGATCATATGCATTTGACTTGAGTTGAAGAGGATGATCGTCAGCGAATTGGTTCGCAGGAAGATTAAAGTACAGAAGCAACTTTTTTTTATTCTGCACTAGTGGCTTGGATAAGTGTAAAGAGAGGCACACGGAAATTTTTATTTTTCCGTGTGCCCATTCTCAAAACCAGAAATAAATTAACGCACCAGCACGACAGTCCAGCCTTGTGAACCATCATGTGCTGCGGTATAATCAACAGATACTGTCATGGTCTCTTTGGTACCGTCATTGACATAGCTCATGACTTCATACTGGGTGGAAGTCAATCCACCATTAGGCAGATTTGCGCCATCGGTATTTTCACCTCCATAATAACCTTTATAGAAACCAAGGAAAGCTGCCCCTGATGTGCCATTTTGCAAATGGATGATAGGTCGACCGGATGGAGAAGCAGAGGCTTCTGTAAATGTCCAGGTATGGGTTCCTGATCCAAAGGCTGCACCATTACCACTGGCGGCCACCTGGGCATCAGACCAGCATCCGTTAGGAGCACCCATATATCCGTCATTGCGGGCGTCGCCATTTGTCTTGTATTCATAGCCGCCGCCGGCACTGAAGATGAATTCATCATTTGTGATACATGACCAATCATCTACACCTGTTGATGTGCCATCAAGATAATTGGCAGGAACCTGCCACCAGTCAGGTTTGCCAAGTCCGGGACCAACAAAGATTGAGTTAGCTGCATTACGTACTCGCCATGCTCCACCGACCAGGTTACCGGCAGTCATGTCTCCGGAGATGGTAACCATCTTTGTGGCTACCGCTGTACCACTGCCTTTTGTTCCGGTAAGCGTTACAGTATACAAGCCAGGATTTGCATATGTATGGACAGGGTTGGCTTCCGCGGAAGTATTTCCATCTCCAAAGTTCCAGTTGTAGCTGGTTGCTTCATAAGAGTTGTTCGTAAAGGTTGCAACCTTTTCTGCTACGTTTGCATCAAATCCCACCACAGGTGGTTCAGCTCCGGGATTATCATAGTGTACCAGGGTGATCCTCCAGTATGCATCATCATTTCCAGAAGTATTGCCTCCAAACTTATAATTGGATTCCAGGATCAGGGTGTCAGTCGTGCCTTCAGACAATTTGACGAGATCATACTGAACAAAAGTCTGAGGTACACTCACCTCAGCATCTGTACCAATTTTAGGTAACGCAATGAATGCTCCGAGCCCGGTCACTGTCAACTGACCACTCCCCAATGAAAATGTGTGCACACCATCACCAAAAGCAGACTGATCAATCCCTCCCGGACCTACCAGGTTAGCAGGTGTTGTAGCAAAACAATCGTTGGCTGGTTCAAATACCCCTCCTTCAGCCCAAAAATCACCATTTGAGTTGTAAGTATAGGTCCCGTCTACGTTGAAAATGAATTCATCGTTCATAGTGCATGGACGTTTGATGATATCATCATTGTCCCTTCCAAGCGCCCACCAAACAACGGACCTGTCAAAAGGACCTACTTCTAGCGGCCAGCGACCTACGCTAATGCTACGCAATAATTTCCAGGATTTAGAACTTGTACCCGCAAGGATAGCCAGGTCTGCAGCAGTGTTGGAAATAGAGACTGTTTGGGTTACCACATCAGAATCACTACCCTTGGTAGCGGTCAGGGTGACTGTGTAGTTGCCATCCTGGGCATAAGTATGTACAGGGTTTACATCCGTTGAAACGGCTGTATTATCTCCAAAATTCCAGGACACAGCATCATAATTTTGGGACGTATTGGTAAAAGTCACCTTCTTATAATTGTCCATGGACACTTCAAACGAAAATCCTGCAATGACTTCCGGCGTCGGATCGTCGTCATTTTTACAGGAGTAAGTCAATAATAAGGTGGCTGAAAAAAGGATCAACCAGGTCCTTTGTAATGCATTTCTCATAAAAGTTAGTTTAAACATTAGTTATCGAATTAGGTAGAAAAGGAGCCTTACCCGAGGCTTTTTGTTCAATTTATCCACCTGACAGTACCACTGTCCTATAGGACCAGGGTCTAAGGCGGTTGTAAGTTGCTTTTCAGAATTAAAATTGACTAATCCAGCCAAATTCAGAATTAATGCCCAGTATGTTATAAGTGCCTGATTTTAAATTTGGCAAAACCATTAATTCTTATGCCGACAAATCACGATAAAAGGGTAGGAATTTGCTAATTTTTGCACCTGACAAATACTCGACAAGGGAAAAATACCTCCTAAAACGATCACCCGGTCAAGTGGCGCTTTCTGCGACATCAAGCCTGAGGCATGATCCGCTCATTCAAGTCACTGACTTGAATGCAATATTATTCGCGTCTCCCATTGGTTGACGAAGCATTTTTTAGCGAAGTCAACTGACGCGAGTGGTTGGTCAATTTCCTCTGGAACTCACCACCCCCAACCCCCCTCTCTTTCACAAGGAGAATTACCGTATGCAGTTGATTTTCTGAAAAGAGGGGGGCTAGAGTTGATTGCAATTCACCACGGCAGATCTCTTTTTGAGAAAAAGGTAAACTAAATCTCACCTCTCTTCAATAAAACTTACTCTATTTATGTGTCATTTTAAGGAAAGAGAGGCGTCGGGGGTGAGTTCACAGAAGGTCAAAAGCCAGGTGCTACCGCCTCTATTTGACTAAAGCTCAGCTATATACTCATTTAACGAACCATCCTTCTCCAGCTCCAGCTTTTTCTTCAACCTGTATTTGCTCTGTTCCACCCCGTTGACCGTGATATTGAGGATAGCAGCGATCTCAGCATTGGAAAATCCCATCCTTATAAAGCAACACAAACGGCTTTCGGTAGCCGAGATATGGGGATGCCTGAGGTGAAGCTTATGGACAAAGTCCTGGTGGACCTGGTTGAAGGTGAGCTGAAATTGATCCCAGTAGTTTTTCTGGGTCAGTTCGTTTTCGATGGATCTGGTCAGGCGATGCAATTCCCGCGACTTGGACTGGTGCTCATCGGTTTCGATCTTGCGGATTTCTCCCTTGAGGTCCTCGAGAAACTGGTTTTTATGCGCACTCTGAAGCACGGAAGCGCTGAGCTGTGCCTGTTTATTCAGGATGTCCTTCTCCAGGTTCTCATTCTGTAAGCGCAGGATTTCTTGTTCTGCCGCCATGGCATGCTCCCGAAACCGGAGCTTTTGTCGGTTCAGCAGGAATTGGATCATCCCTAGTACCACCAGGACACCAGCACCTATTGCCGCCAAAATGAACCACCAGGTGGTCCAGAAGGGTGGCGAGACGATGATCTTTAAAGTGCGGGGAGCCGTATTCCATGCTCCATCGCTGTTTGAAGCCTTTACTTCGAGTATATACTCACCACCCGGCAACGAAGAGTAGTTTGCAAAACGCTGTTTGGGGCCCACGAACCTCCAGGTAGTATCAAATCCTATCAGACGGTACGCAAACTGATTTTTATCAGGTTGTGTATAATCCGTGGTCGTGAAGCTGAACTGGATCCCTTTGTCCTGGTAGGAGAACCGGATGACAGTCGCAGAATCATTGAGCGGTCCGGAAAGGATCGTCCTTCCTTCAAACAGGCCAATAGGGATGGATTGGTTGGAGAGGCTAAACTCTGTAAAGACCACTTTGGGGGCATTGGTATTCTCCCGCACCTGATCAGGTAGGATAAAGGAATAACCATTGGTACTGCCCAGGATCAATCGACCATCATTAAGCCTCAACGCTGCACCGGGATTGTATTGGTTGTTTTCGAGAAACGGCTCCGACCCAACTTTGATAAACCGTCCCTCATTCTTGTTCCATCGCACGATACCAGCCTGAGTGGTAATCCATAGGTATCCCTGTGGTCCCTGAACGATACTGTTGATCATATTAGATGGCAGTCCATCCTCCACGGAGTATCCCTGAAATGATTCGGTGGCAGGCTGGTATGCATTGAGTCCGGCGTTTTCTGTACCGATCCATATCGTACCCTCGTCATCCTGATAGAGGCACCGGATTTTTTCACTTGAGAGGCTGAGCGAGTCCTGGGCATTATGATGATATTGACTGATCTGGAATGGGGTAGTGGAATGGTCGATTCGACTCAGGCCATTATTTTCAGTGGCAATCCATAGCCAGGGCCGGGTCTTGTCCAATAAGATGTCGATGACCTGGGTACCCGAGATGCTGTTTTTATTATTCGGATCAGGCTGAAAACGCATAAATGTATTTTGACCTGGTTTCAGATAGCTGACCCCGGCGCCTAATGTACCTATCCACAGCCCTCCATCTGATGCAAGTTCAAGATCCCAGACATTGTTATGACTCAGGCTTGTCAGGTCACCCGCTATATTTTGAAATTGCTTCACAATCCCTCCACCTGGTTTATACAGATATAGCCCCCTGGCAAAAGTCCCAAGCCAAAGGTTGCCATCAGGGAGTGAAACCAGGCTCGTGATCACATCTAAGCCTGGTGGATTCTTGCCTGATTTTTCAATGGAGACCAGTTGTACAGGATTCTTTCGCACATCCAATTGAAACAATCCACCGCCATCTGTACCCATCCAGACATTTCCATCCCTGGCCTGGTCCAGGCAGAGGACGGAGCGCAGGCCCTCCAATCTTTCCAGCGTATACTGCCGGTCCATGACGAATGGAGGAAAGACAGTTTTGTGCAGATTGATACCACCATTGAAGGTGCCTATCCAAAGATTGTCGGACGAATCAAACATCAGGTCGTACAGTGCGTTCGAATTGAGCGAGTTGAGAAATGCAGGTTGGTACATGTAGTGCTTCCATTCATCTGTCGACGGATCAAAATAATTCAGGCCGCCTCCATCTGTTGCGATCCATAGTTTACCATAAGCATCTGGCACCAGATCTGTGATCCTTCTATTGCTCAATCCTTTACCGGTCTGCGGATCGGGCAGAAACCTGTCAATGACCTTGAGCTGTTGCAAATCAATTTCATACAAGCCACTCCCTTCAGTACCGACCCAGAGATTGCCATTGGTACCCAGGCAAAGCGATTTGGCGAATCCATCCATGTCATTCCCCTCATCGCTATGGATGGTGTGCAAGGAATCCGCTGACCAATCAAACATACTGATCCCCTTACCAGCTGTTCCGATCCATATCCGGCCACCGGGATCTTCCTGGAAATCAAAGACAAAATCATTGTTGAGCCTCCTGTTGTCCGGAGTACACGTCGAGCAGAAATGCGCGATCTTTTTGTACTCCCGGTCAAACACTATCGCGCCTGCATTGTAGGTGCCAAGCCAAAGATTGCCCCGGCTATCCTGAAAAATTGACCGCACTGTAATCGTGTTCCAGTCAATCGTTTTATCTTCCGTAAAAGGGAAACGCAGAAACCTCCCCGTAGCTCTTTCCAATACACTGACACCACCATTGAGGTGACCTATCCAGATATTCCCGGATTCATCATTCCAAAGCGTCAGCACCGATTGGCTCTTGATCGCATATGGATTTTTGGGATCGGGCAGAAATACCTTAAACTCATACCCATCAAACCGATTCAGTCCAAACCGGGTCCCTGCCCAGATAATCCCCAGTTGATCTTCCAGCAAGGCATGCACCGTGGTGTAGGACAGGCCATCATCCACCGTCAGGTGATCAAATGAAAATGTCGAAGCATTCCGTTGCCCAAATACCGGTACACACAGCATTAGGAAGCTGATAAGCCTGGCTTGGTATATGCAGGAAAGGAGCGATCTGATCATGATGGCATCACCTCACGATCACCGTAAGGGGGTGAAAAATAAGTGTTTTTAGGAGATGGGAGGAGGGATATAAATAGATACCCCTCCTGATATGTAGCCGACAACTAGACAAACAAGTTGGGGGTGGACGGCCAGGTCCACGGTTATTTTAATCAACCATGTTTATGTCTTATGGAAGGGATCCAGGAAAATAATAATTCAATGGTCAACAAGGGAATTATCCAGCTCATCCATTCTAGTGTTGTGTCTCTGATCCCGGGTGATTCAATAAAGAAGAATAGTTTGTCCTGGGGGATGTCACCGATCAGTCTGAGAAAAACAAAGACCATGGCAAGGCCGTAACTCCTGATGACAAAAAGTCTGGCGTTATTATGTTCCCTTGACGTATTGAAAACCCAGGCGCATATCGTCATAAAAAGCCACGTTATCTATAGGAGAATAAGCGGAACTAAAGAGCCATCTAAATCTATTGTAAATCCTAAGTACAAAGCGGTCAGTCCACCGGGTACTGAACCGATGATATATATCTTGCCCATTGTCCTGTGTAGGGTTATATACTTCAGTCGAAGCCAGGTCCAGAATTAAAGTGGGCCAATAATTAACGGAGTAATTGCTGTGGCCAGATGTGCGTAATAACAAAAGGCTTTTGTCGTTAGATTTCCATCTGTAAAAAACCTGAATTTGATACCCCGGTATAAGTAATAGGCACTTAACAATGCAATTATCAGCCAAAATACTTTTTCTAAAGTTCGCCTATTCAATTATTCTATCTTTTAGTTCTTGTCAGGCACTCTTGTAAATTTTGTCGAAAATGTCCGCGGGTTTTCTAAATGGCCTTCAACCCGGATAAGCCCTCAACTCAAAATAAGGTTTTCCCCCAGACGCGCAGCGTCTTTCATTTTTGTTTTCCCAAATGTTTTTGACGCCTGGCCAAATGCTTGTGCTGAAGGGAGTCGAAGTAAGCTCTTTATAAATTTCTATGGCAGGTCACCTATACACATCTCATCTTATTTCCCTTAGCGTCGTGTGTCACCTCTGCCAGCCCCAGCTTTTCCATTAAAGGTGGAATATACATCCCAAAACGCCCACGCAGCCCCTTCTTCAATCCATACCATCCACCGACAGGATTACTCTCTGAGCGACCCCATGCCTCAACGGTTCCATCTTTAGCAGGTTTTTGTTCGTCGGCACTACCTAGTTCCATCCAGCCACCATGTTTTTTGAGCATGGCATGCAAGTCTTCTAGACAGCGATAATCATACAAAAGGGTGGTCTTGCCGACAACACATACAATCACGTCTTTGCCATCTTTTACATCCTTGTACATTTCGTATTCAGAGGTGAGCGGTGGTGTCTTGAGTTTCCACGGATTTTCTTTTGTTCCTTCAGCGGCCATAGGGTTGATTTTGATGTTTTAGGTAGTGGAAATATAAGGGAATTATTTCTTAATAGGAAAGTTTGACCAGGGCTTCTTCAATGGACGAAACAAAATTGATATTTCTGCACATGATCAAGAGATTGGGATTTGAGTTTTGTGGAGTAGCTTTGTTGGAAAATTTTTATCACTTATGCTGCCTGAACATCCACTCCATCATAAGTGGATCTGCATACGCACCCAACCACGAGAAATGCCCAACCTCCGGATAAATGGTCAGCCCGGGATGCGCACCCGCCTTTGTCAACGCATCCGCCATCTGAATCGATAGCATTGCATCTACAGCCGGATCTTCTGCGCCATGAAATATCCAGATCGGAACTTGCGCAAAAACCGATGCCTTCGAAGTGTCCCCTCCACCACATACCGGCACCGCGGCAGCAAACAGATCAGGATATCTCGCCAACGCATCAAAAGTCCCGAATGCACCCATGGATAAACCTGTAATGTAAATTCTGTTAGAGTCAATCGGTAAGGTCGCCTTCATCTCCCGGATTAATCCTATGACAAGCGTCATCGGAGTAGTCGGAGCACTTTGAACAGACACCTTGCCATTTTTATCTCAGCTGAAATCAGCCCATTGCTCATCCGGCGGGCATTGCGGTGCAATCACTTACGCCGGATAGATCATCATCGTTTTTGGATCTGCAAAATGCATCGCTGCCCATTTCAGTTGAGCCTCATTGTCCGTGCCCCGCTCTCCAGACCCGTGAAGGAAGATGACCAGGGGGTATCTCCTCGATGTATTATAATCCGGCGACAACTGCCGGTAGTGCAGGGCATCATTTTTGGAGACAAATTGCTTGAATTCAAACAGTGCAGGCTGAGCCTTCAGATGGCCCGTATATTGCAGGATGAAGAGTATGTATACAATAGATCCTCGCGTGAGGTTGGTGATGGATTGATACATGATGTGAAAGTACTTAATTCGGAATTAGTAAGTTGTGAAGGTTGCTTGTACTGATCGGAGTCTTAGGGTGAGTTGCGATTATGTCACAAGTGTATGTTGTATAGCTATGTTTTATTACCCTGGAAGCTTAATGCTGATAACTAACAGACCACTCTTCACTCTTCACTTTTCACTCTTCACTTTCTTAGCTACACTCAATCCGTCCCGGATTGGAAGCACGAGGACCTCAACCCTCGGGTCCCTGTACAACATCTCATTGTACTTGTGTATCACCCTGGCATCCACATCATTCCTGTCAGTCACTACCTTGCCACTCCAGAGGACATTGTCAGAAAGGATCAATCCACCCGGACGCACATGATCGATGATAGCCTCGTAGTACTCCGCATACTCCTGCTTGTTGGCATCGATAAAGACAAGATCCCAGATCTCCGTTCTTTGCGCCAGTAATTCCTGAGCTTTACCAAACAAGGTTTCCACGCGATCCGACACCCCGGCCATAGCAAGGTGTTTGTTGATGAGGAAGGCGAATTCAGGATTCGCCTCCATGGTGACGACCTTACTCTCCGTACCAGGTTTAAGACCACGAGCCAGGCATATTGTTCCATACGCTGTAAAGGTCCCTATCTCCAGGACATGTTGTGCCTGAAGCAATGAAGTCAACAGTGTCAGAAAGGCCCCTTGCACCCTGCCACTCAACATCTGCGGAGCGATTGTATGCAGGTGCGTTGACCGCTCCACTTCGTGGAGGATGGTGTCATGCACATTACTGTAGTCGTCTGTATATTTTTGTATTTCAGTTGCGAGCATATCGGTTTTGCCAGATAGGGTGAATGATGACGGAAGCCAGGATGATACTTGCTCCGATATAAAATGAAGTATTGAGTTCTTTTCGGTCATTAAGCAGCAACAAGGCCATGATGATACCGTACACTGGTTCCAGGTTGATGACCATGATGGAATCATATGCTGTCACTGATCGTACCGCGCGTGTGCAAAGGACCCAGGCCACGCATGTACAGAGCAGCCCCAGGATAAGGAGGTATGCAAGGTCTGTGTTATCGGGCCAGAAACGATCAAGGCCAAAAAATAATTGTTCACCGCTCAGCCACACACACATAGTCAGCCAGGCACCGGCCATCTGCATCATGGTCATGTGCTCCGCATCCACTTCCATGATCCATTTCTTCTCGAGACTGGAAAAAATGGCCAGTATGAGCGAGGATGTGATGCCAAGGATGATACCCGAAAGGATATCCCCTTCAGCACGGCCGGCAATCAATACGATACCCGGTATGACCATCAGGCCAAACATCACTTCATGTCTCACCAAAGGTCGACCAGTAATCCATGGCTCTATCCACGCCGTGAAGAATGAAATGGTAGCAAAGCAGATCAGTGCGGTGGATGCGTTGGCGAGTTTGATCGAACCAAAGAAGCAAATCCAGTGGATAGCTACCATTGCGCCAAGGAGGTAGATTTTTTTTCGCTCCAGGACATACATTTTGTTAAACCGTCCCCGGACGAAAAGATAAAGCGCTATACCCAACCCCGCGATCAATGTCCGCCACCAGACTAACACGCTGGCCGACAGGGAGATGAGATCCCCCAGGATAGCCGTGCCCGCAAGCAGGATCACCGCAATATGGAGATCGATATAGGCCCTTTTTAAACTCACCGGGGGTTTTGTTGTTATCTTCGCACAAGTATACACAAATAGGCATGATCCTGCCGTTTCCTAAATCAATCCCTTGTACATGTCTATTCATATCGGCGACATAGCCCCTCCGTTTTCCCTGTATTCATCCGAAAAACAACTCGTCAACCTTTCTGACTTTAAAGGAAGAAATGTGGTGCTCCTGTTTTTCCCACTTGCGTTTACAAGCACTTGTACTAAGGAGATGTGCTCGACCCGCGATGATATGGAGATGTACAATGCGATGGATGCTGAAGTACTCGGGATATCAATCGATACACCTCAAAGCCTCGCCAGGTACAAGCAGGACCTCAATCTCAATTTCACCTTGCTCTCTGATTTTAACAAGGAAACCATCCGCGCATATGATGCTGTCTATGAGCAATTCGGCCACAATATGCGTGGCGTAGGAAAGCGAGCCTCATTTGTCATCGATGGCCAGGGTATAGTCCGCTATGCAGAGGTGCTTGAAAATGCAGGAAATCTTCCGGATTTTGAGGCTATTCAAAATGTGCTTCGTAACTTTCAGACAACATAATTACCTTTGCAGTATTATATCACCATTTAAACCCATCTCCCATGATGTACGATAGCCTTTCCAAAGAACAGGAAGATATACTCGTTGAAGAGTTGACCACAGATGGTGAACAAACCCAGCTCATCGTCCTCAATGATGATTACAATAGCTTCGACTGGGTGATAGAATGCTTTATGGAGGTACTCAATCATACCAGCGAACAATCCGAGCAACTTGCCTGGATCGTGCATACTAAAGGCCGCGCCAGCGTCAAGCTCGGTACCCTCGAAGAATTGAAACCCTACAAAGATGCCTTGACAGACAGGGGACTCAATGCGATCATCGAACACGAGAAAGTGAACAGGTGATCTCCAGCAGATGCCTGTATTTGCCCTTGATGACGAACTGATATTCCCACACCCTTCCCTTCGCGAACCTGATGGCCTCATGGCCGTTGGTGGTGACTTGTCCCCTCAACGATTGTTACTAGCCTATCGATGGGGTATCTTCCCATGGTATCATGAAGGCCAGCCAATACTCTGGTGGTGGCTGGCCCCAAGACTTATGGTCAGACCGGAAGATGTGCATGTCTCCCACTCAGTGCGAAATGTGATCAATAAGAAAAAATTTACGGTAACATTCGATCGTGATTTCAATACAGTCATGCAACGTTGCGGCTCAGTGAGCAGAGTAGGGCAGGAGGGCACCTGGATCATGCCCGAAATGATTGAGGCCTATACAGCACTCCATCACCTCGGTTATGCGCATTCGGTAGAAGTGTGGGAAGATGATCAGCTTGTTGGCGGATTGTATGGGATTGCCCTCGGCCGTATTTTTTTTGGAGAAAGTATGTTTGCCGAAAGCCCTAATGCCTCAAAAGTTGGATTTGTTTTTTTTGCACAGCATCTCGCCTCACTTGGATTCTTGTGGATAGATTGCCAGCAGGACACACCACATATGAGGTCCCTCGGAGCAGACCTCGTGGAGGAAGAAGATTTCATGGATATCCTCCGCGAAAATCAACTTTTCATTTTACACAATAAGAAACAAAGTAGGGGCTCAATATTTTGAGCCCCTACT
>WBZX01002416.1_pt1 | contig 12676 bp, 9 predicted proteins | sample 5204211 | NCBI WGS metagenome assembly WBZX01 (sample SAMN12344362, study PRJNA552823) | activated sludge metagenome | biome: Activated sludge suspended growth; feature: Nitrification reactor; material: Wastewater; isolation source: activated sludge from nitrification reactor of wastewater treatment...
CCTCTTCCTTACCTGAAAACCGGCTTCAAATTCTGGGCTTCGGTAGGTAGAGTAGACAATGCACACGGTGATAGAAATCTGATTTGCACCTGTAATCCGATTGAGGATTATATGAAATAGTTATTCTGTGCGCTACGCTTAGGTCAATGCTCAGTGCTTAGCACTTCGCGCAATACGCTTCGCTTAGTTCAATACGCGCTTCGCGCTTAGGGCAATGCTTAGTGCTTTGCACTTCGCGCAATACGCTTCGCTTAGTTCAATACGCGCTTCGCGCTTAGGGCAATGCTTAGTGCTCTTTAAGTAATAAATACAAGTCCCATAACGCGTGTCGCACAATGCGTGTCGCATTTCCCGTCTCGCGTGTCCCGTGTCCCGTCTCGCATAACGCAAGTCGCCCTTCGACAAACTCAGGGCTCTTTAAGGCATAAATAAAAGTCGCTTAACGCATGTCCCGTGTCGCGTCTCGTAATACGCAAGTCCTGTGTCGCAAGTAGCAAGTCCCTTGTCGTACAACGCATGTAGAAAAACCCCTGCTCAAAGGACAGCGGTCTACGGACAGTAGACAGCGGACAGCGGACAGCGGTTGCCGGATGCTCAGATACCTATACCCAGATACTACTTCACATCTGCCAACCTGGCAAATACCGGGAATGAAGCGGTGCCGTAGTGAGAATAGGGTTTTTTGGAAACAGGCTGTGATGCAGGATAGGTTTTGATGAAAGCAGCTACGACTTCTTTCATCTTATCATAGTCAATGTTTTTGGAATTGGGCTTTGGGTAAAATACAAAGTGTTCGATTTTGCCATTGGTGCCCCAGAAAATGTTGGCCCAGATTTTAACGCCTTTGAGATCGAAACCGTGGTGGTCGGCGTAAACTTCGAGGTCTTGCAAGATGGAAGTCCATTCTTCGAAGGCTTTGTCCATGTTGTTTTGACATACATCCAGCAAGGGCTCACTGTAACGGCTGATCATTTTGTCGTATTCACGCTGGTGGTCACCAATAAAACATACTTGAGGAAAATTGCCTTCTGATGAGGTTTGTGCGCTCAATACACCATTGTAGAGACACAAAGTGATGATCATCAAGATCAACAACAATCTAAGGGTATTCTCAGGACTTCGTCTCATCAGTGGTTGTGATATAGTGCAAAAGTAAAGTATTTTACAATTCCATGCAAGTAAATTTGGCCAAAATGAAATATTATTGGGAATTTTCAAAAATTACTTAAATGAAATAAGCCTTGTGGCGGCCTTGACCACAATTTAACTTGCAAGGTCTGTGCCAAAGTCTTTTTTGCCCTGATACAGGGTATTTTGGCTTATCTTTGCACTTCAAGTCAAGTAGGATATGAAGTGCAGCTTAAACGGATTAAAGAAATACATTGAACTCACCGAAAACGCAGACCAGGTAGCCCAAATGCTTACGGCCATAGGTCTGGAAGTGGAAGGACAGGAGACCATTCAAAATATTAAGGGAGGTTTAAAGGGAGTGGTTACCGGTCAGGTACTTACTTGCGCAAAACACCCCGATGCCGATAAACTTTCCATCACAACTGTTGATATAGGGCAAGGCGAAGCGCAACAGATAGTCTGCGGAGCGCCCAATGTAGCTGCCGGTCAAAAGGTTTTGGTAGCCACGGTGGGAACAACGCTTTATCCATCGGGTGGCGAGCCGTTGACCATCAAAAAGGCAAAAATCAGGGGGGTTGAATCCAATGGTATGATCTGCGCAGCTGATGAGTTGGGTCTGGGAGACGATCATTCCGGCATAATGGTGCTGCCGGCCGATACTGCTGTGGGTTTGCCTGCATCCACCTTGTATGAAATATATGAAGATACACTATACGAAATTGCCCTTACGCCCAATCGATCCGATGCTACCTGCCACTTGGGCGTAGCGCGCGACCTTTACGCATACATCAGGGCCAATGTAGACAACTCAAGAACTTTCAACGAACCGGGCACCTCAGGCTTTAATGTGGAAAACCATACCCTGGAAATAAAAGTGGAGGTAAATAAACCGGAACTGTGCCCGAGGTACAGCGGTCTCACCATTTCAGGAATCAAAGTAGGCCCCTCTCCGGCCTGGCTGCAGAACCATTTGCTCGTTTTGGGCGTAAAACCCATCAACAATGTAGTCGATGCTACCAATTACATTTTACATGATTTGGGTCAACCATTGCACGCTTTTGATGCAGATAAAATAGGGGGATCTGCCATTGTGGTAGATACTTTAGCCCCGGGCACTCCTTTTCTGGCACTGGATGGAAGAGAAATTTCGCTGAAAGGTGAAGAATTGATGATTTGTGATGCTTCCGGCAAAGGCATGTGCATCGGAGGTGTATACGGGGGAAAGGATTCAGGGGTGAGTGAACATACCCACGCCATCTTCCTGGAATCTGCCCATTTTGCAGCAGGAAACATCAGAAGGACTTCCATGTCGCACAACTTGCGGACAGATGCCGCCAAGGTATTTGAGAAAGGCAGTGATCCCAACCTTACCGTTTTTGCCCTTAAAAGAGCCGCTGCTTTGATAGTTGAACTCACCGGAGGTTATGTAAGTTCTGATGTCACAGATATATATCCCAAAGAAATCAAGCCCGTCGAGGTGCATGTCAGATACCAAAATATAACCAATCTCTTGGGTGCTGAAATTCCAAGGGATATCATCCATGATATCCTGTCGGGCATGGGCATGCAGATCCTGCCGGTGGATGATCACGGCTTTAAAGCGCTGGTACCTACTTCCAAGGCGGATGTGCTCAGAGAAGTGGACATTATAGAAGAGATCTTTCGCATTTATGGATTTAATAAAGTGGAAATTCCGGCCAGGGTCACTTCTACCTTGTCCTATGCCCCACAACCCAACAAATTTGTAATCCTCAACCAATTGGCTGATTACCTGGCAGCTCTCGGTTTTAACGAAATGATGGGTCTATCTCTCATTGACTCAAGACTGTGTCAGGATGCATTGGGCTTGTCTGAAAATGATTTGGTGCTGGTCAACAACACCTCCAATGCAGGTCTGGATGCCATGCGGCCATCGTTGCTCTTGAGTGGTCTGCTTTCTGTGGCCTACAACCTCAATCGCCAGGCCGAGGGACTCAGACTTTTTGAACTGGGCAAATCTTACTTGAAAAAGGGAGAAGATTTTGCAGAACAGGAACAGCTTTCTTTACTGGTTTCAGGAACCCATGAAGGGGGACATTGGAACCAACCTGCCGCCCAGCAGGTACATTACCATCACTTAAAGCAGGTGGTAGGAGATGTATTGAGGAAAAGAGGTTTGAAAAACGTGAAATGGAAAGAGATAACTGCAGACCCATTATTTGCCTATGGTCTCGAAATCCATAGTGGCAATGAAGTCATCGGTAAAATGGGAGAATTGAGTCAGCCGGTTTTGAAAAAACTGGGTATAAAAAGTTCTGTTTTTGGCGCCTCGCTCGATGCCATGGCCCTGGTAAATGCCGGCGTCGGTAAAAAGCAATTTGTATCTGAAATTTCCCGCTTCCCTTCTGTAAGGAGAGACCTGGCCATCGTCATCGATAAAAAGACCAATTACCAGCATATCCAGGAAGCCGTTTTATCCAAAAAACATCCCTACCTGGTAGATATGGATCTATTTGATGTTTATGCCAATGAAGAGGTGCTGGGTCAGGGGAAAAAATCATATGCGCTGTCCTTTATTTTTGAAAATAAAGACAAAACATTGACAGACAGTGAAATAGATGGATCCATGAAAAGCATTATGGAACTTTGTCAAAAGCAATTGGGTGCACATGTAAGGAGTTGATGGTACTGTTCCGTGATCGTTCAGACCGAGAGCGTTATACATATTTTTTATAAGTATATCATTAATTGTCACGGTTTTGTAAAAATTATCTATTTTTGAAGGATGAAAATACAAGCGGAATATTTGAACAAAATCAATGATCAAATCATTACGCTGGTAGAGAAATATAATTTTATCAATAACGAAAATTTAGAATTAAAAAAGGAAATTGGCCGATTAACGGCTGAGTTGGATGAATTAAAATGTTCGCAGCGGTCAGATCTCCCATCCAAATTGGACAGGAATGAAGACACCAAACAAACCATAGATCAGTGTATAGACAAGATTGATGCATGTCTTACACTGGTAAGGGAACTACAAAATGAGCCCAGATAAGCAAATATCAATAACGATAGGGGGGAAATCTTATCCTATGATCATCAAGGAAGAAGAAGAAACCCTGATCAGAAAAGCAGAAAAAGAGATACAAACATCGATTCTCGATTTTCAGAAAGCTTATGCTGGATTATCCATACAAGATGGTATGGCCATGGCGCTGATAACAAAAGGAGTAGAACTCCTAAGGAAAGACGAAGAACTGGAGCTTGTTAACCAACATCTCCTGCAATGGTCGGAAATCCTGCCTTAATACCAATCCAACTTCCCACAAGTTTGCCACCTTTTTTTGTTCTGCATGGTTTAACCTTTAACTAATAGTAATATGGAGAACATCATAGCACTGATTGGCGGCCTTGTCCTGGGGGGACTGGGTGGTTATTTCTCGGTGCGAAACATTTTTAAAAAACAAATCAGCGAAGCCAACGCCAAAAGTGACATCACTTTAAAGGAAGCCGAGCTGACCGCCAAAAGAAAGATCGACGAAGCCGAAATCCAGGCTGAAAAAATCGTATCTAAAGCACAGCAGACGAATGAAAACATTAAGCAGCAAAAAATCCAGGAGGCCCGCGATAAATTTAACCAGCTAAAATCTGAATTTGAGTCTTATAAGGCAGAGCAGAAAGTGGCCATGAAAGACAGGGAAATGCAGGTTTTAACCCAGGAAAAGGACCTGAAATCAAAGCTCGATGAAATTGCTGCCAAAAATGAACAGATTGAACAAAGAGAATCGGAAGTTAAAGCCATTCGGGAGAATCTGGAGGTACAGCTCAAAGTGGTAGCCAAAAAGAAAGAAGAGCTGGAAGCTTCGATTGAAAAGAAGATCAAAGAGCTTGAAAACATTGCCAAACTCAGTCAGACGGAGGCCAAAGACCAATTGCTGGAAACCATCAAGTCCAAAGCGCAGGCAGAGGCACTTTCCATCGAGAGGGAGGCCGTTTCCAACGCCAAATTAAACGCCAACAAGGAAGCCAAAAAGATTGTGATCCAAACCATTCAAAGGATGGCGGCTGAATACACAATCGAAAATACGGTTTCGGTTTTCAACATCGATTCAGACGATATCAAAGGACAGATCATTGGTCGGGAGGGTAGAAATATCCGTGCTTTGGAAGCAGCTACCGGTGCGGAAATCGTGGTGGATGATACACCGGAATCCATTGTTATCTCCAGTTTCGACCCCATCAAACGCGAAGTTTGCAGGTTGGCTTTAAAAAGATTGGTGGCAGACGGCAGGATCCATCCGGCCAAAATCGAAGAAGTAGTAGCCAAAGTTAAAAAGCAGTTGGATGAGCAGATCATCGAAATCGGAGAGCGCACCATCATCGATCTCGACATCCATGGCTTGAATCCTTACCTGATCAAAATGGTGGGAAGAATGAGATTCAGGTCATCCTATGGCCAAAACTTATTGAAGCACTCTATCGAAACCGCCAACCTGTGTGCCACCATGGCCTCAGAACTGGGACTCAGCAGCAAACAGGTGAAGATGGCCAAAAGGGCCGGCTTACTACACGATATTGGAAAGGTAACAGAAGAAGAATCAGAACTGTCACACGCATTACTGGGTATGCAGCTCTGTGAAAAATATGGAGAACACGCCGTTATTCAGAATGCCGTAGGTGCTCACCACGATGAGATCGAGATGAACAACATCCTTTCTCCGATCATTCAGGCTTGTGATGCCATCTCAGGAGCAAGGCCGGGAGCCCGTAGAGAAATCCTGGAATCTTACCTCAAACGCATCGGAGAACTGGAAGAATTGGCCATGTCTTATGATGGTGTTCAGAAGGCTTTTGCCATGCAGGCAGGTAGAGAATTGCGGGTAATTGTTGAATCCGAAAAAGTATCCGACGACTTTGCTGACGAACTGGCATTTATCATTTCGCAGAAAATTCAAAACGAGATGCAGTATCCGGGTCAGGTAAAAGTGACCGTAATCCGGGAGAAAAGAGCAACTGCTTTTGCGAGGTAAAATTGATTTTAAACAGAAATAATGGAAGGGGGTGCATAACCCCCTTTTTTATTTTCTTCAATGCACAATAATTTTGTGTAATAATAGTTTTAATAGCGAATCAAACCAATGGTATGCATTAAACTTTTTACATGAAACAAGATTACAAAGAAGCTAAATTTCTCCGGTTCTACTACGGTGAATGCGATATTTTAGATCGCCTGGAAATCGAAAACGAACTGGAAACCAATGTCAGGGCAAATCATCAATACGCCACTTTCTACGCCGGTTTGCTCGACAATTTAAAGACCCTGAGTCCCAAACAATCGTCCATCGACAAGATCCTCGCCTACGCCAGATCATAGGTTTTTTAGGAGCATAGATGCTCAAAACATGGTTTTGTAGTACATTTATCCGACAATCAAAGAGCCATGTTTCCGCTGATCTATTTGATGGCAGGACTTCTTGTCCTGATTTTCCTTACGTTAAAGAAGGTCAATCCTTTTTTGGCCTTATTATTAGCATCTGTCATTACCGGTTTATTGGGCGGATTAAATGCGGTTGATTGCCTGAATGCTATCGAAAAGGGTGTGGGTCAGACCTTAGGCAGCACCTTGCTCATACTTACACTGGGGGGCGCTTACGGCAGTATTTTGGAAAAAAGCGGGGCAGTTCAACAACTTACGCACGGGTTACTGCAATATTGGGGCATTTCCAAAATTCAATGGGCCATCATGGCTATTTCTTTTCTGATTGGCTTGCCCTTATTTTACAATGCAGCATTTATTTTGTTGTTCCCTTTGGTTTCAGGATTGATCATCAGTACAGGATTACCGGTGCGGTATCTGGCCTTGCCGATGGTAGCTTCCTTGTCCATCACCCATGCACTTACACCTCCCCATCCGGCTCCAACCGCTTTGGCAGGCATGCTCAATGCCAGCATTCCCCAGACCCTCTTATGGGGCTTATGCATCGCATTTCCGGCGGCTGTGATCGGAGGTCCACTACTATCCAGGTTTTATAAATGGGAAAGCAAGGCTCAAAATGATTTGGAACCTGAGACACAGCCGGATGGACCGGGCAGTGGCTTATCGCTATTTATGGCCTTGTTGCCCATATTATTAATTACCGGCGGCAACGCTGTGGATGCCATTGGGCATGAATCCCTGAGGTATGCCTTTGAACTTATATCCATGCCGGTAATGGCTTTGCTGGTTTCTCTTCTTTTTGCAGCCTGGATCCTGGGTTTAAAAAGAGGTAATACCATGCAGGAAGTCATGCAGTGGATGGTAAAAGGCATGGACAGTATTTTCCCCATTTTACTCATCGTAGCAGCAGGGGGCGCATTTAAAGAAATATTGATGGCGGTTGGGGTGGCTGATAAGCTTGCAGGTATGGCTGCCATGTGGCAAATCCATCCCTTGTTGTTTGCCTGGATATTGGCAGCTTCCATACGAGTGGCCATTGGCAGTGCAACCGTAGCATCCCTGACGGCAGCCGGCCTGGTAGCACCTTCCATGGTAAACGGAGCTGTAAGTCCCGAGTTAATGGTATTGGCCATTGGCAGCGGCAGTATTTTTTTCTCACACCTCAACGACGCCGGATTCTGGATGTTTAAAGAATTTTTTCAGCTCAGCGTCAAAGAGACTTTCTTATCATGGACATTGATGGAGAGCTGTATTTCATTGATAGGCTTGGCTGGTGTGTGGATCATTTATATGTTTGTAGGATGAAAAACGAAAATCTTTTTCAGCAGGCATTATTCGTTCTAAGGAAGGCTACCATAGAACAAGGCATTTTAGCCTTGGTGGAAGACCAGGAAAACTATAAAAGGGTTTGGTCGAGAGATGCTTCCATTGCCGGTATTGCAGGTCTGATGGCGGGTGATGAAGTAATCATCAAAGGTCTCCGCGCCAGTATGCTTACCCTGGCTGAAGCACAGGCTGAAACAGGTGCTATACCCTCCAATGTCAACCCCGACACCCGGAAAGCCAGTTATGGCAGTCTGGCCGGCAGGGTAGATGCTACAACGTGGTGGCTCATCGCCAGCGCGATTTATAGCAGACATACACAGGATGAAACATTCATAGAAAAAATTAAACCGCATGTTGTCAAAGCTTTTGCCGTATTAAGGGCATGGGAGTTCAACGAACGCCATTTGTTGTACACTCCATTGAGTGGCAATTGGGCAGATGAATATCCCTTGCACGGCTATCTGTTGTATGACAACTGCCTCCGTTTGTGGGCCTTGAAGGCGTGGAATATATTAATGCCAAACAAAGCATTTGAAAGCAAATTAGCAGAGGTTGAAAAAGCAATTGTTTTGAATTTTTGGGCTACGAAAGAGAGCACAGAACTCTATCACCCCAAATTACAAACGAAAGAAGATCCCGATTTTTGGCTGGCCGGTTTTCATCCCGGCGGGCCATACACCGGTATTTTTGATGCCGCCGGCAATGCCTTTGCCTGCCTTTTGGGATTGGGAGATGAAAGCCAAAACAGCAAATTATATTATTACTTAAATGGTGTTGCTGATAACATGGGTAATTACCTCATTCCGGCTTTTTGGCCCGCCATTCAAGAAGGCGATCCCTTGTGGAGAGACATTGCCAACAACTTTGCCTATCATTTTAAAAATGAAGCTCACCATTTTCACAACGGTGGCTCATGGCCTGTAATGGCAGGTTGGTTGATTTTGGCGCTAAAGCTTAGTGGCATCGATCAAAATTTTGATGTATGGCAAGCAGCTTGTGAACCTTATTTGCAAGATGAAATATATCCTTTTCCGGAATACATCAATACCAAGGATTTTAAAGCCGGAGGCAAGTGCAATCTCAGTTTTAGTGCTGCCGGATACATTTTGATGTCAATGGAAACTTCTGAAAAAACAAAAGAAAAATTGTGCTTGATATGATTGGAGATAAGATAACTTTAAGTGCAAAATACCTGGAACCTGCCAAGCACATTTTGGATCATATTCCCATGCAAAATGGGTTTACCATCAGTGTGGCAGGAGAGTCGGGATCCGGAAAGTCTACCCTGGCTTTGGCACTTCAACAAGTAATGGAAGAGAGGGGTTTGAAATCTGTTGTTTTGCACATGGATGACTACTTCATTTTACCCCCTGCAACCAATCATGCTGAAAGGGAAAAAGATATAAACTGGGTAGGATCTGGAGAAGTAAAACTCGAATTGTTACAAGAGCACATTCAACAGTTTAAGATGGGTGAAAAGGTGATTCACAAACCTTTGGTCAATTACAATGAAAACAGCATAGCTTCAGAGGAACTTGATTTAACGGACGTACAAGTGTTAATTGTAGAAGGTACGTATACATCCTTGTTGGAAACAGACCTACGTATTTTTATCGACCGGACCTATCTCGACACATTTGAAGATAGAGTGAAAAGAGCCAGAGATCCCATTACACCATTTGTAGAAAGTGTATTGGCTATTGAGCATAAAATTATTGCAGGCCAGGCCGGCTTTGCCGATATTGTATTAGACAAAACTTTCGAAATAATGTTTCGAAATCGCGCTGATAGTTAAACATCAAAAGAATATTAAATCAAAAAAATATAAAATGCAGAATTATATTTTGATTTAAAGATATTTTTTGGTTTTTTGGACTAATTTTACTTATCTTTACCACTTCTTTAGGCAAGCGGCTCCTGTTTGCAATTTCACAAATTATTTAAATCTTGTTCCGTATGAGACAAAATGTACTTTTGTTTTTATTTATGGCATTGATATCTTTCAGTGCAAACGCTCAGTACACAGTTCAGGGCGTTGTGTTTGAAGATGAAAACGCAAATGGAATCTTCGACCTGAGTGAAGCCGGAGTTGTTGGAGTCGCAGTTACACTCATCAACGATGGCACAGGTATGCCGGCACTGGCACCGATCAACACAGGATTGGGAGGCGCTTTTTCATTTACCAACAATGTTCCTATGGGTACTTATCATATCCGGTTTAACTACAACTCGGTTAACCCCGGTTATGTAGTCACAACTCAGGATGTGACAGGTGCCAATACACAGGCTACTGACGTTGACGACGATAGTGATGCAGATATTGCTGCCCCACACGCAACCCATGTTTTTACGGTGGATGCCGGTACACCCATTGAAGATAAAATTGGCATGGGTATTTTTCTGCCTGGCGATATCAACGGAGAAGTTTGGGAGGATTTAAACGGTGATGGTTTGGATGGAGGTGAACCCAACACACCGGTAAACGTGAATGTATCTTTGTTGGATGCTGCCACCCTTTCATTGGTGGCTAATGATGCCAGCGGTAACCCACTAACGAATCCGGTTTCTACCAACAGCACCTATAGCTTTAGCAATATAGCTCCAGGAGATTACATTGTTGAATTTTCTGAGCCGGGTGGGCCTTATCCGGGAGGACTTCATTTGACCAAAGTGGATGAAGCTGGAACGCCTAATTCTCAAACCGGAGATGCAACCAACGATAGTGACGCTGATCCCAACTCAGGGCAAACATTTCAAATAACATTGGTATCTGATCAAAGTGTTGGAGGCATTGATGCAGGTTATTGGGTGCCCGGGCAAGTAGGTGATTTTGTGTGGGAAGACCTCAATGGCAACGGTATCCAGGATGGAGGTGAACCCGGTCTGGCAGGAATTCAGGTTGAACTCCTATTTTCAACGGGGGGCGCAGCTCTTGACGCCAACGGCAACCCCTATCCAGCTCAGGTAACCGGCGGTGCCGGAGATTATATTTTTGATGAAATTCCTCCAGGCAACTACAAGGTAGCCTTTGAAGTAAATCCGGGAGGTATCTATTATTTTACTAAAAAAGATGCCGGTGGCGACAATGTAGACAGCGATGCTGATGTTGTTACAGGAGAAACAGCGTCTTTTGTTATTCAATCGGGAGATCCTGAAGATCTTGACATTGATGCCGGTTATTACCAAAAATGTACCATTGGTGATTTCACCTGGCACGATTTAAACGGCAACGGTATCCAGGATGGAGGCGAACCGGACATTGATGTGGATATAGAAATTACAGATATTTTAACAGGAAACAATCCGCTATTTGAAGTAGATGGAACTACTCCCTATACTGGAAATATCACATCATCCGGAGGAAACTATTTGTTCGACAACCTTCCACCGGGTACATATAAACTGACCTTTACCGCACCAACCGATTATTTTATTACCCTGCAGGGTGTTGGGGGTTCTGCGGTTGATTCGGATCCCGACAGAACCACCGGTATGACTGTAAACCTTACCTGTAATTCAGGGGATGAACTGGATGAAATTGATGCAGGATTCTTCACCAAGTGCGTAATCTCGGACTTTACCTGGGAAGATCTCGATGGGGATGGCGCCCAAGGGGGTGAGCCGGGTCTCGGTGGCGTGCAAATTGAGATTATAGATGTTCTAACGGGTCTTCCTCCCACAATTAAAGCAGACGGAACACCTTACACCGGAGCCAACATCAACAGCACCGGAGGTGGAAATTACATATTCGACGATCTTCCTCCGGGAGAATACCAACTTACTTTCACAGCTCCGGGTGGTTTCTTCCTCACTGAACCGGATGCGACTTCAGACGACAAAGACTCTGATGCGGATGTTGCCACAGGTATGACCATCAACATCACTTGTAACTCAGATGATATCATCGAGGACGTTGATGCGGGCTTCTTTGAAGCTGGCAGAATTGCAGGTGTAGCCTGGCACGATTCCAATGGTGATGGTGTTTTTGATGGATCTGAGCCATTGCTTGATGGCGTTACCTTCACTTTGATCAATACAGCAGGGCCTACTTTGGATGTATTCGGAGCAGCAGTAGCACCTCAGGTGACGGCGGGTGGTAACTATACCTTTATAGATCTCAGACCGGGGGTTTACACTATGACTTCTAACTTTCCCGGTTGGATTCCAACTTTAGAGTTGGCTACCGGAGGAACAGACGATAGTGAATTTGATGCAGGGGGTAACCTCGTAAATGACATTCAACTTTTATCGGCTGATATAAAAACAAATATCAATGCCGGCTACTATAAACTGATTACAGTAGGGGGATCCATCTGGGGTGAAGACGACGGAGGTAATGCTATACTTGATCCCGGAGAAACAGGTGGATTCAATGTGGTGGTAGAGTTGTATGATGCTAGTGGAACCCTGGTCGCTACAACGCTGGGTGATGCCAATGGAAATTACCAATTTACGGATGTAGTGCCTGGTGATTATAAAATTGTCATTGCTTCTTCCAACTTTATTTCCGGCGGACCTCTTTATGGTCTTGAATCTTGCGACGGGCAAGGCGGAGATGACGACATAGACAATGATGACAATGGGGATCCGGGAGCTTTGGGTGTTGAATCTGTTAACATTCAATTGTATTGCGGCTTAGAGCCCGGTGCCATGGGGGTTGAAAACTTTACCATCGACTTTTGTTTCAAATCAGATTGTGATGTTGAAAATCCATTGGCCGCGCCTTTGTGTGAAGATGCTGATACGATTTGTGACCTGGCTCTATTGGAAATTTTCTGTAGCCGTATGCCAACTCAAATT
>WBZX01002417.1_pt1 | contig 12674 bp, 11 predicted proteins | sample 5204211 | NCBI WGS metagenome assembly WBZX01 (sample SAMN12344362, study PRJNA552823) | activated sludge metagenome | biome: Activated sludge suspended growth; feature: Nitrification reactor; material: Wastewater; isolation source: activated sludge from nitrification reactor of wastewater...
ATCGCTGTATGTTTTACTCCTGCCTTGTACAGCAGGTAACTGATCATCGATGAGGTAGTCGTCTTACCATGTGTCCCGGCTACTGCGATGGTATCAATACCCATTGTCACTGATTCCAGCGCTTCTGACCGCTTGACCATCGGTACATTAAACCTTATGAAATGTGCCCGCAATCTGCTGTCTGCCGGAATCGCAGGTGTATAGATCACCAGGTCCGGATGGCCATCAATCTCCTCAGGATCATCATCAAAATGAATGCGCGCTCCTTCTGCGACCAATGCATCTGTGATCAGTGTTGATTGCCTGTCATACCCGCTGACCCTGATCCCCCATAGCATGCAGCATCTTGCCAGTGCACTCATGCCAATGCCTCCTATCCCGAGAAAGTAGATATGATCATATCGCCTCAACCCTGTCATTTCCTGATATTGGATTTAGCTGCATGAACAATAATATCCGCAATCTCATCTGCTGCATCCGGCCTGCCAAGTTTATGGATCGCTGTTTCCAGCTCCTTTATCTCTTCAGGGTGATCCAGCAATCTGAGCGCCTCCGGAAAAGCTTTTTGCGGTGCTTCCGCATCCGGAACTAAACGTGCTGCACCCAGTCTGACCAGCGACATCGCATTATGCGTCTGGTGATCCTCAGCCACATAGGGTGAAGGCACCAGGATAGCTGCTTTGCCGGTCAGGCAGAGTTCACTGATGGTCATGGCCCCTGCCCTGGAGATGACTACATCTGCAAGTGCATAAGCCAGATCCATCCTGTCGATATAGACGGATGGGCTGACACAACTCAGTTTGGCCGCAGGCGATTCAAGATATTGTGCGGCGTAAAGCTTCCCAATCTGCCAAAGAACTTGTATATCATTCCGATCCTTTAAGAGATCGTATGCATTTTGTATGGTCTCATTGATTGTACGTGCACCCAGGCTTCCCCCCACGGCCAGAATCGTCTTCTTCTGTGGATCGAGCCCATATTGTATCGCAGCTTCCTGCTTTGTCATTTGATTGCCCAACTGGCTCCGCATCGGATTGCCGGTAAAGGCAATTTTATCAGAAGGAAAAAATTTTTCCATACCCGGATATGCCACACAAATCTTAACGGCTTTTCTAGCCAGCAATTTGTTGGTTATCCCCGGATAACTGTTTTGCTCCTGCAGCACAGAAGGTATGCCCATCCTTGAAGCCACATTGACTAGTGGCCCTGAAGCATAACCTCCAACACCCACCACTGCATCTGGCCTGAACGACCTCACAATGGAACGGCACCGGATTAAACTGTGTGCAACCTTCACCGGAAACATCAGATTGGAGAGCGTTAACTTTCGTTGCAGTCCGCTGATCCACAATCCTTCGATCGGGTAGCCGGCTGCAGGCACTTTCTCCATCTCCATCCTTCCACGTGCACCTACAAACAATATGTCAATGAGCGGGTCGCGTCTCTTCAACGCATCGGCTATCGCTATAGCCGGGTATATATGGCCTCCCGTACCACCACCACTAATGATGACTTTCATCGAGAGGTTTTATTTCAACTTTTCCAACATCACTTGCCGATTGCTCTATAAACCGGCTCACACTGAGGATCATCCCAAAGGCAATACACGTAATGAGCATCGACGTTCCCCCTTTACTCACGAGAGGCAAGGTCAATCCTGTCACCGGTACGAGATTGACAGACACCGCGATATTGGCAAAGGCCTGTATCACGATGTTCAGGCACAATCCCATGGCCAGTAATGCACCAAACGTTTTAGGGCTGCGGGTCACGATAGATGTACATTTGAGGAAGAGCAGGAGAAAAAGACCGATGATCACAAGGCCACCAAACAATCCATACTCTTCACAGATGATCGCATAGATAAAATCCGCATAGGAATACGGCAGGTAATTGCGCTGTGTGCTTAACCCCGGGCCTACGCCAAACCATCCGCCATCCGCAATCGCAATCTTAGCCTGCTGGATCTGGTAACCGCCATCTGAATTAGTGAAGAATTCACCAAAACGACTGGTCCATGTCTCTACTCTTACCGCATCCGGAAACACCATCCCGATCAACACCAGTGCACCCATAAACCCAACTCCCAGGAGCACAAGAAGGAATATATATTTCAGATGCACGCGGCCGATAAACATGAGTGTCATGGCTGTTGCAAAGAGCAACATAGCTGTACTCAGGTTATTTGGGGCAATCAGCCCACACACGATGATGATCGGCATCATCAGTGGCAGGAACGCGCTCTTGAAATCCTTGATCACATCCTGCTTCATCGAGATCGACCGGGCGATATACATGATGAGGGCGATGGAAGCTATATCCGATGTCTGGAAACTCAATCCAATACCCGGTATAGAAATCCACCTGCGTGCATCATTGATCTCCGGGCCAAAGAGCATGGTGTATAACAGTAATGGAATAGAGATTACAAAAAGGATCGGCGCCAGCTTGGAATAGACTGTGTAATGGGTATTGTAGCACAGATAGGTGAGGAACAAACCCACACCTGCGATCACCATGTGCTTGATCAGGTGTATTTCCGCATGACCGCCATTGTACTTGAAGGCAATGGTACCGGTCGAGCTATACACGGCCAGGATAGATGCCAGGCAAAGCAAAGCAACGATGACCCAGATTCCTCTGTCACCTTTCAGGTTCTTTGCTATTTGTATGGCTTTATACATGACTCAATGCATTCACTTCTTGTTTAAACTGATCGCCCCTATCCCGGTAATCCCTGAACAAGTCAAAACTTGCACAGGCCGGAGATAACAACACAATATCCCCGGGTGATGCATGCGAAGCAGCTCGACGGACTGCTTCGCGCATCGTTGTAGTTTCTGATATAAAAAAGACCTCTGTCGAAAAAGCATCAAATAATTTTTTATTGTCGAGGCCAAGGCAAATCACTGCCTTGACTTTATTTCTCACCAGGTCCATAATAGGCCCGTAATCATTTCCCTTATCCTGCCCGCCTACGATCCAGATGACCTTTGTCTTCATGGCTCCCAGCGCGTAGTAGACTGCGTCTACATTGGTGGCTTTACTGTCATTGATATACTTTACTCCGTTGTGCTCCCCCACCAACTCCATCCGGTGAGATTCATTCACAAAAGACTCAAGCGAGGCTTGCATACTTTCGGCAGGACATCCAGCCAGAAGCGCTGCCCTTGCTGCAGCAATCACGTTGACCTGGTTGTGCCTGCCCATCAGTCTTGAACTTGACAAATCCAGGATCAGGTCATCTTTGACATACACCTTATCATCACCTATCAGATCAGTTTCCCTGATCGACCACAACCTTTCTTCACTTGCTGCCGAAACCACTTTGGCTACAGTCACAGGATCCATTGCATTATAGATCAAGGTGTCTTCCTCCTTCATGTTCTGCATCATCCGCATCTTCGCATCCGCATACTTGTCCAGGCTATACTCATACCTGTCCAGGTGATCCGGCGTGATGTTGAGCAGGATACCTACTTGTGGCCTGAAGGTTTCCACATCTTCGAGTTGGAAACTGCTCAGTTCACATACATACCAGTCAGCTCTGCCTTCAGCAAGAAAATGGCAAAATCCTTCACCTACATTTCCCACCTTAGCAGCATCGATCCCTGCTTCATGCAGGAAGTGATGACAGAGGCCGGTTGTAGTGGTTTTACCATTGCTTCCGGTGATCCCGATGATACGGCCATCAGCATTACGATAAGCCCACTCGATCTCTCCGATGATTTCCTTTCCTGCATCTGTCAGGGCCTGGAGGATCTCGCTGTTATTAGCGATCCCAGGGCTCTTGATGATGATATCACACGCCACCAGTCTTTCAAGATGATGTCCCTTTTCTTCAAAAGGGATTCTATGTTGATTTAATATTTCCTTACGCTCTGCCTTGATCTCCATGCCATCACTCACCCACACTTCATGTCCCCTTGACTTTGCAAGCAACGCCGCACCTATCCCGCTGATCCCGGCTCCCAGTATACCTACCTTGAGGGCCATATCACCTTACTTTTAAAGTGATCAGCGTAAGTACGGCCAACATGACGCCTACAATCCAAAACCGCGTTACGATCTTGGCTTCATGCATGCCGAGCTTCTGAAAATGATGATGCAGCGGTGACATCCGGAATATCCGTCGGCCTTCGCCATATTTTCTCTTGGTGTATTTGAAATAATAGACCTGGATCATCACCGATAGGATCTCGATCAGGAATATACCGCACAATACCGGCAGCAACAATTCTTTACGGAGCGCAATCGCCATGACGGCAATGATCGCCCCTAGCGTCAGGCTTCCCGTATCTCCCATAAAGACCTTTGCGGGATAGGAGTTATACCAGAGGAAACCAATACATGCTCCGAGGAAACAACAACTGAATATCACCAACTCTCCGGTATAGGGGATATAGAAGATGTTGAGGTAATCCGCGATGATTGTATTGCCACTCACATAAGCCAGGATAGCCAGTGCTAATGCAATGATGGCCGATACACCGGTGGCCAATCCATCTAATCCATCTGTAAGGTTAGAACCATTACTGACCGCGGTCACGATGATGATGGTCAATGGCACAAAGATCAGCCAGATCCAGTTTTGTGCATTGTCTCCCATGAAGCCAACGAAGCTTCTGTAGTCAAGCTGATTGCCTTTGAAAAATGGGACATTGGTCAATGATGATTTGCAATACACCATATCCTTCCACTCACCTGGTACAGTCTGGTCATGGATCTGTACATGACTCATCACCTGGTATCCGTTTTTCTCAGCTACTTCAGGTGTCAGCCGTATCACTACATCCTGGTGAAAGAGCATCGTTACGGCAACGATCACGCCTAAGACAATTTGTCCAAAAAGCTTGAACTTGGCTTTGAGGCCTTGCTTGTTTTTCTTGAAGACTTTGATATAATCATCAATAAAACCGATGACACCCATCCAAACAGTAGTGAGTACCATGAGGATGATATACACATTGTCCAGGCGGGCCAATAAGAGACATGGAACCAGGATCGCCAGCAGGATGATGAGTCCACCCATGGTGGGTGTTCCCTCTTTTTGCTTCTGGCCTTCGAGTCCAAGATCGCGCACGGTTTCACCGATCTGCAGGCGTTTCAAAGAACGAATGATCCTGTTGCCGAGCAACAAGGAGATAATCAACGATAACATGATCGCCATACCTGCCCTGAAGGAAATAAACCGGAAAAGGCCCGCACCCGGCAGGTCAAATTCACGATTTAAGTATTCAAAGAGGTGGTACAGCATTACAACTTTTTGTCAATTTGTTCGTACTTCCTTCCTCCGGTAAAACGCAGATGCCAGCGGGTGGCCTCATGATCTTTATCATGCAAGGATTCACCCGCTGCAACTGCTAAAACCAACCTGAGAATGATAATAGAACCTATCTTATATATCTTCTATGCAAGCGCTTCCGCCAGCACGTTTTTGTCATCAAATGGAAAGCGGTGACCGTTTATTTCCTGGTATTTTTCATGTCCTTTTCCTGCGACAAGGAGGATATCTCCCGGCCTGGCCATCATCACACCTGTCCGGATAGCCTGCTTCCGGTCTGTAATCCGTAAGGTGTGCTCAATCATTCCTTCCGGCACACCCACCCACATCATGTCCAGGATGTCATCAGGATTTTCTGTCCTTGGATTGTCCGAAGTCAGGATGACCTGATCAGCAAGCGTAGCAGCAATCTTTGCCATCTCCGGCCGCTTGGTCCGGTCACGGTCGCCACCACATCCTACGATGCAGATGATCCGCGAACCCGGGGTCCTAACCTGGATAAGAGTGCTCAGTACGTTGTGCAGTGCATCCGGAGTATGGGCATAATCTACCACTGCAAAAACCTGTTTGCTGCCCGTCACAAGGTCAAAGCGACCTTCTGCCGGTTGTAGTTTGCTTAACACGGTCAGTACCTTTTCACGATCCTCCCCCAGCAATAGTGCTGCACCATAAATGGCCAGGAGATTGGATGCGTTGAATTTTCCTACTAACCTTACATGCAATGGTGTACCGTTCAACTCCAGCTGCAAGCCGTCAATGCGGTTTTCAATAACCCGCGCCCTGAAATCAGTAATTCTGGTAAGACTGTAATTTGAGACCTTAGCAACAGTATTCTGTACCATGACTTCAGCGTGCTTGTCATCCGCGTTGATTAAGGCAAACGCCTGAGCACTCAATCCATCGAAAAATATCTTCTTAGCTTGTATGTATGACTTGAAATCACCATGATAATCCAGGTGATCATGCGTGATGTTTGTAAAAATGGCCACATTCCATTCGATGCCATCCACCCTGTGCTGATCTAGGGCATGACTGCTCACTTCCATAAAAGCGTGCGTACATCCTGCCTCAACCATCCTCGCCAGTGTTTCCTGCACCGCCACTGCATCAGGTGTTGTATACCCTGTTGCTTCGACGTGATCCCCTATCCTGTTTTCTATCGTCGACAACAATCCGCATTTGTATCCAAGTTCTGTAAAGAGCCTGAACAACAAAGTGGCGACTGTGGTCTTTCCATTCGTCCCTGTCACACCGACCATCGTCAATGCTCCGGAAGGATGACCATAGAAAGCCGCCGCAACTTTTGCAAGTGCCTCAGCAGAATTTTCTACAGTGATCAGACAAACCCCTTCACTGACGTTGTCCACATGATCCTGAACAATCACACATACAGCTCCACGATCTACCGCCATGTCAATGAACTTGTGTCCGTCGGTCGCTCTCCCTCTCACTGCCACAAAAACTGACCCCGGCACTACCTTTCTCGAATCAAAGTGAATGGCTGTGATAGCCTGGTCCACTTCCCCTCGTATATTTTTTACACGGATGTTGACGATCAACTCTTTGATAGTCATATCACCCAAGTGTCAAATGAATACTCGATCCTTTGATGATAGGCTGTCCGGACTGCACTGACTGCCCCTTTACTCTTCCCACTCCGTGATAACTCACACGCACTCCTCTGTTCTCCAGGAGATATATGGCATCCCTGATTCCCATTCCGTACAATTCCGGAATCATATTCTTTTCCAACACATCCTTCACTTCCATCTCCATGTCTTTGCCTCCTCCCAGGCGAGCCCAATCACCCTGGCCCTTCACCTCTGTATCCAGTGAGAGGTCATCAATGATTTCATTGAGTTCATCTTTGTTTGACCACCCGGCCAACCTCATGCCTTCGCGATAGGCTACTGTATCTGCCAATTCAGTATCCGCCAGTAGTTCCCTGTTGATGCCCATGCATCTGTCCGCGATCTTCCGGAAGATGGGCAACGCTGATGTTGCTCCATAAAATCCATTCTTTGTCGGGTCATACACCATTACAATACAACTGTACTTTGGCTTGTCGGATGGAAAGTATCCGGCGAAAGATGCCATGTATTGCTTGCGCGGACTATTCGGATCATAATAATCTGTCCGTGCTGTACCTGTCTTCCCGCTAAACATATAGTAGTCAGGCTTGTATTCTTTAGCCGTTCCCTTTTCAACGACGCCAAGCAATAAAGCCTGTGCTTTCTTTATGGTCGTCGATGATGCTATGCTCCTGTCGACCACTTCCGGCCTGAACTTCTTGATGACCCTGCCTTCCCTGGTAATCTGCGACACGATATAGGGCTTCATCATCTTGCCATCATTGGCTACAGCATTGTATAGTCTCAATATTTGCAAAGGCGTCATACGACACTCATAGCCGGTTGACATCCACGGCAAGGTGGTTCCACTCCAATGTGCATCTTTGTCAGCCGGATCTTTGATCATCGGAGCACCTTCGCCATCCAGTTCAATCCCGGTTGGTTCATGCAGATGCATTTCCTTGATACGCTTTACAAATTGTCCTGCGCGTCCATCATGCCCATAATACTGCTGCACCAGTCTTGCGATCCCCACATTTGAGGAAGTCTCAAAAGCTTCAGCCAGATCACTCTGATAGATCCCATGTGGTTTTGAATCCTTCATCGTGCGGTCAAAAAATTTTCCGGAGCCTCCACCCAGGTCCACTACAGTATTCGTATCTGCACCTTCATCTTCCAGCAGGGCCATGACACTGGCGAGTTTAAACGTCGAGCCCGGTTCAGAAGAAAATCCGACAGCATAGTTATAATCTTCATCATAACCGCCACCACTCTTGCCGCCCAGGTTGGCAATAGCTACAATGGCACCTGTCTCCACTTCCATCACGATCGCTGTACCCATTGTCCCCGCACTTGCCTCCAGTCCATCGAGCAATGCATACTCTGCGATATCCTGGATTTCAGGATTGATCGTCGTCATCACATCTGCGCCACGTTGACCTTCGAGATCTCCGAGATTACTCACAGGGATCCATGCCCCACCTGTGACACGCTGCATCAACCTTTGGCCTTCTTCACCTGCGAGGTACTCATCAAAGGTCCGCTCAAGTCCTATGAGTTGTGCGTTCTCTCTGTCCAGTCCAAGTGTTCTGCTGGCGAGGAGCTTGTAAGGTTTCACCCGTACATGCTGACGATCGATGATCAACCCTCCTTTGTTCTTACCCATTCTGAATATGGGAAAAGTCTTGATCTGCTCCAGGTCACGGATGCTTACGCCTTTGGCAAGCAATGCATACCGGTCACCACTTCTTCTTTTTTGTATGAGCCAGTCCCTCATCTGGGTCTTGCTCACGGATGTATTGACATACCTGGTCAGGTAATAAGCCAAGCTATCGACATTAGCCTTAAAAATATCTTCGCGCAATCCGTCTGCCTTAAAATCCACATGCAGGTCAAAAAACGGAAGTGAGGTCGTCATCAGGCTTCCATCTGCCGCCAGTATGTCTCCCCGGTCAGCGACGATCGGCACATACTTGAGATACAGGCTGTCCCCCATATTCCTCCAATGGTCACCTTCCACGATAGAGATCTTTGCCGCCTTGTAAAAGAGCATACATGCCACGCCCACCATCGCGAGTGCGACGATATAGACACGGATCAGTAATTCTCTCTTTACATCTTTCATCTGCGGATACAGAACTATTATCGGATGACTACCGGGTTTTGGGTTAAGAAATGTAAATCCTGCTCTGCGACGCTGCGCTCAATCATTGTAGGGGTCGACTGGTACATCAGTTCCGACTTTACGGTCATGAATCTCCAGCGCTCTTCTCTAAGCTCATGCTGCAAAGCCTGCACTTTCCGCACATTGCGCTCGGCAAAGTGTACGTTCCCGATATAGATTACACCTAATCCGCACAGGAAGTACAGGAACGGAAGATTCTTGTAGATCATCTTCGTGCCCAGTAACCGATACAATGAATTATTAATTGGCATGCTTTTCGCAGTAACTTATTGTTGTTAGTTCTTTGTAGTTCCCTTTTTTTATGTTTTGCTTTTCAACTTCAAGGCTTAGTTAGCTTAGAAGTTTAATAGGTTATTTGTTAATGTTAGCTTATAAAGCTTATGAAGCTTATAGGCTTATTTGATTAGGAGGTTAAAAGCTTTGTAGCCTAACACTCCCTCTTTACTCACAACTCACAACTCACAACTCACAATTTCTCCGCAACGCGGAGCTTCGCGCTCCTCGAGCGCGGATTCACTCGCTGCTCTTCTTCATCCGGTTCGATCGGACGCTGCGTGATCACCTCCCACAATTCTTTCCGGCGTCCAAACAAATCTGTGTCGGCTTCTCCTTCGAAATTGCCTGACTTAAAATACCGCTTGACCAATCTGTCTTCCAGCGAATGATAAGAGATCACTGCTACCCTGCCTCCGGGCTTTAATACTTCCTGCGCACTGATCAGCAGATCCTTTAAGGCACCCATCTCATCGTTGATCTCAATCCGTAAGGCCTGGAACAACTGGGAGAGGTATCGCATCTTCAATCCCTTGATACATGCATCAGCCACATCAGCCAGTTGGCCGGTCGTCGTGATCGGACTTGCCGATCTTGACTTGACAATATGTTGCGCAAGCGTCCGTGCGTTGGTTACTTCTCCGTACTTCGAAAAAATATCCTGTAGCTGCACAGCATCATACTGGTTGATCACATCTGCTGCTGAAAGCAACTGCTGACGGTTCATCCGCATATCCAGTGGCTCATCGTACCGGTAGGAGAACCCCCTTGAAGGGTCATCAAACTGATGTGATGATACACCGAGGTCTGCGAGGATTCCATCTACGCGACCGATCACATCATAGTATTTCATCCACCTGGTCAGGTGTCTGAAATTGGAAGTGATCAGGGTCACATTTGTTGCTCCCCAGAGATTTGCCTCTGCATCTTCATCCTGGTCAAAAACAAACAGATGACCTTTGTCATCGAGTCGTTGTGCTATTTCCTTTGCGTGTCCGCCGCCTCCGAAGGTGGCATCCACATATATTCCATCCGGCCTGACAGCGAGTCCGTCAACAGACGGGCCCAGCAAAACCGGTACGTGATATTCACTCATTGGACCCTTTGGTCCTGAGATGGGCTATCTTTTGAGCGAGGGCTGAAATATCCTCTGGCTCTGTATTGATCAGATCCCTGTAAGCTTCGGCATTCCATATTTCGAGATACTCGCCGACAGCCGTGATGATCAGGGTCTTGTCGATACCGGCATAATCAAGTAAAATCTTCGGCAGCAGGATCCGGTCAGCTTTGTCCGGAGTAAACTCCGTGGCACCTCTGTAGAAGTACCTTTTAAACTGCCTGACTTCGGGGAGATATTCATTGAGGCCCTGGACTTCATTAAGCTTGACGGTCCAGATGTCTTTTGGAAAAAGGTAGAGGCAACGTTCAAAGCCCCGATTGGCCACAAATTCGCGTGAGTTGTTTTCACCCAACTGATTGAGGATCGCTGAGGGCAGCCTTAAACGGCCTTTCTCATCGAGTTTGCATTCATATTCCCCAAAAAAGTTGGTCTTCATTCGATTCTCAGTCTTGTGACGTCTCAAATGTAGATAAACCTCCCACTTTCTACCACTTTCTCCCACCGATTATTTTTAAAAAACCACCGGAAAACTTCATCTCGGGTGGTGGGTATTCACAAATTAGTGAAACTGTATTCTCAACAAAAGTACATTATATATTTCAATAATGTAAATATATAACAAATATATATAATGCAATACCATATGAAAATAAATTAACTACATCTGGCAAAAGGTTTGAATATAAAAAAGGCTTAATATATAACGTATCGGCCCATTTTGAGCCGGACGTAGCCGGAGGCTCAGGCTAAGGGGGTAAATCGACCAATTCCCTGCCCTTCAGGACAGGTGTTGTCCGTAGCCTCAAGGCTACGGACTGCCGGATCTGCATCCCAGCCTCCCTTTGAATGCCAAAGCTATTTCTGCGAAGGCATTTGGCTGCGGACTGCAGGCTCTTTACTCCAGCCTCCTGTCTGCCCCCCCTAAAAGCTGTTTCCAGGTAACCAGCAGCAAACCAGGCTTCTAATCTCTTATATATAATATATACATATATAATTATACCCCACAGATAAGGTTCCTGAGCAGGTTTCGGTATACACCATACCTGTAAGCTCCTACCTTTGTTATGGTAATTGTACATTAACTGAGCTTCTATCACATAACCATCCACTCATGACCCTCACCCAAGCCTACCTCCAGACCTGGACAGAAGCCCGCACCAGGTTTACCAATTTATTAAAGGACATTAAGGAAGACGACCTGAAGAAAAAACTGGCCGGCACAAAAAACAGCGCCGGATTCCTATTGCGCCATATCGGGGATGTGGAGTTGCTCTTTGCCAAAAATGTCTTCGGAGGTCTTGAAGTAAGTGTTCATGCTAAAACTGTCATCGCCCAACAGGATACCGGCGAATGGACCAACCTGGCAGAATTGCTGGAATACCAGCAATATGCTTTCAATCAACTGAAAGCAATCTTTGAAAAGCAGACGGATGCTGACTGGGCCACAACCATTACTACAAAAGAATTTGGCACCAAAACAAAAGCCGAAGCCATTGGGAGGATCATATCGCATACCGCCTACCATGCCGGACAGTTATCCCTTACCCTGAAATACGGCTGCTGATCAACGCACACTATTGGCCAGGCCGTTAATTGTGTTGATTCTATAGTAGTAGAACCGGCATTGTTTGCATTTATGAATTTGAAGTTCTGGCTTCAGAGAAACTATTACCTGCGGGTAGGCTGAGACCAAGCATCATTAGGCACTTGAGGAGGCTGATGATACCTGCAGCTGTCACTTCTGCATTCAAAACCAAATATCCTGCTGCCGCCAATACGACCTGGCAAATGAAAACAGGCAAGGTCTATGAAGCGACTTTCAAGCTCAACAATGATACTGTGGCTGCCAGTTTTGACCAGGCCGGAAAATGGCAGGAAACAGAAACTACCTTGAAGACTACTGCCTTGCCGTCTGCTGTTCAATCCACCCTGAGCAAGGATTTTATCGGCTACAAAATCAAGGAAGCCAGTAAAATAGAACATGCACAAAAGGGAAGTTGCTATGGAGAAGAGATAGCCAAAGGCAAAGAAATGTATGATGTGCAATTGAGCCCTGAAGGGAAAATGCTGCGCAAAACGAAAGTGCCGGCAGAAAAAGCCGCAAAAGGCTAATCCATTAAAAAAGGAACCATCGTCACCGGTGCTTCCTTTTTATTTTGGCTTGGCCTTCAATCTCCTCGGCCTGAACACCGAGCTCAACCTCAAATTGAGAACTCCGATTATCGCCTCCTTAATGATGCC
>WBZX01002419.1_pt1 | contig 12669 bp, 11 predicted proteins | sample 5204211 | NCBI WGS metagenome assembly WBZX01 (sample SAMN12344362, study PRJNA552823) | activated sludge metagenome | biome: Activated sludge suspended growth; feature: Nitrification reactor; material: Wastewater; isolation source: activated sludge from nitrification reactor of wastewater...
CGCAGCTTCGTCGATACCTGGCAACTGATGCGCGACCTCGGCGGCGCGGCCCTGGCCGACGCTCCGCTCAAGGTCGACATCGAGACGATGCCGGAAACCAACCAGTTCCTCTCCGACACCCGCTACGTGATCGGCGCCGTGGCCGCACCGCGCGGCAAGCCGGCGATCGGCCTCAATGCTGCAACGCTTAAGGGGCCTTTTGCGCGCTATGCACCCTATGTCGGGGTGGATGGCTCGTGCGAGCCCGATGGCTACATCACCGAATCCGCTGCCAAGCTGTTCCCGGCGCCCAATTCGATCGGTCCCGATCCCGCCAAACTGGGCGATGCCTCGGACCGGATCGGGCAGATGCTGGCTTCGCGCGGGATCACAGCAATCCAGGATGCCGGCGGCGGGCCGACCAATTACCGGATCTTCGATACCTTGCAGGCCAAGGGCGCGCTCAACTTGCATGTCCGGTTTGCGCAGCATTTCGATTTCGATGATTTCACTGATGATAGCGGCAAGGTCGATTTCGCGCGTAGTGGCAACTGCCGCGGCGGTGAGATCGCGCTATGCCGGCAATCCGCTGATCCGGGCCGATGCAGCCAAGCTTTATGCAGATGGGGTACTGGAAGGAAATCCGCTGGCCGTGCCGCCGACACTGCCAACATCGCCAATGCTCAAGCCGTTCCTGCAGCCGATCTTTGCCAAGGATCCGCAGGGCAAGCTGGCGGTAAAGGGCTATGTTGATACCGCCAGCGCGCTATGCCGCGATACCCGGGCGCACATGGCGGAACGGATTGTCCAGGCTGGCCCGTTCATTGCCGCCCATGGCTTTCACCCGGCGCAGTGCCGGATCTCTTCAGGCACGCTTGAGCACCCGCAAGACCAGTTGCTGGAATTTGCCCGCCAGTTTCATCGGGCCGGCTTTACGCTGCATATCCATGCGATCGGTGATAAGGCGGTACGGGTGGCGATCGACGCGATCGAGGCGGCGCGGCGATCCGATGGAGTTTCGACCCAGCCCGATGCGATTGCCCATTTGCAGGTCATCGCACCGTCCGATATCGCGCGGATCGGGCGTGACCGGATCTATACCGCCTTCACATTCGCCTGGGCTAACGCGCTGAAGGACTACGACCTGACGGTGTTGCCGTTCATCGACCGGGTCAGCGGCAATTCCGATGCAGCTTTCTACACTGCACGCAATTACACCTGGCGGCAGAGTTATCCGGCGCAGTCGGTGCTCAGGGCTGGCGGCATATTGGTCGGTGGTTCGGATGCGCCGGTTGAAACCCGCGATCCGCGTCCGTTTTACAACATCCAGTACGCGGTTACTCGCCAGCATCCGGGTCTGCCGCGGTTCAACCCGGCAGAGGCGCTGACGATCTGGCAGGCGCTTGATGCCTATACCATCAACGGAGCAAGGGGGCTGGGGCTGGGCGGACAGATCGGATCGCTGGAAGTAGGCAAGGAGGCGGATTTCATCGTGCTCGACCGTGATGTTCTGGCGCTGGCCGCCGATACGAAGGGTCGGCAGACGATCCGCGACACGCGCGTGCTGGAAACCTGGTTTACGGGACGAAAAGTCTTCTCCGCCAACTAGCCTTTGGCGCGCAGAGCGCCCAGGATTTGCCCCTGCAACCAGATCCGCGCCTGTGGTTCGGCAAAGCTGTGACCGGCGCCCGGGCATTTGCGCAGCCGAGGATCGGCCTTGTCCCAATGTTCGAGAAAAGCCTGCGCGGTGCGGTCATTTTCGGCGATCAAAATCGTTGCCGGGCCGGTGAAGGCCTTGAGCCCATCGGCCATCGTGGTCGCCAGTGAGCTTGGCGGCGGCGCGGGCTTGACCGCATCGGCCAGGCTTTCGGCCATTTGCCGCACCTTGACCTTGCCGGTAAGCAGCCGCAGCAGCGCGCTGGGGCTGGTCAGCCGCTTCAGGTAGTGCCGACGGATTGCCGCCGGGCTCAATTGGGGCTGGGGTTCCGGTTCGGACTGGGCCTCAGGTGCCACCGCTTCCTCGACTTCAGGTTCAAACGTCCACGGGTTGGCCAGGACCAGACCGTCACAGCCCTGACCCTGGGCCAGCATCAGTGCACTGGCGGCGTCGCAGTTGCCGAAAGCAACCACGCGCTGCAGTCTTGGTACCTGTGCACGGAAAGCATCCAGCGCCGCGGCGATATCATCGCCACAATCGGCAAAGCTGGCATTGATCCCCGAGCTGTCGCCCACCCCGCGCCGGTCATAGCGCATGACCGGAAAGCCGGCGGTAGCGATTTTGTCCGCGAGCCCGGCATGGCTGCAGAACGGACCGCTGCGTAATTCGTTGCCGCCAGTCACGATCAGCAACCCGGTGCGTGCCTCGGCCAGATCGACCGTGGCGGCCAGTGTTTCGCCCTGACAAGCGAAGGTGAAATGCCGCCGGTTCATGCGTTCAGTCCTACGGCAACGATGGCCGCAAGCGCGTCGGCCTGGCTGGCATCCTCATCAGGTTCGGCGCGCAGCCACAACGGCCCGCCGCCGACAAGCTCGTGCTCGATCGCGGTGATGCCCGGTTGCTTGCCGGCAACCAGCGTGCCCAGCTGGCGCAGCATCTCGCCCGAAAGCGAAAAGCCCGCCAGTTCGATGCCCAACTGCAGGCCCTGTTCCATCAGCGCATCGACATTTTCCTCACGGCCAGCCTCGCGGGCGGACAGGATCCGGGCGCGCAGCATAGTCTTGAGCAAGCTCGATCCCTTGACCGGGGCATAATGCCAGCCGCCCAGCTTGGCCGGCAGGACCAGGCCGCCGCCGCGGATTGCCAGAACATGGCTAGCCTCAAAGTGCCGGGCTGCCGCCTCCAGCGCCATGCGCCAGTCCTCCGGCTCGATCAGCGCCAGGTCCTGCTCGCTTTCATTGCAGCCGGGCAGATCGGGCAGGAAGCAATCGATTCCCGAACCGTCGAGCCGACGCATCACCTCGACGGTGAAGCGCCGCAGCTTGTGGCCTTCCTCGAACAAAGCCGGGGCGATCAGCACGCGCTTTTCGCGCCCGGCATCGAAAGCCAGCGCGTATTCGCTTGCCGCGGCACCGCCGGGCAGGGGGCAGGGGTAGCTTTCGGCCTTCACGCCTTGTCCCGCTTGCTCCGCGCGAATTTCAGCAGGCTGCCATAGGTTTCGAACAGCTCGCCATCGATCTCGTCCTCGTCGATCACGATATCGAGCCGGTCTTCCATCTCGGTCAGCAATCCGGCGACAGCCATCGAATCGAGTTCGGGCAGTTCGCCGAACAGCCCGGTTTCAGCAGTAAAGCCATCGGCCTGGCCGGGCTTGAGGCCCAGCACGTCGGAAAGGATCGCGCGCAGCTTGCGGTCGGTGGTGTTCATGGTGTCCTTGTCTCTAGCCTTTGCCCCGCGCCCGGCGCAAGGCTGTGCGGATGATCCGCAGCCAGTTGCCGGGCCAGCCGGGGCGATACATTTCAAGTCGATAACGCGGACGGACCTGTTCCATCCAGTCGCGCTTGTAGGCATCATTGCCGGTGCCAAAATCGACCAAGCTGACCTGGTCGCGATCGATCACCTCCTCGAACAGCGCAGCGGAGAGGGTGGTACCCGGCGAAAGCGGCTTCGATGCTTCGGTGTGCGCCAGCTTGTGAATGAAGGCCGTGCCGTGTTCAACAGTCCAGAACTGGGCGGCAACCGCCTGCCCGTCGGCGAAGGCAAGGCCCAGGCGCAGGCGGCCGGCGGCGGCTTCGGCTTCGGCAAAGGCGCGCAGGAAATTCGGGCTGCCTTCCTGGGGCTTCCAGCTTTGCGCATAGATTGCCTCGTAGGCCGCCCAGCTGGCCGGGTTGAACTCGCGCTCGAGCGTGATCGTTACCTTGCCGGCCTTGCGCTTGAGCGTGGTGCGCAGTGGGCCGGGGCGCGAGGCGAGGTAGTCTGCGAAAGACCGTCCCTTGACCTCAAGTACATGATTCACATCGCATTGTTCGCGGAAGACGACCCACCCCGCACGGTGAAAGGCCTGTTCCAGAAGCGTGGTTTCCCCGTTTTCATCAGGCAGCGGAGAAAGCGTGATGCGCGGGGCCTGGCCGGCCAGGCCACGGGCAATGGCTTCAAACAGGCTCGGCCGGTCAGCGTGTTCGCTGGCGAGCGGAGCAACCCGGAATGCGTACCAGTTAGCCAGGGCTTCGATTGCCCGGCCCTTACGGGTAAGCGGCAGAACTGCGCGGCTTTGGCCGTCGCTGGACACGGCGATCAGAGGGGTCAGTGCGCAGTGCTGTTCCAGGCCGCGCCACCAGGCGATCCGGTCAAACGGGGTGCGGGCCTGCGGTGCATTAAGCAATGCAGCCAGCGCCGCATCGCCTTGCACTTCGTTAAGATCATCGTGATAGGTAACCACGATTGCCACAGCGAAACCCTTGCCTCCGGAGCGAATAAGTCCTTGTCCCGCAACGCCAATCCAGTGGTCCGGCCGATCGATCATCTTGCCGAATGCGGTGCGGACAACGCGCCTGCACTGGTGCTGCGTGGCGGCACCCTTAACCACAAGGACTTAAGGGAACGTGTCGCTCGGTTGGCTGGATGGCTGAAAAGTCGGATTAATGAGCCCGGGGCGCGGGTGGCGAGTTGGGCGGCCAAGGGTGAGCTGACCTGCCTGATGCCGCTCGCCGCAGCGCGTGCGGGGCTGGTTCACGTGCCAGTCAACCCGCTGTTGAAGCGCACTCAAGTGGCACACATCGTACACGACAGTGGCACACGGATGCTACTTGGCACCCCATCGCGCCTCACCAGCCTTGAGCCTGGCGATTGTCCTGCCGATTGCCTGGTGATGGGTGAGGAGGAGGCATTGGCCGCGGCCATGACCAGCGAGCCGCTCGGCCCGTCCGACAGCGATCCCGATGCTTTGGCGGCGATCCTTTATACCAGCGGTTCCACCGGCAAGCCCAAGGGGGTGATGCTGAGCCATGCCAACATGTGGCTGGGCGCGGACAGTGTGGCCGACTATCTTGATCTTGCCAGCGACGACGTGACCCTGGCGGTACTGCCGCTGTCATTTGACTATGGCCAGAACCAGTTGCTCAGCACCTGGTACGCCGGGGGCTGCGTGGTTCCGCTCGATTACCTGACCCCGCGTGACGTGGTGAAGGCGGTCGAACGCCACAGGGTGACTACCCTGGCCGCCGTGCCGCCGCTGTGGGTGCAGTTGACCGAGCTGGACTGGCCGACCGATGTCGCCGCGAACCTGCGGCGCCTGACCAATTCGGGCGGAGCACTGACGATCGAACTGGTGCGCAAGCTGCGCGGCCTGTTCCCGGCAGCGCGGCTGTTCCCGATGTACGGGCTGACCGAGGCCTTCCGATCGACCTACCTTGATCCAGCCTTGGTTGACAGCCACCCGACATCGATGGGCAAGGCGATCCCCCATGCCGAGATTCTGGTGATCGATGATCACGGTCAGGTTACCGCCGATGATGCCGAGGGCGAGCTGGTCCATTGCGGTCCGCTGGTGGCGCAAGGCTATTGGCAGGATCCGGTCCGCACTGCCGAGCGTTTCAAGCCCGCGCCCGCGGCGTCGAGTTACGGCGGCATGGCGGTCTGGTCGGGTGACCGGGTCCGGCGCGACGCCGAAGGTTTGCTATACTTCGTCGGTCGCCGCGATGCGATGATCAAGAGCGCCGGCAACCGGATCAGCCCGCAGGAAATCGAGGAAGCGGCGCTGGCCAGCGGCCTCGTTGCCGAAGCGGTCGCGCTGGGTATCCCTGACGCGCGTCTGGGACAGGCCGTGCACCTGATCGCCCGGCCGCTTGCCGGAATCTCAGGCTTTGAGGAAGAATTGCCACGTATCCTGATGCAACAGCTACCCAATTTCATGCAGCCCAAGGTCATTCACTGGCGCGAAGCCATGCCGATTTCGCCCAACGGCAAGATCGACCGGACCGGTCTTTATCAGGAACTGGCGGCATGAAGCCGCTGGGCCCGATCCCGTCCGGTTACGCCATGATCGACGGCGAACTGGCGATTGCGGGACGCACTGCCAGCGCGCTGGTCGCCGAGGCCGGACGCACGCCGCTGTTCGTCTATTCGGGCGCGCTGATCCGCCGCCGGGTGGGCGAACTCTATGCCGCACTGCCAAATCGCGTGGCATTGCATTATGCCATGAAGGCAAACCCTTACGGGCCAGTTCTTGAGCTGATGTCCGAACTGGTCGACGGGTTCGATGTGGCATCCGTTGGCGAACTTGAACTGGCTTTGGCGGCCGGCGTCGCGGCGGAACGGATTTCGTTCGCCGGACCGGGCAAGCGAACCGAGGAACTTGAGGCTGCGATCCGCGCCGGAGCAACGCTTAACCTAGAGAGCGAGGGCGAGGCGATCCGAGCGCTCGAGGCCGGCCACCGCCTTGGAATTACTCCGCGTCTGGCGATCCGGGTCAATCCCGATTTCGATCTCAAGGGATCGGGCATGAAGATGGGCGGCGGGGCCAAGCCGTTCGGCGTCGATGCCGAGCGTGTTCCAGCGATGGCGCGCGAAGTGATTGCCAGCGGGGCAGAATGGCGGGGCTTCCACATCTTTGCCGGCAGCCAGGCCTTGAACGCGGATGCGATCATCGATGCCCAGGTTCAGGCACTGGCACTTGCGGCTGACCTGTCAGAGCAGATCGACGCACCATTGCCGCATTGCAATCTGGGCGGCGGCTTTGGCATTCCCTATTTTCCCGGCGACGAAGCAATGGATCTGGCGGCGGTCGGTGCCGCGCTGGGCGAAGCGCTCGAAGCTGTCCCGCAAGTGCTTAAACACACGCAATTCTGCGTCGAACTGGGGCGTTACCTGGTTGGCGAGGCGGGCGTTTACCTGACCCGGATCGTCGATCGCAAGGTCAGCCATGGCGAGACCTTCCTGGTTGTGGACGGCGGCTTGCATCACCAGTTGGCGGCCACCGGCAATTTCGGCACGGTTGTGCGCCGCAATTACCCGGTGGCGATTGCCAGCCGGTTTGACGAACCCGGCGATGAGGAAGCCAGCGTGGTCGGGTGCCTGTGCACCCCGCTAGATCGTCTGGCAGAAAAGGGCGGTTTCCCGCGTGCGGACGTTGGCGATCTGGTCGCAGTGTTCTGCGCCGGTGCCTATGGCGCCAGCGCCAGCCCCGCCCAGTTCCTGGGGCACGGCCCCGCTGCAGAAATGTTGGTTTAACCAGTAACTTGCGCCTCGTCCCAAAACGGGACCGGGTCCGGGTGAACACACAATCTGCACATAGGGCTAACGCAATATTCACCCTTTTTTCCGATAGCGGAGACCGAATAGCCGGGTCTGCGTGTCGGGTAGGGCATGCTCACGCACAGTCGCGGCGCCGTTGAAGGAAATGCCCGATGAAAATCAACCGCTTCTCCTGCCTGCTGGCCAGCAGTGCCGTGATGAGCCTGGCGCTGACTGGATGCGCCGGTTCCGGCAGTGGTCCGCAGCTGCCGCCCGCCTCGTTCGTGGCGATGCAGGAGGGTCCGGGCGAGGATTACATCATCGGCCCGCTTGATGAGCTGACCATCTTCGTCTGGCGCAACCCCGAACTGGGCGCAAAGGTTCAGGTTCGTCCCGATGGACGGATCACCACTCCGCTGATCACCGATATGCCGGCCGTGGGCAAGACGCCCAAGATGCTGGCGGACGACATCACCCTGCAGCTTTCGCAGTTCATTCAGGATCCGCTGGTTTCGGTGATCGTCAACAAGTTCTCTGGCACCTACAGCCAGCAGGTTCGCGTGATCGGCGCCACCGGCAAGCCGGCTTCGCTGCCCTATCGCGCCAACATGACGCTGCTTGACGCGATGATCGCGGTGGGCGGTCTTTCGGAATATGCCGCGGGCAACCGGGCCAAGCTGATCCGCTTTGACAAGGAAAGCGGCAAGCAAAAGGAATTCGCGCTGCGTCTGGGTGATCTGCTGCGCAAGGGCGACAGCAAGGCCAACGTCATGCTGATGCCGGGCGACGTGATCATCATCCCTGAAAGCCAGTTCTGAGGAAGGGACGGGCCGGGGGCACACGATGAGCAACATCTTCGACGAACTGCGCGCAGCGCTATTTTCGGTCTGGCATCGCCGCTGGCTGGCCTTGGGCGTCGCCTGGGGCATCTGCCTGCTGGGCTGGCTGGTCGTGGCCATGGTGCCCAACAGCTATGAATCCAGGGCGCGCATCTTTGTCCAGCTGGACGACATGCTGGCCGACGTGACCGGCGTTCCCAGCAATACCAAGCGTGATATCGAACGGGTCCAGCAAACGCTGACCAGTGCGGTGAACCTTGAAAAGGTGATCCGCGGCACGCCGATGGGCGCAGAAATTTCGAGCCCGAAGGAAATGGAAGCTGCGGTGCTTTCGCTGGGCAAGAAGATCAAGGTCGAGAACGACAAGGACAACCTGTTCACGATCACTGCCACCTATGGCAACGGATCGAATTCGGATGCCGCCAATGCCAAGATTGCGCAGGCGATTGTCCAGAAGCTGATCGATCTGTTCCGCGAGGAAAACCTTTCGGGCAACCGGGGGCAGGTCAACCAGTCGCTCGATTTCATGGATCAGCAGCTCGCCGCGCGGCAGAAGGAACTCGACGCGGCCGAGCAGAAGAAGATTGCTTTCGAAGCCCAGAACCCCAGCCTGGCTGGTGGGGCTGGCGCCGGGATCCAGAAGCTTGAATCGATGCGCAGTGAACTGCGTGGGGTGGAAGCTGATCTGGTGGCGGCGCAAAGCGCGCTGGCTGCCATAAACGGCCAGATTGCCGGCACGCCCAGGACGATCGCGGCGGCGGGTCCGGTCGGCGGCGCACGTGGTGCGCTGGCCGATGCCCAGGCCCAACTCAATTCGCTGCGCGCGCGCGGGCTTACCGAAAACCACCCCGATGTGATTGCCGCCCGCAACCAGGTGAATGGCTTGCGCTCTGCGGCTGCGGCAGAAGGCGGCGGTTCTGTCGGCATGGCCAATCCGGCCTACACCTCGCTCGAATCGATCCGGGCCGAACGCCAGGCCAATGTCCAGTCGCTGCAATCGCGGCAGGCTTCGCTGCGCCAGGAAATCAACACGCTGACCGCGCAGCAGTTTTCGAACCCCGCAGCCGCAGCCGAATATCAGCGCCTGACCCGCGATTATGACGTGCTGAAGGGGCAATACGACAAGCTGGCCCAGGATCGCGAAGAACTGAAGATCCGTGGTTCGGTTGAAACCGAACACAACGCGGTCAAGTTCCAGGTGATCGATCCGCCGACCACGCCGCGTTCGCCGATTGCCCCCAATCGCCCGCTGTTGCTGCTGGGCGTGCTGGTCATGGGGCTGGGTGCAGGGGTGGCAACCGCCTTTGCGGTTAGCCAGCTGCGTTCAACCTTTGCCACGGCCAATAGCCTTGAAAAGGCGCTGGGTCTTCCGGTGCTGGGCGCGGTGAGCCAGGTCCTGACCGATCCGGTGCGTCAGGTCCAGGCCAAGCGCCTGCGGTATTTTTATGGCGCCTGCGCAGCCCTGGGCGGTGTTTTTGCAATCTTGCTGGCGCTTGAAATGGTCCAGCGCGGAATGGTGGCCTGAGGGACAAGTCATGACTGAACAGACGAAGATCCCGGTGCCGCAGGAAGGCGAGGACAAGCCCCAGGGGCCGACCCTGATCGAGCGCGTGGTGCGCAATTACGATCTGGTCAAGCTGGCTCCGGCGCCGATCCCGGCTGATCTGGTGCCGCCGCCGTCAAAGCGCCGCCGCTATCGCCGTGCCGATGAAGTGGTTGAAGAAGCCGAAGTGGCTCCGGTGGTTGAACCAGTGCGCGAGGCTGCTCCGGCTCCCGCTCCGACGCCTGCCGCTCAGGCCGCGGCCCCGGAAGTGGTCGAGCCCGAAGTGATCGCGCCCGTGCCGGCTCCGGTTGTGGCCAAGCCGCCGGTTCCGGCGGTGAAAGCCGTTCAGTTCAAGGGCAAGCGGCTGCCGGTCAATCGCCAGCATTTGCGCGATCAGGGCCTGATCGTACCGGAAGGCGCGGTGAGCGCGGTGCTGGAAGAATTCCGCATCGTGAAGCGGCAGCTGCTCTACAATGCCGGCCAGCTGGCGCAGCAGGGCATGGGCATGGCCGCTCAGCGGGTGCTGATCTGTTCGCCGCATCCCAGCGAAGGCAAGAGCTTCACCGCCGTCAACCTGGCGCTGGCGATCGCTGCCGAAAAGGAAACCGAAGTGCTGCTGGTCGATGCCGACTTTGCCAAGCCTTCGGTGCTGTCGATGTTGGGCCTGCCCGGCGGGCCGGGGCTTATGGACGCGCTGTCCAACCCCGATATAGACGCGGCCGATTGCGTGATCGGCACCGATATTTCGGGTCTGTGGGTGATGCCGGCCGGCAATGCCACGGCATCTGACAGCGAATACCTTAGCAGCTCACGCACCCGCAGCGTGCTCGACCGCCTGGTCGAAGGTGCGCCGAACCGCTTTGTGATCTTCGATTCGCCGCCCGCGCTGATGGCTTCGCCGGCGGCCGAGCTGGCGAAATATGTCGGCCAGGCCGTGCTGGTCGCACGGGCCGATCGCACGGGTCAGGGCGCGCTGGAAGACGCGGTTTCGCTGCTTTCGGGCTGTCCGAACATCCAATTGCTGCTCAACGCAGTTCACTTCAGCCCAAGCGGTCGCCGCTTTGGCTCCTACTATGGTTACGGAGGCTGACCATGAAGTCGCACCTCTTCTTGCAGGTCACTGCACTGGCTGCCGGAATGGTTCTGGCCGTGCCCGGCGTGGCCCATGCGCAATTGTTGCCCTATGCCGACGTATCCGGCTCGGTTGGGGGCAGCGGCGATGATGCCGCAGCCGATGGCGAAAGCGGTGATGACGCCGTTTCGGACGTGGGCGGCTATTCCCCGCGATCGAAGAAGTTCCACGTTACGCCCTATATCGAAGCACAGCAGGTGGTTACCGCCGAGCTTTCGCCGGGCAGTGAGACGCTGACCTATTCGACGCTGGCGGTGGGTGCCGATGCCAATCTCAGCGGCCGCAATTACGATGCCGGCATGGCGCTGCGCTATGAGCGCCGCTTTGGCTGGGGCAGCAACAAGGTGCCTGACAGCGATGTGATCAGCGGCATGGCCCGCGCCAGCGTGGGGATCGTGCCCAAGGCGGTGTTTATCGAAGGCGGGGCCATGGCCGCGCGGATGAGCGCCGAAAACAACGGTTCGACCGTGGCCGGCCAGGAATTCGGCGACAGCGCGACGCAGGTCTATGCTGCCTATATCGGCCCTTCGGTGAAGACCCGGGCTGGTGATGTCGAAATCGAAGGCCACTATCGCTTTGGCTACAACAAGGTCACGTCACCCAATGCGGTGGCGGCTGCACCGGGCCAGAACCCGGTCGACGTCTATGACGAAGGCAAGGTCCACGCGGCCCAGCTGCATGTCGGCACCCGGCCGGGCGAGCCGCTGCCGATCGGGATCGGCGTTGGCGCGGGCTGGATGCGCGAAGACGTCAACAACCTTGACCAGCGGGTCGATGACAAGAACGTGCGCGGCGATGTGATCCTGCCGATTGGCGGCGATCTCGCGCTGGTGGGCGGGGTCGGCTATGAAAAGGTCGAAGTCTCGCACCGCGACGCGGTGAAGGACACTGTGACCGGGCTTCCGGTGCTCGATGCCAGTGGCCGTTATGTCACCGACAAGAGCCAGGCGCGTCAGCTTGCCTATGAAAGCGAAGGGCTGATCTGGGATGCCGGGGTGATGTGGCGGCCCAGCAAGCGCACCGCGCTGGAGGCGCATGTCGGCCGCCGGTATGGTTCGACCACCTATTTCGGCAGCTTCGCCTATGCGCCCAGCGCGCGCAGCAGCCTCAACATTTCGGTCTATGACAGCGTCACCGGCTTTGGCGGGATGCTGAACAAGAGCCTGGCTTCGATGCCGACCAACTTCGAAGGTCTGCACAATCCGCTGACCGGCGGGCTGAGCACCTGCGTTGCGGCGGTTTCGCAGGCCGGCAGCAATTCGGGCGCCTGCCTGAACGGCGCACTCGCTTCGGTCCGTTCGTCGGTGTTCCGCGGCCGCGGGGCGATCGCCAGCTTCAATGTTGCCGGCAATACCCTGCAGTACGGGATCGGTGCGGGCTATGACCGGCGCAGGTTCATCGCCGTGCCGGGTACGGTGCTGGCGTCGGCCAATCTGCTGATCGACGAGAACTACTGGGTCGCGGCCTATCTCAACGGCCGGATCGACCGCAATTCCAGCTTTGGCACCAACATCTGGGCCAACTGGTACCAAAGCGGAGACGCCTTGGCTGGCGATACCAGCTCGCTTGGGGCATCGGCTGCCTATTATCGCACGATCGCACGCAACCTCTCCGCCACGCTGGCCGTGGGCGTCAACGGGGTGAACCGCGATCAGCTTGAGGACATCTGGTCGGCATCGGCGCTGGCCGGGGTCCGCTATTCGTTCTGAGCCTGGATTTTTGGGGGTTATCGCAATGTTCAACGACTTCTACGGGCTCACCGGACGGCCGTTCCAGCTCACGCCGGATCCGACCTTCTATTTCGAGAGTCTGACGCACCGCAAGGCGCTGTCCTATCTGTCCTATGGCCTGGCCCAGGGCGAGGGTTTCGTGGTGATCACGGGCGAGGTTGGCGCGGGTAAGTCCACGCTGGTCGCGCACCTGATGGCGACGATCGATCCCGCCCGCCTGACTGCGGCGCAGATCGTCACCAGCAAGCTTGACGGATCGTGCGCTCCTGCTCGAGCAT